>OGFC01001422.1_pt1 | contig 13919 bp, 8 predicted proteins | sample 1570841 | NCBI WGS metagenome assembly OGFC01 (sample SAMEA2582137, study PRJEB24529) | metagenome | biome: Human gut stool | place: China | collected 2011 | reverse complement strand
TCTGAATATAGAGATTGTTATCTCAAACAATATCAGAACTCCGAAGTAAAGTGGAATTTAATATCCGGGAAGTCCTGTTGCGCCATAGTCAGGACATAACCGGAGTCTGCCAGATATACATCACGCCCTTCCTTATCGAGAGCCATATACTGCGATTTACGTTTCTTGAAGTTTTCCAAAGCAACCTGGTTATCACTTTCAATCCAGCAGGCTTTGTAAAGGCTGATCGGTTCCCATTTACACTGTGCACCGTATTCGTGCAACAAACGATACTGGATAACCTCAAACTGCAACTGACCTACCGTACCAATGATCTTACGGCCATTGAACTGGTTGGTAAAGAGCTGTGCAACCCCTTCATCCATCAATTGCTCGATACCCTTGTTCAGCTGTTTAGCCTTCATCGGATCGGCATTTTCGATATATTTGAACATTTCCGGAGAGAAGCTGGGCAGTCCCTTGAAGTGAAGTTCTTCACCGGAAGTCAGCGTATCACCGATCTTGAAGTTACCGGTATCCGGCAGACCGATGATATCACCGGCAAATGCTTCGTCCACCGTCTCTTTCTTCTGAGCCATGAACGCTGTCGGGCTACTGAAACGCATCTGTTTGCCAAAACGTACATGCTTATAGTTGGCATTACGCTCGAAACGGCCGGAGCAGATCTTTACGAAAGCAATACAGCTACGGTGGTTCGGATCCATGTTCGCATGGATCTTGAAGATGAAGCCGGTGAAGTTATCCTCTTCCGGATCGACCACACGTTCAACAGCCTGTATAGGACGGGGAGACGGAGCGATCTTGATAAAGCAGTCCAGCAACTCTTTCACACCGAAGTTATTCAGGGCAGAGCCGAAGAATACCGGGGCGATGTCTCCTTTCAGATAAGTATTCACATCGAACTCCGGATAAACACCTTCGATCAGTTCGATATCCGAACGAAGTTTATCAGCCAGATTAATACCGATATGGTCTTCCAGTTCGGGATTGTTGATGTCGTCAAAACCGATCTTCTCCGTTACATACTGTTTGCTCGGAGTGTAAAGGTCGAGTTTCTTTTCATATATATTATATACACCTTTGAAACGCTGTCCCATATCGATCGGCCAGCTCAGCGGGCGTACCTTGATCTGCAGTTCTTCTTCTATCTCATCCAGAAGGTCGAAAGGATCTTTACCGTCACGGTCCATCTTGTTGACAAACACGATCACCGGCGTTTTACGCATACGGCAGACTTCCATCAGTTTACGTGTCTGTGCTTCCACACCTTTGGCAATATCGATCACGATAATTACACTGTCTACGGCCGTTAGGGTACGGAAAGTATCTTCGGCGAAGTCCTGGTGACCGGGTGTATCGAGGATATTCACTTTATGATCCTCATAGTCGAAAGCCATTACAGAGGTTGCAACGGAGATTCCACGTTGTTTTTCTATTTCCATCCAGTCGGAAGTAGCCGTCTTTTTGATCTTGTTAGACTTCACGGCACCAGCCACATGGATAGCCCCTCCGAACAACAACAGTTTTTCTGTCAATGTCGTCTTACCGGCATCCGGGTGGCTGACAATAGCAAACGTTCTTCTTCTTTTAATCTCTTCTGAATATTGACTCATCTTTATATCGTTTATTTTATTTCAACAGGGTTATGAACAGGGTTTTAAACATACTTATCAACAGGGTTATCAACACCCTATAGTTTCTTCATACAAACACGAAGGCTCTCCTCCCAATGCGGGATAGCAATACCGTACGTTTCTTTTATCTTACTCTTATTCAATACGCTATAAGGCGGACGCACTGCCCGTGTAGGATAATCTTTTGTTTCAATCGGCCGCACATTACAAGCTATTCCGGCTATCTGCAGTACTTTCACGGTGAAATCGTACCAACTGCAAACACCCTCGTTCGAATAATGATAAATTCCCGGAACGAAAGCTCCCTTTTCATCGGCAGTAACAACAGTCAGGATCGCTTCAGCCAGATCGCCGGCATAAGTCGGTGTACCTATCTGGTCGAATACGAAACCAAGCTGATCCCGTTCTTTACCCAGACGGAGAACGGTCTTGACAAAGTTATTCCCAAATTCGGAATACAGCCAGGCGGTACGGATGATTACCGCATCCGGGCAAACTTCCATCAGGGCTTCTTCACCGGCCAACTTGGTACGGCCATAAGCAGAAACTGGACGTGTATCGTCGGTCTCCTTATACGGACGGCAGCTTGTACCGCTGAACACATAGTCGGTTGATACATGGATGATTTTTGCTCCGGCTTCGCGGGCAGCTTCACCCAATACATGTACCGCATAACAATTCAAACGGCGACATAAAGCCTCGTCGTCTTCCGCCTTATCTACAGCCGTGTAGGCTGCACAGTTCAGTATATAGTTTACCTGGTTATCTTTTATCGCGGCTTTTACCGCTACAGGATCTGTTATATCCAATGTATCGACATCCGTAAAAAGGAAATTGTATTGCGGATGTTGGCTTGCCAGCAGACGGATAGAATTGCCCAGCTGTCCGTTGGCACCTGTTACTAAGATTGTTTTCATGTCTTTAATCTTCTAATTTCAGTTCTCCGTTCATATCCTCGCGATATTTCTCGGCAAGAAGGGCCAGAAAAGAGCTGATCTGCTTAATGGCTTCCTGGGTTTCCGGACTTACCGGCTTTCCCTGCATCCGCAGAAGCAGAAAACCATAGATAGCATTAAAACAGGTTTCCAGTTCGGGTAGCTCTTCTCCCCCGGATTTAGCCCGGAGCTGAACTATATATGGGAGCGTTTTATAATAGGCCGCCCCGTAAATCATTTCTTTCGGAGATTTAAGCAGCCGCAGATGCAGGTCGGTCAAGGTGATAATCACATTCTTATTCAACTGAATATGTCCCTTTTCCATGACACCTTCGCTACGCATCATTTCGATCAGTTCTTCATACCATCGGGCGATTTCTTCCTTTACTTCGTCCGGTTGATCGTATTGGGAGATAACCGTACGGCGGATGGAATCGATATCAAAATGATTAGCACGTATCAGGTCTTCCACCTGCCACATGTATAACAAATACTCGGCTATATTTTCTTTTCTTTTCTGTTTTGCTATAATCATAGCTACAAAGATACACTATATTCGGATAACGCCCGATAAAAATCGGCATCTTTAACACCTAACTGACGGCAGGCCAGACGGGCAGCATTCAGATTGGTAAGGAAATAACTGTCGGCTATCCGTATCGGGAAGTCCCCGTAACGGGTTTGCAGAAACGTAGCTCCGTCTTTCTCGATCACAGCATGTTCTCCATACGGGATAGCGGTGATGTCCTCACGAACGTTCTCGGCCAGTTGCTTGACCATACGGTCGCCTTCGAAATAGATCAGTTTGCCTTCACGCTCTATCAGCTTTGTGAAACTCCTGAATGTATCATAATAAGCATCCGGTGTGGCATGGTCGGTATCCGGTGTCCACGACAGATTGGTAAGAATAGCGATATGCGGGCGATAAAATTCCAGTTGGAAACGTTTTTCCAACGCAGAAGTAACATGTTCGTCTCCTTCAATCAGGGCAATGCGTGCTTCATAGCTCATCCGTACACGGTTAGGCAGCAGAGCGACCTCGCTAGTCAGGGCATAATCGAAAACCAGCTTCTGCCGCTGAAGGGCACAAACGATCATCGAGATAATTGTTTTCTTTCCGCGGCTACCCGCAACAACTACCCGTGTTTTCTCCTTAGTACGCTGAAATATGAATTCAGGGATTGAGAGAATCAGCAAGCCTAATTCTTTGGCCTTTATCAATTCCGGATTATCCTGTTTGACAGTGGCACCCAGAACGACAAAATTACTATCTTTAATTAATCTCTCCGGAAACCATCCGTTTCCATGACAAGTACAACCTGCAGCGCGGAGCTTTGCAACAACTTCTTCTGTTATACCATCGCCGGAAACGCTTACTTCATATCCCTTCTCGTGAATAGCCAAAGCCAGGTCGAGGACAAGAGGTTCGGTTACGGAGATTAAATGAACTTTTCGCATCGCTTAGATTTTGGCGCAAATGTACACATTTTCATCAAGCTTCAACATATGGGGAATAGAAAAAACTTGCTTATATTTGACACAAAAAAAGTGAAATGGAGATAGATCTTATTGACACAGGATGTTTTTACGCGGATGGGGGAGCTATGTTCGGCGCTATTCCCAAGACAGCGTGGAGCCGGCGTTATCCGAGCAATGAAAAGAACGGTTGTATCCTGACGATGAGGAGCCTTCTTATATCAAAGTATCCCGAAAAAATAATACTTATCGATAATGGTGCGGGCAATAAACATCTCGATCAACTCAGTTATTATAATTTCTTCAATCTGGTCGATCTGGAAGAGGAATTGCGAAAAAAAGGGATCACCCCGGAACAGGTGACGGATGTGATATTGACTCATTTACATTTCGACCACTGCGGCTATTCCACCCGGAAAGAGGAAAAGACCGGAGAGTTATACCCGTCTTTCCCTAACGCCACACACTGGGTCAGCCGGAAGCAATGGGAGAATTTCCTGCATCCTAACCCGCTCGAAAAAGATTCCTATTTCATGGAAAACATGCAAGCAATCGCAGATAAAGGTTTGTTGCGCCTGATCGATACCGATACGAAGCTTTGTCCGGATATCGAACTGCGTATCTTCGACGGACATACCCCCGGACAGCTCGTACCTTATATCACCACCTCTGAACAGACTTTTGTTTTTGCCGGCGATGTAATCCCTCTCGTTGCAAGTGTTTCGCCCGAATGGATATCGGCTTACGACACCTATCCGGTGACCTCTTACCAGGAAAAAGTACGCATGTTGGAAGAAGCTGCCCGCGAAGGCCAGGTACTGATCTACTGCCACGATGCTTACACCAAATGCAGTACAGTAAAGAAGGTTAATAACTTCTACAAAAAAGACAGGCTTGTAGATATATAATTATTCCTCTTTATCCCTCTGATTATTACATATATGAAATAAATTCCTATCTTTGAACACAATCTCTGACAAAATATAAAATAAGCAGAAAAAGACATTATCATTTATAACTTTTTATAACGCATGAATAAACTAAGCAAGTACGCGCTGCTTTGCGCAGCTTTTGCAGGAATGGTAGCTTGTTCCGACGGGAAAGTCGTAACAGGTGATTATCAGATCATTCCGCTGCCGCAGGATGTATCCCTGACAAACGGGACTCCTTTTATCTTAACGCCTTCTACTTCTATCATTTACCCGGAAGGAAATGACTTACTGAAACAGGCAGGCGAGTTTCTGGCCTCTTATATTAAGGAAGCGACCGGCTATGCTCCAAAAGTCGTGACCGACAAGAGTGCCAAACCTATCAACCTGTCGATCGACAAAAGCATCTCCAACCCCGAAGGCTACCGCCTGACAGTAACACCCGAAGGGATCGAACTGGCCGGTGCAAGCGAAGCAGGCGTATTCTACGGTATACAGACTTTGCGCAAGTCGATCCCCGCAGTAGCCGAAGGAATGAATATCGAACTCCCGGCTGTAACGATCAACGACTATCCCCGTTTTGCCTATCGTGGCATGCACCTGGATGTATCGCGTCACTTCTTCCCTGTCGACTCTATCAAGAAATATATCGATATACTGGCGTTACATAATATGAACACATTCCACTGGCATCTTACCGACGACCAGGGATGGCGTATCGAGATCAAGAAATATCCGGAGCTGACAACAATCGGTTCCAAACGTAAAGAAACCGTGATCGGACATAATACCGGCGAATATGACGGTAAACCTTACGAAGGTTTCTATACACAAGACGAAATCCGCGACGTAATTGCTTACGCCAAAGAGCGCTTCATCACGATCATTCCTGAAATCGACCTGCCCGGACACCAGCAGGCAGCATTGGCAGCTTATCCGGATCTGGGCTGTACAGGCGGCCCGTACGAAGTATGGACACAATGGGGTATCTCCGATGATGTGATCTGTGCAGGAAACGAGAAATCGATGCAGTTCCTGGAAGATGTATTGGCAGAAGTGATCGACCTGTTCCCGTCCGAATATATCCATATCGGAGGAGATGAATGTCCGAAAGTACGCTGGAAGACTTGTCCGAAATGCCAGGCTCGTATCAAAGCGGAAGGTATTAAGGCTGACAAGAAACACAGTGCGGAAGAATATTTGCAAAGCTCTGTAATCTCACAGATGGAGAAATTCGTGGAAAGCAAAGGACGCCACATCATCGGCTGGGACGAAATCCTGGAAGGTGGACTGGCTCCGAATGCTACGGTTATGAGCTGGCGCGGTGTAGACGGAGGTATCGAAGCGGCAAAACAACACCACAACGTTATCATGACTCCGAACACAAACCTATACTTACCAGATAAACATTTTCCCGAACCGGAAAACGAACCTATGGCTATTGGTTACCTGCCGCTGGAACGGGTCTACTCATTGGAACCGACTGCCGGCATCCCCGACGAATACAAGAAATATGTGATCGGTGTACAGGCTAATCTGTGGACTGAATATATCCCGACCTTCTCGCAGGTTGAATACATGGTAATGCCGCGTATGGCCGCCCTGGCAGAAGTACAGTGGACAGACCCGAGCAAGAAAGAATATGAAAGTTTCCTTCCCCGCCTGGTTCGCATGACAAAATTGTACGACCGTCTGGGTTACAACTATGCCAAGAACATCTTCGACATCCATGCCGAATTCACTACAGATACTGAAAACGGGCAGATCCTTGTAAACCTGTCGACGATGGGTGATGGTGATATTTACTATACACTGGACGGTAGCGAACCGACAAGTGCAAGCAGTAAATATGAAGCACCCGTTAAGATCAAAGAAGATGCGACTATAAAAGCAGTCGTTGTACGTCCTACCGGCAACAGCCGCGTATTCTCTGAAAAGATCAATTTCAGCAAATCGACAGCGAAGCCTGTAACATTGCGCGTAGCTCCGAGCAGAGGATATGAATTCAACGGTGGCCCCGAACTGACAGACGGCCTGACCGGTGATACCAACTACAAAACCGGCCGTTGGCTGGGCTTCCAGGGAAAAGACCTGGATGCAGCGATCGACCTGAAACAGCCGGTAGAGATCAGCAAGGTCAGCTTTAACACCAATGTGGTAAAAGGCGACTGGATCATGGGGGCAGCCGGAATTACCGTAAAGGTATCTGAAGACGGCCAGAACTTCAAAGAGGTGGCTACCAAAGTAATCCCCTCACTAAAGCAGTCGGATAAAGACGGCATCTATTCGCAGGAAATCACTTTCACCCCGGTAAAAGCACGCTATGTGGAAGTGATCATCAAGAGCGATAAACTACCGGCATGGCACGGTGGTGCAGGCAATCCGGCCTATCTGTTTGTAGACGAAATCATTATTCAATAGGGTAAAACATTCACACAAAAAGCCGGCTACAAGACTTATCTGTTCCCGACAACGGGTCTTATAGCCGGCTTTTTCATTTAAATTCATACGGGCTTTATGCGAAAAGCAATTATCATGCTAAGCCTTTTCCTCTGCCACCTCACACTAGTATACGGTAATAATCAAGGCAAGCAGGAATACATCCTTGTTCTGAACTCCGTTAATTACGACGAAGTCTGGACTAATGGAGTCTATCAATCTATCTACAATACCTTTAATGGCCCTCAATATGCAGTCTGCACAGAAGAGCTGATGGTTCCTACCATCGCGAATGCGGATGAAGCCGAAGCCAAAAGAAACTCCTTACTGGAAAAATACCCCATACGCCCTAAAGCCGTTGTCTTTATCGGCGACCCGGGATGGATAGTATACCGTCCCTTATTCGACAGCGATTGGAAAGAGGTACCTGTCCTGATCTGCTACTCACGTCAAACAATGCCAGCCTGTATCGATAATCTCCTTTTCCGGAATATATCAGAAAAAGAACTTGTCCCCGCCAGCCAGATGCTGAAAGGTTATAACATAACGGCCTTATATCAACCTTTCTATATGAAGGAAACGATTGAACTCATGCAACGCATTCAACCGGAGATCAAGAAGATAGCTTTCATATCCGATAACCGGTATATCAGCCTGTGCGCACAGAAAGAAGTGGAACAAGCATTGGCTGACTATTATCCGTCCCTGAAATTAGACCTTCTCACTACGACCCGGCTTTCTACCGAACAATTACTGGATACGATCTCACGCTACAATAAGGAAACCGGAATACTGTATTACTCCTGGTTCTCAAAACAGGTTCAAGAGAATAATTTCCTGAATGACAACATACAGCGGATCGTTTACGGCTTTGCCCATAATCCGGTCTTTACCGTTGCCGACCTACAAGCGGAAAACGGGAACTTTGCCGGAGGTCATTATATCTCGCTATCCGACTTTAGTGAAGAAGCTATTCATACTTTACAACAAATAGTAGACGGCACTCCGGCCCGTGATATTCAGCCACATAACGGAGGTAAACCGCAAACCTATCTAAATTACCGACATTTAAAACTACATAATACCGACAGTAACCTTTATCCTCACAATGCAGTCTATTATCAGCGCCCTCCGAGTTTCTATGAACAAAACAAGCTGGCTATTATCTGCATCATCGCGCTTGTCTGTGCCATAATCATAATCCTGGTGATGAGACTCCGGTTTTACTGGCAGGTACAACAGGAGATACGCGAACGTGAAAAGGCGGAAGAAGCAAACCGTCTCAAGTCGGCTTTCCTGGCCAATATGAGCCACGAGATACGTACTCCCTTGAATGCAATCGTAGGCTTCTCCACCCTTTTAACCAATGAGGAGAACCAGGAAGAGAGAGAAGAGTTTATCAAGATCATCGAGAATAACAATGAATTATTGCTCCAACTGATTAACGACATACTGGATCTTTCCAAAATAGAAGCCGGGACACTCGAATTCACTTATTCGGATGTAGACGTGAACAGTCTGTTAACGGGAATAGAGCAAAGCAGCCGGATCCGCAACCAGCATCCGGAAGTTCAGATCTCTTTCGAAGAACGTCTCCCCCAGTGCCTGATCCATACGGAGCAGAATCGCCTGACCCAGGTCATTACCAACCTGTTGAACAATGCCATGAAGTTTACTACCCGGGGAAGCATCCGCTTCGACTACCGCCAGGAAGGAAACATGTTGCGCTTTTACGTAAAAGATACCGGCTGCGGCATTCCTGCGGATAAGATCGATTCAGTGTTCGGCCGTTTCGTCAAACTGAACAACTTCCAGCAAGGTACCGGACTGGGACTTTCCATCTGCAAAACGATCGTAGAAAAGCTGGGCGGCGAAATCGGTGTGGAATCGGAAGAAGGAAAAGGTACGTTATTCTGGTTTACTATCAAACCAGATTAAAGTGCTTTCCTGCTTTAATACGTCTTTACCTTACATCCAGATTCTTGTTTCACCTAGATGAAACAGTTGTTCCACCCTAATGAAACAGTTGTTTCAAGCGCATGAAACTTTATGCCCGTCACTAACTCTTTCCATATCCACTTAATTCTTTCAAACGCAACAGTGCTTCCACATAATAATAATCCGCATAGTTCAGCGGAGCATCGATCTCTGCATTATGAGGTACACTACCTGTGCTATGCATCAGGACAAAGAAATTGTTCTTTCCTACCGGAGCACAATAGGCCGGAGACGACAGACTTCGCAGTATCGAAACAGCATATTCCTTATAAGAGGGTACGAGCGTGCACAATTCCAATAAGGCGGATGCAGTGATGGCGGCTGCAGAAGCATCGCGGGGTTGCTGCTCCAATTCCGACACATTATAATCCCAATAAGGAATACGGTCTTCCGGCATGAGGGGGAAATGAGTAATGTAGTCCGCTATCTTTATTGCCTGTTGCAAATACCGTTCTTCCCTGGTATAGCGATAGCACATGGTATAACCGTATAACCCCCAGGCCTGTCCTCTCGCCCAGCTCGACTCATCGGCATAACCCTGGGCAGTTTGTTTTACATGGATATTCCCTGTAATCGAATCATAATCCACGACATGGTAGCTACTATTGTCGGGTCTGAAATGATTTTCCAGTGTTTTATCGGCATGAGAAATAGCGATGTGGTAATAAGAACTGTCACCTGTCAGGGCGGTTGCTTTAAACAACAATTCCAGATTCATCATATTATCTATGATAACCGGATATTGCCAGCCTTTATAACTCTGCCAGCTGTCGTTGTTCACGTCCCACGACTGGATACAACCGACCACCGGATTAAAACGTTGACTCAATGAATGGGCGGCCGTAAGTAGCACTTCCTTATAATCGGCATTACCGGTCAGCCGGAAACCGTTCCCGTACGAACTGTTAAACATAAACCCCAGGTCATGAGCAGAGGTCAGATATTTATCTTTTTCACATAAAGCCTGCAACAGACCTGCTGCACTTTCCCAACGGTTATCCTTCGTATATTCGAACATATACCAGCAAGTACCGGGGAAAAAGCCTTCCGTCCAGTCAATATAATTGATCTCGTCCGTCCAGCAGATCTTACCGCCTTCTACCGTCCGGGGCAATCCTTTCCGTGCAACGGCCTCATCACGCAACAACGACAATTGTTTTTCTGCCGACTCCAATGCCTTATCTGCCAGAACACTCTCCGATAGTGGTTGTTCGACACAACTGGAAATGAAAAAAGCAACCGACAGCAATCCTAAATATTTCTTCATCATATGGAAATGTATAGTTATTCATAATTCTTCAGATACAAAAGTCAACAAAAGCAAACCAAAGATTGTATAAAATCATCCCCAATATGTTCAAAATAATACATTCTCCCACGTAGACCAATCAACTGAATAACATTCAATTATATTTTGTATATATTTGTATCAGTTAATCTTTACGAGTAAAAAGGATGCAGTTACGACACTCTACTTTCATACTTTTGTTTATTCTATGCTGTTGTTTCAACCGCGTAGATGCCAATGATATAACTTTCAGTCATATCACAACGGAAAACGGCCTGTCTCAATATACCGTAAACACCATCTACCAGGATGAGAACGGATTGATCTGGATAGGAACCGGTAACGGACTGAACCGGTATAACGGCAATGAAATAAAAGTGTACAAACGCAGCCGCAACTCAGACAATACTCTCCTTCACAACGTTATCTCCCAAATCACAGGCAACCGGAACGGGGAAATATATATCCTGGGGCCAACGGGAATAACAGGATTGAACCTCGTCGACGGCCGGTTCTCTGTATTACTACAGGAAAATGAAGTTTCTACCGTCTATTTCAACAAACGGCTTTATTCAAACGTCAGGAACCAAATCATTGTTTATGATGAAACAGAGAAAAAGTTCTTACCTTATTATACTGTAAAGGAGACTGATTCAAATATCAAATCGCTTCTTGTCGACAAACAGGACAACTTATGGATAGGAACCGAAAAAGATGGCCTTTTTTGCCTTTCCGAGAAGAAAGAACTCTCACATATCTATCCGAAAGGACATATAATCTCCCTGTCGATGGATTCTCACGGAGGAATATGGGCCGGAACATGGGGACAAGGGATGCTCCGCATCATAGGCAAGAAGGTGATCCAACTGAAAGAAGACTTTACCGGGCACGGCCTCTCTTCCAATTTCGCCGTTTGCAGCCAGGAAGACAATGTGGGGAATATCTGGATCGGCACTATCAACGGGTTGAATAAATACAATCCGTCGACCGATGAATTTACTCTTTATACTTCCGGCCAAAACAAAGGGAACCTTACCCACTCCTCTATCCAATGCCTCATAAAAGATAATCAGGGGACGATCTGGACAGGCGGTTATTTCGGGAGCATCAATTACTTCAACCCGGAATATGAAATCTACACCCATTACGATGTCAGCAACAACGAACTTAAAGGGCTCAGTTCTCCCGTCATTGGCCGGATGATAGAAGATAAAGACAACAACCTCTGGATATGTACCGATGGCGGCGGACTGAATTTCTATGACCGTAAAAAAGGGACATTCCGCTGGTACCGACGCGACAACCAAAAGAACAGTATTTCGCAAGATAATGTAAAGTCGCTCTATTACGACAGAAACAACGATCTCCTGTGGATAGCCACCCATCTGGGAGGGCTGAATAAACTGGAAATAAAAACCGGGAAATTCACCCATTATTTATCCATAGAAGGTGACACTACCTCTATCCCGAATAATATAGTGCTGGATATTATTCCCTACAAGGGACAACTGATAGTAGGGACACGCAGCGGTGTCTGCCTCTTTAATCCGGAGACAGGCCGTTGCAAACGTTTGTTTACCGATATAGACAGGCTTTACCCACTCTCTGCCTACGAATTGTTCATCGACTATTACGGTACGCTCTGGATATCCGTGAAAGGGGAAGGTGTATTCTCCTACGACTTTAAAACAAACTTGCTGACGAATTACCGCCATAACCCGGACGATCCGAGCAGTATCAGCGATAATGACATAAGCAATATCATGCAAGACCATTATTTCAATCTATGGTTTGCAACAAAAGGGAACGGCATCGATCGTTTCAACTACGAAACCAAAACATTTGAAAATTACGACTCCCAGACACACGGACTAGCAGGAGACGAGGTCTTTAAGATTTGTGAATCCCGCTACGGCTTATTATGGCTGGCAACCGACCGGGGATTATCCCTATTCGATTACTCAAACAAAACGTCCACCAACTACACCGAAGAAAATGGATTCCCGGCATGGAGTACGACGGAAAATTCCATGTATATCACGCAAGACGGAGAATTGTTTTTAGGCAGCACACACGGCATGATTTCGTTCTTTGAAAAAGACCTTAACATCGCCCCCAAGCCTTACACCGTCGTTCTCGACCGCCTGTTGATAAACAATAAAGAAGTGAAAGTCAATGATGAAAGCGGCATCCTGGAAAAAGAGTTAAACTATTCGCCCGCCATCGTCCTGGGCCCTGAATGCTCTGTCTTCAGTATCTATTTCTCAACCTCCAACTATATTCCCGCCAACAAAAAGAAAATAGAATACAGGCTGGAAGGATTTTCGGATGAATGGATCACCCCGCAGGATAACAACATAATCACTTATACCAACCTGAACCCCGGTAAATACACCTTGTCTTTCCGGATACAGGAATCTGAAAATAAGTTTTATCCGCAAACGCAACTGGCAATCACCATCCTACCGCCTTTCTATAAAACCGGTTGGGCTTACCTGTGTTATATACTCCTCATCAGCGGGATTATTTATTTCATCATCAGAGCCTACCGGGAAAGGATACGTTTGCAGGAGTCGCTCAAATACGAGCAACAGCATATCTTGGACGTGGAGCAACTGAATCAATCGAAACTCCGGTTCTTCACCAATATCTCGCACGAATTCCGAACCCCGTTGACACTGATCATCGGACAGGTGGAGATGCTACTGCAATACCAGTCGTTTACACCTGCTATATATAATAAGGTATTAGGTGTTTATAAAAGCAGCGTACAGTTGCGCGAACTTATTTCCGAATTGCTGGACTTCCGGAAACAGGAACAAGGCCATCTGAAAATTATGGTTTCCCCAAACGATCTGGTCAACTTCCTGTATGAAAACTATCTGATCTTCTCTGAGTACGCCCGGAATAAACAGATTTCCCTGCTGTTTATAAAAGATGTCGATTCACTGGAAGTATGGTTCGATAACAGGCAAATGCAGAAGGTTATCAATAACCTGCTGTCGAATGCACTAAAACATACTCCCAAAGGGGGAGAAATAACAATCCGCATCAGCCAATCGGATAATCAGGCCGTGATAGAAGTCTGTGATAACGGCCGGGGAATGGAAGAAAAGGAGCTTTCCCGCATCTTCGACCGTTTCTACCAGATCGAGAACATGGAATTGACGACTAATGATTCAGGTACCGGAATAGGACTGGCACTAACAAAAGGAATAAA
>OGFC01001406.1_pt1 | contig 14016 bp, 7 predicted proteins | sample 1570841 | NCBI WGS metagenome assembly OGFC01 (sample SAMEA2582137, study PRJEB24529) | metagenome | biome: Human gut stool | place: China | collected 2011 | reverse complement strand
CGGGGCCTTGTCGTATTCCCTCTGCCTCCTCCCGCGATGATCTGCTGATATCCGCATTGATAATTGTTTTCTACTCCCATCGTACGTCTATTTTATCAATAAATAGCATATTTTATTTGCAAAATAGATATATTTGTCTATTTTTATCTCCCAGTTAATGACAAAATATAGCTTTAATCTAATAAAAATACTACTATGCAATCATTCTACGACCGTATTCAAGACATCGCAACATATTATAATATTAAACCTTCAGTAATATTAAGATGTAGCCATATTCCTTATAGCACCTATCACTCTCTGAGTTATCGCGGTGCATGCCCAAGTATTGAAACAGTACAAAAGATTATAAATTGTTATCCGGAAGTCAGCTTCGAATGGCTCGCTGTCGGTAAAGGAAATATGCTTATTCCAAAAAATACCACTCCGGATGATGAAGATAGTCCGAAAATCATCGCATTGAAACGGAAAGTTGAAATACTTAGCGACCGTTTGATCGATAAAGAGCGATATATACTAAAGCTCGAATTAGAGCTTGCCACCTGCAAAGAAAACGAATAATACTCCTGACATGAGATATCTATTTACACTTGCTATTATATGCTTTTCCTTCATTTTACAGGCTGAAAAGACAAGATATCCCTATATCTTTAATTCAGATTTAAACGAAGGTATTTCACAGCTGTCCGTCATGGATATTTTCCAGGATTCAAAAGGCTATTTATGGTTTGCCACCAAGAACGGATTAAACCGTTTTAACGGGAAAGAATACATAATCTACCGCCGTGAAGATGGAAACGAGCAGAGCTTATCCAATAACTCTATCACTTCGATAGCTGAAGACCGGAATGGAAACCTATGGATAGGAACAGGCAACGGATTAAACCGTATAGACTTGAACACGAACCGAATAAAACGTTACAGCGTCGAGATAAACGGATCGATAACAAACAGTATTGCAACGATATATACAGATCATTCCGGCCATCTCTGGATTGGAACCTGGAATGGCTTAAGCCGTTACAACAGTGATAACGACTCTTTTGAATCCTTTTCCCTGGACGGAGAACTGGATAACACAGCAGTGGCAACTATATTTGAAGACAGCACCGGTAAGTTCTGGATAGGGACAAGAAACAAAGGAGTCTTTCTATGTGACAACCAGATGAATCTTATCAGCCATTTTTCGACCGAAACGAAAAACATGCGCATAAACAATAACGATATCACCTCTATTTATGAAGATGCAAAGAAACAGATATGGATCGGCAGCAAATATGGACTTAACAAGGTAGACCTGCGCAATAATGAAATCCTACCTTTTACGAGTGAAAACAGCAAGCTTGCCAATAACTCTGTCCGTTGCCTGATCGAATGGCAAAACAAACTTCTGATCGGTACTTTCGATGGTATATATTCTTTAGATCCGACGACCGAACGGATCGTGAAAATGGCCGGATACGATGACATGAATAAATCATTGAGCCATTATTCTGTCTATGCCTTTTGTGTAGACCGGGACGAAACATTATGGGTCGGTACGTTTGCCGGCGGTGTGAACTACCTGAACAAATTTACCAGCCGCTTTGTCTTCCATAAGCCGGAAGAGGAACTGAACATCAGAACCGGTATTTACGGCGCCATAACCTACGAATCCCCATCGAAACTCTGGATCGCAACAGAAGGATACGGATTGTTGAGCTATAATTATCAGACGGATGAGTCGCATTATTATCTGGTAGACCCTTCTTCCCGTTTTGCCTTTAACACAAACATTATCAAATCAGTTTTCTATGAAGACGGAACCGTCTGGTGTGGAACCACGAAAGGGGAAATTTACAAGTTCGACATCAAGACCGGTAAATTCTCCCTTTATCACAGATATCCGGTTGAGTACTCGATCTACTCCATCATCCGCGACCATAAAGGCATTTTGTGGGTAGGCGGCGCATCGACCGAATACGGATTGACTTGTTTCGTAGATGACAAGCTCGTTAAGCCATTAACCAACAATGTGGATGAACCGTTCTACATCTCGAATATCCGTTGTATGTTGGAGAATGAAGACGGCACGCTTTTATTAGGCAGTACCGTAGAAGGATTGCTTCACCTCGACACGAATAAAAAGCAATTGACAAAATATACGAATGAAGCATCAGTAGAAAAATACAGGATCCCGAACAACTATATTTCTGCCATCACCCGCACGCAATCAGGAGACATATGGGTTTCAACTTACGGCGGCGGTATCTTTCAGTTCGATCAAGGAATCCGGCGCGTCATGACGGCTAAACAGGGCTTGCTGGATAATAACATCTGATCCCTGGTAGAAAGCAGCGACCGGAAACTATGGATGAGTACCGTAAATGGATTGACGATGTTTGATCCTGCGGGCAACGAAGTACGTAACTACCACCGCCATAACGGGATCGACATCCGCGAATTTACCTTACACAGCGGAATCGCTTTGCCGGATGGAAACCTCTGCTTTGCCGGAAGTAACGGGTTCGTGACATTCCAGGTAGAGGCGATGGATAAGAATGAAAATATCCCGGCAGTGGTGCTCGAACAGCTATCCGTTAATAATCAGCCGGTAATGGTCGGCGACGAATCCGCCATTCTGGATAAGACGCTGGACGGCATGGAAACGATCCGGCTCCATTACAACGAAAATAACTTTTCGATCACCTATCAGGCTTTGAATTATATCTATTCGACCCAAAACCAATACGCTTATAAGCTCGAAGGATATGATACCGGCTGGAACTATGTTGGCGAACGCAATTCCGCATTTTATACCAACCTGAGCCCCGGCAAATATGTATTCCGTGTGAAAGCCTCTAATAATGACGATGTGTGGAACGAAACAGGACGTTCGCTCGTAATCATCGTGCAGCCGCCTTTGTGGAGAACCTGGTATGCTTACCTGTTCTATGTCATCGTTTTTGCCGCCATTATCTACGGAATCCTCTATTATGTGAGTATCAAACGCAACCTGGAAGCCGGTTTGAAATTAAAGCAACTGGAGAAACAGAAGCAGGAAGAATTTCACCAGGCAAAGATACGCTTGTTTACCAACTTCTCCCATGAATTACGTACGCCTTTGATGTTGATTATCACCCCGTTTGAGGAATTAGTCAAACGGATAGACATACCGGTGGAATTGCATGACAAACTGTCCATCATCTATAAGAATGCACAAAAACTGCTGCTGCTGGTCAATCAGTTGATGGATCTGCATAAAAATCAGGCAGGCAGCATGGATCTGAAGGTGAGCGAAGGGGACATTTGTGAATATATAAAGGAAATATATTATGCCTTTAACCAGATTGCTTTGACGAATGAGGTCAAATTCACCTTGAACTGTACCCCTAAAACGATCGATGCCTGGTTTGACAAGTCCCTTTTGGAGAAAGTCGTCTTCAACCTGCTATCGAATGCCTTCAAATATACCAGTCCCGGTGAATCGATTGTCATGGAAGTTTCGGAAGTCTCTCTAAAAGAGCTTGAACCGGAGCGGACAGAGGGATTATATACCGGTGAAAATATAAATTATGTCCGGCTGAAAGTAAAAGACTCCGGAAAAGGGATTGCAGAAGAGGAAGCGGATAAGATATTTACCCCGTTCTACCAGATCCCGGAGACGTCGGGTATCAATTTATCCGGGACAGGCATCGGTTTAAGCCTGGTCTATACGATCGTACAGCTCCATCGCGGAGTAATCTATGTGGATAATACTGTATCTCAGGGAGCTTGCTTTGTTGTTATCCTTCCGATTTCCCGTGCGGCCTTTTCCGAGGAACAGATAGAAAGCCGGGAGATAGATAAGATCGCGGAAATAACGAATACCGAGGATATCTCTGTCTCCCTGCCGGTTGTAGATAAAGGAGACCAGCCGAAATATAAGATTCTGCTGGTCGAGGATGACAAGGATGTCCGCGATTATCTGCGTAAAAGCCTGGAAGCTGAATATACGGTAATCGAAGCTGCCGACGGGGTAAGAGCCTATGAAAAAGTAGTGCAGGACTTCCCGGATCTGGTACTCAGCGATATCATGATGCCGAAACGCGATGGGTTGGAACTCTGTACGATGATCAAGAATGACATACGGGTGGGGCATATCCCGGTTATTCTGATGACCGCCCGCTCGATGGTCGTCCATATCAAAGAAGGGTTCCAGGCGGGTGCAGACGATTATATCGTCAAACCGTTCAATATGGACGTATTGCAAACACGCATCCGCAGCCTATTGACTTTAAGGGAGCAATTGAAGAAACTGTATGGGAAACGTTTCTCACCGGAAGTGATGGGAATCGAGGTGAAGTCGGCCGACGAACGTTTCTCCCAGAAACTGTTTGATGTGATCGAGAAAAATATCTCCAATGAAAAACTGGATGTCGAGTTGTTGTGTTCGGAAATCGGTATCAGCCGGGCAAACCTCTATCGAAAGCTAAAATCCATCACCGAACTTTCCCCGATGGAATTGATTCGTAACAAACGTCTGGAAGTGGCAGCGAAATTGTTGAAAGAATCTGAAATGAATGTATCGGAAATAGCTTCTCATCTCGGTTTTAATAGCCATTCTTACTTCTCGAATTCATTTAAAGCTTTTTACGGGTGCACTCCGACCGAGTTTGTGCAGATGAATAACAGCCAGGAATAGGAGAACTTGTAAAATCATTTCACATTCCTGTCACTTTTGTATCAATCTATTCATATAGAATAATTTAATACTAAATTGGGAGCGTATTCTCTTTGGAAAGCGGGGAGAATACGTTTCTTTGTGTTATTGAATTTGTTTAAATTTTAAGTCTAATTAAATCCATGATTAAATGAAAAAAGAAATCAAGAGTGCCACTCAATCGTTTTGGCGATTATTATTTTTATTGGTGGCGTTTAATTCAAGTCTAAGTTTGTTTGCGCAAACACCGACTGTCTCCGGCATCGTTCTGGATGAGTTTGGAGAGCCGATGATCGGTGTATCGGTACTAGTGAAGGGAACAACCACAGGTATTATTACGGATGTAGAAGGGAATTTTATTGTTCCGGCTAAAACCGGGGATGTTATATTGGTAAAGTATCTTGGTTACAAAGACCAGGAAATAAAAGTAACAAGTAATGCCCGCTTGAAAATAACTCTTCAGGAAGATACTCAGAATCTGGATGAAGTAGTAGTGGTTGGTTATGGTACGCAGAAAAAAGTGAACCTGACCGGTGCTGTTTCCGCCGTTACCGGTGAAGAAATTGCCAAGCGTCCGGTAGCCAATACATCGACCATGTTGCAAGGCCAGATGCCGGGTTTGCGTATTACTTCTGACAAAGGCCAGCCGGGTAACGAATCGGTTCAGATCCGTGTACGTGGCCAGGGTACTTATTCCGGTACCGGCTCTGACCCGTTAATCCTGATTAACGGAGTAGAGGGGGATCTCGCTTCCCTCGACCCGAACATCATTGAAAGTGTTTCCGTCTTGAAGGATGCAGCTTCGGCTTCCATCTATGGTTCGCGCGCAGCAAATGGTGTGATTCTGATTACAACGAAGAATGGTTCGGAAACAAAAGACCGCATCTCCGTTCGTTATAATGGCAACTTTGCCGTACACAATCCGACAAACCTGCTGGATGTGATTTGGGATTCTCCTACCTATATGAAATATTTCAATATGGCGAAGGATAATTCCGGAGCTCCGGCAACTGACCGTTATTCGGCAGAGATGATTGCGAACTACACCAATCCGTCCGACCCGACCAAATACCCCAGCTTCAACTGGTTGGATTATATGTTTGATCCTGCTTTCGTTCAGCAGCACAACCTGAGTGTAGCCGGTACTACCGGTAAAACTTCTTACAACGCTTCTTTAAGTATGATCAACCAGCCCGGTACCATGAAAGGGCAGGAATTCAAGCGTTACAATGCAACGTTGGATCTGACTTCACAAGTAAACGATTGGATACGCTTCGGAATGTATTTTACCGGCAGCCGCAGCAATCGCCAGGAGACACGCCAGGGGGATACCGATGCTTATCTGTCAACTGTTTCTCAGGCGCCGACTTACATGCCCTGGCTGCCGGATGATGGCACAGGCATTAAGCGTTACACGATGAAAGCGTTTACCTTTGAAAGTAATAATAAAAACATGGTTGCCATTACTGAAACGGAAAACTTCAAGAACTATGTGAATACGGATGTAAACACTCAGGCTTGGTTGGAAGTAAGTCCGATCAAAGGCTTAAGCTGGTATACCAAAGGTGCTATGCGCTACAAACAGCAGCATACAAAGAACTGGGGAGCGCTTCCGACACCGGTTTACTACTATCATGACGGTGTACAGAATGGTACATTGAATACAAACGGAACAGGTTTGACAAGTACAATGGAAAATAGTTCTTACTATAACTTATATACGTATTTGAAATACGACTGGGCTACTCCTAATAAAGAACATGACTTCTCTTTTATGGCAGGTTACAATCTGGAATATTATAAAATGGATAATCTGGAAGGTTACCGTCAGAATTATGACTTCCCCTTGCATGAACTGAATACAGGTATTTCTTCTGTACAGACTAACAAAGGTGAATCTGAAGAATGGGGCATTATGTCTGCTTTCTTCCGTGCCAACTATGCTTTCAAACAGCGTTATTTATTGGAAGTGAATGCCCGTTACGACGGTTCTTCCCGCATTTCATCCGATTCTCGCTGGGGTATATTCCCTTCCTTCTCTGTGGGATGGCGTATGACTGAAGAAGAATGGATGAAGGATCTCAACTGGGAATGGCTGAACAGCATGAAGTTGCGTGGATCCTGGGGGATCCTGGGTAACCAGAATATCGATCTTTATTCTTACTATGCTTTGGTTACAACAGGTAAGGATTATAGTTTCGACAACTCGAATCTGGGCGCCGGTGTTGCACAGACCGCCCTTACCAACCGTGATCTGAAATGGGAATCTACGGCTATCGGTGACTTCGGTATCGATATCACTGCTTTCAACGGTTTCAATATTACTTTCGACTGGTATAAGAAAAGAACATACGATATTCTTCGTGAGGCACAGAGCAATTCATTACTGGGCTTGAAAGCTCCGTATGTCAATGCTGGTGAAATGGTAAACAAAGGTATTGAAATATCGTTGGCTTATAACGGATATATAAAAGAAGGAGTATTCAAAGGCTTAAATTACAATGCCGGTGTATTCTTTGATCGTACGAGAAATGAGTTGACGAAATATGGTGCCGATTATATAGACTCTTCTAAAGGTTTAATCTATAAGGAAGGTATACCTTATGAGTCATTCTATGGTTATGAAGCAATCGGTATCTTTAGGGATGAAGCTGATGTAAGCAATTCCCCCAAGCAATTTAATGATAAGACATTGCCCGGTGATATTAAATATGCCGATATCAGCGGCCCTAATGGAGTACCCGATGGCATTGTCGATGAAAACGACCGTAAAGTACTTGATGGCCGCTTCCCTGATTTTGAGTATTCCGTGAACCTGGGTGCCAGTTGGAAAGGTTTCGACCTCTCTTTGATGGGGCAAGGTGTACAAGGTGCTAAACATTATGCCAGCGGCTGGGGATTGCGTCCGTTCTATCAGGGAACGCCTATCTCACAAGACTATATCGATAATATGTGGACGGAAGATCATAGAGATGCCAAATATCCGCGTCTGTATTTCGCAGATTTAGGTGGTGCAAAGAACCAGCGTGAAAGTACCTACTGGCTATACAATGCTTCTTATTTCCGTCTGAAGAACCTGACATTCGGTTACACATTGCCGAAAGCACTGACAAGCAAAGCGAAGATCGAACGTCTGCGTTTCTACTTCTCTGGTGATAACCTGCTGACGATAACTAAATTCCCACAGGGTGGTGACCCGGAACGTAACTATAATTCCACAAAGGGTACACGTTTGGTTTATTATCCGCAGAACCGTATCATTTCATTCGGTGTAAATCTTGAATTCTAATTTAATTGTAAAGTAATTATGAAAATGAATAAACTATCATATATTTCACTATTGGTTGCCGGCATGATGGCTGTATCATCCTGTTCTGATATTTTGGATACGCCACCGACAACTTCTCCGTCAGAAAGCATTTTCTGGCAATCAAAATCAGATTTTGATTCCGCGTTGACCGGCTGTTATCAAGGTATGCAGGCTAAAACATTATCCTATGGGATGGTTGTTTACGACTGTCTGACAGATAATGGTTACGGTAGTTCCGGTTCCAGCTATGTGTATAAAACAGACCTGATCCAGGCGGATAATATAGATCCGTCTATGACAGGATTCGTTCCGGAACTTTATAAAGAAGCTTATGAAGCTATTACCCGTCTGAATATCTTCTTATATCAGCTGAAGAATTATCAGGGAGGAGATATGAATACTGTCCGTAACCAGTATGAAGGAGAGGCGCTTTTCTTACGTTCTTACTGCTATTACCTGCTTTATCTGTGTTACGGTGAAGTTCCCTATCCAACGGAACCGCTGGATCTTACAACTCAGAATATGCCGAAAGAATCTCTTGAAACAGTTTATAATAATCTGATCACAGATTTACAGACTGCGATCGATAAAATGGATGACAAGACATTCAAGGGTGCCGGCGGACATGCTACAAAAGGAGCTGCCCAGGGATTAAAAGCACGTCTCCTGATGTTCCATGCTTTTGGTGAAGACGGAAAAGTAGCCAATCGTAACGAAGTACAGGAAGCATACAATTTGTTGAATGAAATAAAAGGCTATTCTTTAGCCGGTCGTTATGCGGACAACTTTACTTATGATACACAGGAAACCAGTCCGGAGATTGTCTTCTCGATCAAGTTTCTGGCTCCGAACAATTATAATAATTTCGACCATATATATGGAAACTATTCCGGAGTACGTCCGGTTGCTAACCTGACAAATGAGTATGAGGAAGGTGATAACCGGTTGGGACAGATTGTCGCTTTTGATGATAAATATCAGTGGCCGGGAGGTGAAGTCGTATCTCTGAATAGAAGCGATTTGAAAAAGGCAATGGTAAAATGGCTGACTCCGTTGATGAAAGATGGTGATATGTGGCAGGCAAGTACCCGTAGCGAACAGGACTGGGTATTCCTTCGTTGGGGTGAATTGCTGCTCTTGAAAGCTGAAGCAGCCAATGAACTGGGTATTTCCGGTGCTGCCGACATGGTAAATCTGGTTCGTCAACGTGCCGGTCTAGCTGATTTGGCCGCCAGCTTGAATCAAGATCAGTTGCGTGAAGCAATCCGCCACGAGCGTCGTGTGGAAACTCCGTTCGAATTGATCCGCTATTATGATATGAAACGTTGGAAGATCATGAATAGATTGAATAGTGTGGAACTAGATCCGCTACTGTCCGGACACGTATCAGCCTGGTCGAAAGCGCACGAATACTTCCCCTTACCGCAGGATCAGATCGACTTCTCCAACGGTGTATTGATACAGAATCCGAATTATTGATCATTCGATAATAATTTAAGTATGGGTAAGAAGCCCCGCTGTTATTGGCGAGGCTTTCTTTCCTTCTCTGGTGAGATGGTGTCACTAGCGTTAGTGACACACTGTCACCAGTAACAGCCGGAAATTATATTAAACCGATAGTGCGGCAAATAGTAAAATATAAGAGATAGAATCATGGAAAAGAAGTTAATTATTTTGTCAGCCTGTCTGGCCTTGTCGCTTTTCGCCTTTCCTCAAAAGTCGGGAAAGAAGGGGGCTACGTTCGCTTCCTGGTCGGAGAAAATTGCTGCTGCCAAGCAGAATGCTTACGAGCAGATGAAGAAAAACAGTCTGCCGGTTTCTTCAAAAGTAGTAAAAGCAAAACAGGCTGCCGAAAGGTTCACCGCCGATGTGACCGGACTGGATGAAGTGGTGCTTTACACCTGGGGAACTGTCGACGGAACAACCGACGACCAGGCTATATGGGCAAACGCCCGCTTAATTGCTGCCGACGGCTCTTCCGTCTGGCTGAATGACCTGAAAGATACTTTCAAAGATACCGGCACGGGACGCCTGGTCTTTAATGCCAACGCCAAAGACGTTCCGGTCGTTATGAAAGGAGTAACATACGAACGGACAATCATGGCGAATGCCAATGCCCAGATCGTTGTTCCTCTGGATAAGAAATATGTCCGTTTCGAAGCGGAAATCGGACTGGAAAACCGTTCTTCTGCAGGAACAGTTATATTCCGCTTGCAAGGGATAACCGGCAGAGAGTTATCCGAAGATATTATAGCCAGTTTTCCGGCTGAGTCGGCGCAGTTCCTTCCGTTTGCCGGAAGCGACATGAAAGCGTTAGTCACCACTTATGATGCAAATATAGAGAAACATATCGCCCGGTCGGTTGTAGACCTGCTGGCGGACAAGAATTATTTTACAACCCGTATTACTGCTGCCGGTCAGGAAAAGGAACTGGCAAAACAAGTAATCGCTTATCTGAACATAGCGCAGGATGCGATGAAGGTATACGAGTTGCAGGAGTCTTTGAGCTGGCTTAACATACAGGCTATCGAAGAGGCTTTCAATGATATGAAACGGAATAAATCGTTTGACCAGGCTGCCAACCAATCCAAACTTTCTGCATTAAAAGGATTGGCCGGTAAAGGCTTCTCCGGTATCTATTCAAACGATGAAAATACAATAAAGGAAGCGCAACAGGCTTTACGTTTAAAAAGGGAGATACTCTTGGCTAATCCCGAACTGGATATGGATAAACTGATCGTAGGCCGTTACCGTATCGGGACGTCTGCCCGCCAGATCAATCCCCGATCGTTGGGAACGCAAAACAATAACTGGTCGAACCAGACCTCTGCCGCCCGTGGCGGATTTGATGCGGAGATCGTCGAACTCTCCAATCTTCGCGGGGATATCCGGTCGCGCACGATCTTCAAACCGGATAACGGATCATCCGTCCCCGACTTGAAGCTGCATTGGGATGCCGACCGTATCCTATTCTCTATGGTCGATACGGATAAGCGCTGGCAGGTTTTTGAAATAGGCCTGGATGGGAAAGGTTTAAAGAAACTGATCGACTCACCGGAAAAGGATCTGGAGTTCTTTGATGCAACCTGGCTGCCTTCGGGCAAGATCATGGCTATATCCAATATCGGTTACAATGGTGTTCCCTGTGTGAACGGAAATGATGAAGTCGGCAATATGGTGCTTTATAACCCGGAAGGCCGATCGTTGCGTCGCCTGACGTTCGATCAGGATGCCAACTGGTCGCCCGTACTTATGAATAACGGAAAAGTAATGTACACCCGTTGGGAATATACCGACCTGACGCACTACTTCTCCCGTTTCGTGATGCACATGAATCCAGACGGGACGGAACAGAAAGCGCTCTATGGCAGTGGTTCTTATTTTCCGAACAGTACGTTCGATGCCAAGCCTATTCCCGGCCAGGCTTCAGGTTTCATTGGAATTATTTCCGGCCATCACGGAGTGACCCGTTCCGGTCGTCTGATCTTGTTCGATCCCTCAAAAGGACGTAAGTCCGTACAGGGAATGGTGCAGGAATTGCCTTTCCGTAACCGGAAGATCGAACCGATCGTAAAAGACCGTCTGGTGGATGGCGTATGGCCGCAGTTTATCAAACCTTATCCGTTGAATGATAAATATTTCCTGGTAACGGCCAAACTGAATGAGAATGCCCTGTGGGGGATTTACCTGGTCGATGTTTATGATAACCTGACCTTGATTGCTGAATACGAAGGGGAAGGATTGATCCATCCGATACCGGTAAAGAAAACTCCTGTCCCGCCGGTCGTTCCCGATCGAACCAAGCCGGATACGAAAGAAGCTACAGTCTTTATCCAGGATATTTACGAGGGTGAAGGATTAAAAGGCGTACCTCGTGGTACGGTAAAAGCTTTTCGTGTACTGTCTTACGAATATGCTTATAATAAAACTCCGTCAGACCATTGGGCGCAGGGCGTTCAGAGCGGATGGGATATTAAACGCCTATTGGGGACGGTTCCTGTGGAAGAGGATGGCTCGGCTTTATTTACTATCCCGGCAAATACACCGATCTCACTACAACCGCTCGACTCATGCGGACGGGCTGTACAATGGATGCGAAGCTGGCTGACCGGTATGCCGGGAGAAACGGTTTCCTGTATCGGTTGCCACGAAGACCAGAATCAGTTACCTATCCCGAAGCGGGTAGTGGCTTCAACGATTAAACCGCACGCAATCGCGTTACCGGAAGGCGGACAACGTCCCTTCACATTCGAACTGGAAATACAGCCCATTCTCGACCGTGCCTGTATCGCTTGCCATGACGGATCAAATAAATTGGCTGATTTTACAGGTGGTCGTATCGATAGCTTCTCCGGTTTCGGTGAAAGTTATCTGAACCTGCATCCGTATATTCACCGTCAGGGGCCGGAAGCAGAGATCGAAGTGCTGAATCCGTATGAATACCATGCATCGGCCAGTGATTTAATCAAGATACTGAAAACCGGGCATCATGGTGTGGCGTTAACAGATAAGGAATGGAAGACCCTTTATAACTGGATCGACTTTAATGCTCCTTATCATAGTAAGTTTAAAGCGAACATCTTCAAAGGTGTGGAGCAGATCAGCCGCAGAACCGAACTGACGAATAAATATGCCTCTTCCGGGGTTGACTGGCAAGAGGAAATCCGTTCGTATGCCGACTACCTGAGTAAGCAGCCGAAGCCGTCTCCGGTAAAACCGGAACGGAAAGAGTATAAGGATAAAGAAGTCAAAATAAAAGGTTGGCCGTTCGATGCATCAATCGCTTCCAATATGCAGGCGAAAGAGCAGGAGACAAAGAAAAGCATTGAACTGGCACCGGGTATTGTTATGAATTTTGTCCGTATTCCGGCCGGAACGTTTGTGATGGGAAACAACAAAGGACATTCCGATTATTCCCCGGTTAATAAACAGGAGGTGAAGAAAGCTTTCTGGATGGCAGAGATCGAAGTGAGCAATGAACAGTTCCGTACAATTTATCCGGATCATAACAGTCGCTTTATCAACCAGCTATGGAAAGACCATGTGCACGAAGGTTATCCGGCCAATAAACCGGAACAACCCGCTATTCGTGTAAGTTGGGAGGAAGCGATGGCTTTCTGTGAAGAGTTAAGCCGGAAAACTGGCCTGAAAGTTACTTTGCCGACAGAAGTACAGTGGGAATGGGCTTGCCGTGCCGGAAGTGATTCCGATTTCTGGTTCGGAGCATTGAATACTGATTTTTCAGCCTATGAGAATATGGCGGATAAGCAATTGAACAAACTGGCTGTAAGAGGTGTAGACCCGCAACCGATGAGCCCTACGGATCCGTGGTACAAATATTACACCTATCAACCGAAAGATAATCAGGTAGACGATGGCAATATGCTGATGGTCAAAGGGGGCGGCTACCGTTCCAATCCGTGGGGCTTGTATGATATGCAGGGGAATGTGGCGGAATGGACTCGTTCAGACTATCTGCCTTATCCTTATAATGAGAAAGTACAAGGAAGCGGACTCGAAAAGGTGGTACGCGGCGGTTCATGGATCGACCATCCGAAGACGGCAACGGCTTACTATCGCCGGTCTTATCTTCCCTGGCAGAAAGTGCATAATGTAGGTTTCCGTGTCATTATCGAAGATTGATTATATAGATGAGCGCTTTTAAACAAATCAATGTGCAGGATCAGGGGCAAATGCCGGGCGAAACGGGCGGCAGTACAGAATCCGTGGACTTCGGGAAAGAACTATAATATAGGAATGAAAGGAGAAAAATATCCCGGTCATTTTACCGATCGTCCGGAAGGAGTCTGGGAAGGACAGAACGAGATCAATATCTTTCCCCGTTCCCTGTATATCACCCAGCTAATGGCCAGACAGAAAAAAGAGAATTTGTGTATTTTGATAAAATAGGTAGTTAGCAGAGTAAAAGGCTGAATTCTCTCGGAATTAAGCCTTTTCAATAAGACTCAATATAATTAATAATTATCGTTCTGAGTTAAAGCGCCACCTGTATAATCGCTCTCAT
>OGFC01001404.1_pt1 | contig 14037 bp, 7 predicted proteins | sample 1570841 | NCBI WGS metagenome assembly OGFC01 (sample SAMEA2582137, study PRJEB24529) | metagenome | biome: Human gut stool | place: China | collected 2011 | reverse complement strand
ATTTTATAGGCAATTTACACCTAAACAAACGATAAGCACTTATTAATATCTATAATTTTAGAGAGATGGACATACACTTTATTAGTATTGCAGCGACACAAGACATTTATTTAGACATATGGCGTAATATTAAAAATCAGCCAAGCTAATTTCCCTATTCTATATATTGTATAGACTATTTGATAGTCTGTCCTGGAACGATGATAAAAGTATACTTTTCAAAGTCGCTCCAAGGGGAGAAGTATATTACTGTTTCATGCGTGAAGCGTAATATGCTAAGTTTTCGTTTTGTAGATAAATCTGTAAAAATAAATCAATTCATTAATTTAAATTCAAGTATCAAAGATGAGAAAATCAATTCTCTTGTTTGTACTCTTTGCTCTACTGAATATTCCTCTTATGCTTTTTGCACAGAGTGGATATAAGGTAAAAGGACATGTTGTTTCGGCAGAAGATAATGAGCCGATGGTTGGTGTGTCTATTTTAGAGAAGGGTACTACAAATGGTGTAATTACCGACATTGATGGTAATTACACTCTTGAGATTAAGGGTACGGCAAGTGCTACTTTGCTGTTCTCTTATATCGGTATGCAATCACAGGCACATGCGGTTAGTGCCAAAACCGGAACACTGAATGTTCGTCTGGTTTCAGATGCTGCTTTAATAGATGAGGTAGTGGTAGTAGCGTATGGAACTCGTAAAAAAGGGACGATTGCTGGTGCCGTATCCACTGTTAAAGCGGAAAAATTAGAAAATGTGCCTGCTGCAGGTTTTGATCAGTCACTGCAGGGACAGACACCGGGTTTGACGGTAATCTCCAATTCGGGAGAACCCAGTAAGGCGGCTGTGTTCCAGCTTCGTGGTACCAATTCTATCAATTCGGGCACCTCTCCGCTGTTTATACTGGATGGTACACCTATCTCCAGTGCTGATTTTAACACAATTAGCCCGGGAGATATAGAATCAATCTCTGTGTTAAAGGATGCTTCGTCGACTTCTATCTACGGAGCCCGTGCGGCAAATGGTGTGGTAGTTATCACTTCTAAGCGCGGACTGGCAATAGATAAAGCGAAAGTTACGTTGCGTGCCCAATGGGGTATTTCTCAATTGGCGTCGAATGACAAATGGGTGGTGATGAATACTCCCGAACGTATCCAATTTGAAAAGGAAATCGGGTTAGACACCGGACAAGATTACGACCTACTGTCTCGCACGAATGTTAATTGGCTGGATGAAGTTTTCAACGATCGTGCACCTTTGCAGAGTTACGAACTTTCTGTCAATCGTGCCACCGACCGTCTGAACTACTATGTTTCCGGAGGATTTTATGATCAGGAAGGTATTGCGCAGAGTTCTTCTTTCCGCCGTTACAATATGCGCGCCAATGCGGAAGTGAAAGCCAGCAACTGGCTGAAAGTGGGCACGAATACAATGATGGCCTATGAAGAAATATCACAGGCTGAAGAGGGAGAACCGGCGCTTTATACACCTATTTCCGGTTCACGCTTTATGTTACCTTACTGGAATCCTTATAATGCTGACGGTTCTTTGGCTTCCGAAAATGATGGAACTTGGACGGGAACGGGGCAGAATCCGATAGAATGGATGGCGAATAATCCCGTATCATACAAAAAGTACAAATTGCTGTCTACTGTATTTGCAGAGATCACTCCGATTCAGAACTTGACTATTCGTGGCCAGTTTGGTGCTGATTATTCACACTCTACGGCTTTCATGCAGTCTTTCCCGAGTTACATTATTAATAATAACTCCGGTAAAGCAGGGCGCAGCTCATCTGATATCCTTAGCCTGAGTGAAACTCTTACAGCCAATTATCGGTGGGCTTTGAATGATGATCATTCATTCAATTTTCTGCTGGGACAGGAAGGGATAGATTATCAATCCTCCGGATTCCAGGTATCTACACAGGGGCAGAATAACGATCGCCTCACCAACCTGCTTACCGGAACTCGCGCTACATCGTGGCCGGATAGTAATAGTGCCTATTCTTATTTGTCTTTTTTCTTCCGTGGGGAGTACAACTATAAAGATTTGTATTATGCGGAAGTTGCTGCACGTACGGATGCTTCTTCCCGCTTCGGTGCAGATCATCGTTGGGGTATGTTTTGGTCGCTGGGTTTTATGTGGAACATCAAGAACGAGGCTTTCCTCAAAGACATAGAATGGCTTACTAGCGCACAGGTTAAGTTGAGTACAGGTACTTCCGGTAACTCGGAAATTCCTTATTACGATCATCTTGCGCTTGTTTCCGGAGATGCAAACTATAATGATGAAGCTGGTATCTATCCTTCACAAAGTGGAAATGAGGAATTGAGCTGGGAGCAGACTTGGGCAAACAATGTTGGCGTGAGTTTTGGCCTTTACAATCGTGTCAATGTGAATGTCGATTTTTATCATAAAAAGACTACTAATATGCTGATGTTAGTTCCTCAATCGTATGCGATCACCGGAGTAGGCAATCGTTGGGACAACATTGGCGCTATGATGAATCGCGGTGTGGAAATTGCGATTGACGGTGATGTGATTCGTACCAAAGATTTCACTTGGAATCTGAGCGCAAACGTTTCTTACAATAAGAATAAACTTTTAGAACTTTACAATGGTGTAGAAGAATATGTAAACTCTACCACTGGATTGAAATATGTAGTAGGACACTCCGTACGTGAGTATTTCATGAACCGTTATGCAGGTGTGAATCCGGCCAATGGCGATGCTTTGTGGTACACAGCCGACGGAGAACTGACAACAGAATTTCGTGAAGAAGACAAAGTGATGACCGGCAAATCGTTTGATTCTCCTTGGGTAGGCGGCTTCGGCACATCCCTTATGTGGAAGGGGCTTTCATTGTCGGCGCAATTCAGCTGGATGGCAAAACGATATGTGATGAACAATGACCGTTTCTTCGAAGAAAGCAACGGACTATACAGTGCCTACAATCAATCGAAAAGATTATTGTACGATCGTTGGAAAAAACCGGGCGACATCACTGATATCCCCCGTTACGGAGTGACGGCTCAGCTTGACGATCGCTTTCTTGAAAACTCTTCATTCCTTCGTCTGAAGAACCTGACACTGGCTTATGCATTTCCGCAATCACTGCTGAAGAAAACTAATTTCTTCACATCTGCGCGTGTTTATCTGCAGGGACAGAACTTGCTTACCTGGACAGGTTTTACCGGACTCGATCCGGAAGTAGCAACTAATGTGTATAGAGCACAATATCCGGCTTCACGCCAGTTTACTTTGGGTATTGACGTTTCATTCTAATAGTATATTTAAAGAAAGATGATTAAGAAATTTAAATTATATATCCTGTTGGCAGCCATGGCATTTTCTGCCGCTTCTTGTTTGGACAAGATGCCTGAAGACGGTATTCCATTCGATGAGTCTATACAGACGGTAGATGATGTGAATCTGGCTGTTATTGGTATTTACGATGCATTCAAAAGTAGTGCTCTGTACTCAGGGAACTTGACAATACTTCCTGATCTGCAGGCAGACCTTGTGTATGGGGTAAATGGAAATACGAATACATTCGGAGATATTTGGCGCTGGAAAGACATTCTGGCAACTAATACAAGTATCGAGGCTGTTTATGCTGGACTGTACAACGTGATTAATCGTTGTAACTTCATGCTCGACCGCGTAGACAGAGTGAGAAATAACACAACCGATGATAAAGATTTGTATAAGCTCGATCAGTGTTGCGGTGAAGCTTATTTTGCCCGTGCGATTGCCTATTCCGAATTGGTGAAGATGTTCTGCAAGGCTTATGAAAGTGATGAAGATGCAGCCAATCAATTGGGTGTGATACTCACCAAGCATTATCAAGGCAATGAAGAAATGAAACGTGCTTCGCTGAAAGCCTCTTATGAGTTTATTCTTGAGGATCTCGATCGGGCTGCCCAATTGTTGGCTTTGGATAAAGATTATGATCCGTCTGTCGATGGAGCTTTATTTAATAATGCTACTTATTTCAATGAATACACGGTGTACGCTTTGCGGGCACGTGTCGCTCTTTATATGAGAAAGTGGGATGAAGCTATCAAGTATTCCAGCAAGGTTATTGATAGCGAATATTATCTGTTGGCCAGTTGTACTCGCACTATTTCTTCTGGAGTGAGCTATTATAAGTATATGTGGACGGACGACATGTCAACGGAGGCTATTTGGAAAGTTGGTTTCACCATAAACTCTTATGGAGGCAAACTGGGACAAATTTTCTTGAATTACAATCATGTGAATTATCGTCCGGACTATGTGCCGGCTAATTGGGTGTTCGGATTGTATGATTCGAACGATTTGCGTCCGGAGACCATTTTTCAAACTTTGCAAACCGGCTTTAGTCATGGCCTTTCATGGCCTTTGTTGATAAAGTATGCCGGTAATAATGAGTTCATTGCAGCTAATATCCTTCACGTATCTATGCCTAAAGTGCTTCGTCTGTCCGAACAATATCTGATACGTGCTGAAGCTTATGTGCAGCAAGCGCAACCCGACTATGGTCGTGCAGGAAAAGATATTACGACTCTCCGTACAGCACGTTATTCAACTTACGGTGGTTCTACTGCTTTGTCTGCTTCCAATGCAATGGAAGTTATCGAAGCAGAGCGTGTGAAAGAACTTTATATGGAAGGTTTTCGTCTCCATGATTTAAAACGTTGGCATAAAGGATTCGAACGGAAGCCGCAAGACCAGTCACTGGCTAACGGTAGCAGCTTGAAAGTGGAAGCAGATGATCCATTATTTGTATGGCCGATACCGCAACATGAACTGGATGCTCCCGGTTCGCAGGTTCAACCGAATGAAAGTAACAAATAGATTAAAAGCATATGATAATGAAGAAATTATTATTAGGATGTATAGCAGCCGTTGCTGCTCTGATAGCTCTTTCCGGATGCGATCAGGACAAGGTGGCATACAACGGACCCAGTTATCTTATGTTTTCTGACACGCTTTATACGTATGCCGTGCAAGAAACGAATGAGATATTCAATGTTCCGATCTCTGCTACTGTGGCTGCCGATCACGACCGGACCTTCGCTGTCGAAGTAATTGATCGCGAAAGTAATGCCGTGGAAGGTAAGCATTATAAAATTCTGTCGAATACCGTTACCATTAAGGCGGGAGAAAGGAGTACCAATTTAGAGGTACAAGGTATTTATGATAATCTGGAAATTAATGATTCGCTGGGTTTTGCATTGCGACTGGTAATTCCTGAAACGGAACAATGGGGACTCTATGGAACTGAAGCAAAAGTTGTAATGCAGAAAATCCGTCCGTTTGACATTAAAAACTTTACAGGTTATTGTGTTGTCAGTTCGACTTATTTTGCAAGTTATTTGAACAATTTAGAATTGCGTTTGGTAACTTCGGATATCGTAGAAGGCAAAGAAAATACCATTGCCATACATGGTCTTTACTATGACGGATACGATACGGAAATCACTTTCAACCGTGAGGATGTTCAAGAACCCCTAGTTGAAATGGATGAACAGCTTTGTGCATCTACAGCAACGGCTTTCGGAACTATTTACGGTGACGGCAAGTTGCTGATGAATCAACCTACCGCTTATACTTCTTACTTCAGTACTAACGAAAATTTCGTCCTACAGTATGTCACGCTAAGCGTGAACAATAGAGATGGATCATCATACGGTACGGTTGGCACGTTTGTCAATGTGATCGAATGGATAAGCGAAGCAGAAGCGGAGAAATTAAAAGAACAAGGATATTAAAAAAACAAGAAATATAAATGGATATGAAAAAGTTTAGTTTAAAACCACTAGGAGATTCTTGCATGAAGATGTTGTGCAAGAGCTGCTTCTTCATTGGCTTACTTATGACTTTCTGCCTGACGGCATGTTCGGACGATGATGATGATACGGTGACTCCGATATTTCCGGAAAAACAAAATATTGTCTGTAATGCAGGCGAGAAAAAAGAGTTCACTTTCACGGCTAATACTAACTGGAGTTTGGCATCATCAACAATCTGGTGTAAGTTTCAGAACAACGATACGGAAGAGTTTGTAGTATCCGGAACTGCCGGAACGCAAACCGTAACAATCATGGCTACTAATGAAAACCAAAATAACGATAACGCAAGTGTGGCTAAGTTGGAGTTAACAATGGGTGGTCAGACTATTGTGATCGGTGAGGTTACGCGCTCGGCAGCAGGATATGAATTGAAAATATTCGATGAAGAAGGAGTAGAGATTAACGAACTGAAAGTAGGATACCAACACTTTTCTAAATTTAGTGTGCAAGCAAACTTCCGCTTTGCTGCTACCAATCTGCCGGGATGGGTGGAACTCGAAGGTGGTTCTCTTGTTGGTCCGGTTAATCAGAAAGTAAGTGGTGGCTTGAAAATAATAGAAGATGATAACCGTGAAAAATATCCGGTTCCGGCTTCAGATAAAAATGTGATAACGTTCTCGGATGAAGAAGGAAAAGCATTCTATTCTTTCAACGTTTCTTATGATGGTATGACTCCGGGTGTACTGGAAATGACACTTCCGTCATCTAATAAGTATGATTGGGCTGTATCTTTGGACGGAAAGACTTTTACTCAGAGCGCAGGTGGAGTGGCAGGTACCGGAGGCAGTACTACGACTCTTAAGAATCGTGTGCCTTTTACTGTTAAAACATTGAACGATGATTATGAGGTAGTATTCGTTGAAAAAGGAAGCAACAATAATGATTTGTATATCATGGATGCCAGCTATAATGAATGGATGCGTTGCGAACGTGAAGGTGGTAAAGCGACACTTATTGTAGACGAATATACTCCTGCTTCGTACGAACCGGCTGAAAGAGTTGGATATGTTCTTGTCTTCTCACGTGCTCAATATGAAGATATCAAAGATAATTTGGAAGCGACCATCATTGACGGTGAAGATTTGGTTTATAAATATGAGCAGTCTAATCTTGTTCTTCAGTTTACTCAGAAAGAAACGAAAGGCGGTGGCGATGAACTAGCCATTACTGCGGTAGACGGTCAAACATATAATCCTATTGATTGTACGTCTTATACAGGTGGCGATGCAGATTACTTTAAGTCAGAGTATGGCGTGACAGGAATTTTTGAGATAAAACAGCCTGCATCAGTCGCTACTGTGGCAAAAATGCCTTTTAATTGGAGCAATTCAGTTTGCTATTACTTTGAAGATGAACAAGAGGCCAATGGCGTTACTGAACCAATAAGCGAAACTGACATAACAATCTATACAGAGGCTGCAAACGGTAAAGATGTATTTTTAATAGTCTCTGATGAATCGGGAAATAAACTGATGTTGATTGTCAGAATCAGCAATGCCGGAAGTGGCGGTGGAGGAGATGTGCCCTTTACTGTAACTACCAGCCAATTAGCTCCTGTGAGTTGTACAGCTTATGATGGTAGTATGGGAGGTGCTAATTATTTCATTACCCAATATGAGGTAACTGATATTTCTGATATAAAAAATCCGCCGATTGGGGAGTCTATATTTGTGACACTTAATACATCCAGTATAGTTGATTTCAAATGTTATGATGTTGACGAAAAGATAGTTGATGCATCTTCAGATATTGAAATATCTGAAGATTGGAGTACCGGAAAGCAAAATTTGAATGTATGGTTGGGCAATGGAAGCAGTTTAACTAAAACTGTATTTTTAATAATTACCGGAGAAGACGGTAGCAAGCATATGCTGGTTATCAATATATAATGCATATTTTACTTGTGAATAATTATAACGAATAATAGATTATAAATGAATCTACATAAAATATACTCAATATTCTTCCTGCCTTTTATTGTCGGCCTGCTGACAATGTTGGTAGTGACAGGATGTTCCGATGATGACGAGGAGCTGCAAAGCCAATACGGTTATGTGCAGTTTAAACTCTATAAGAGTACCTCTTTTGAGAAAGGAACAACCACTCGTGCTGTGGGCAAACTTGAATCAATGTCTAGTGCACAGAAGATAAAGGTGGTGATGACGCATAACGGTACCACCGTTTCACAAACTCTGCTTCTGAACGCATACAATGCGAACAATGCGGAATATGGTCTGCGTAGTGACAAATTGCAATTACTGGCCGGTACTTATAAGATTGTCGGCTATTATTTGTATGACGGTCTTGATGAGGTACTGTTGGCAGGACCTGCCGGCGATGACAATGAACTGACAGTTGTAAGTGGAGGATTGCTGGAAAAAGCATTGACTGTAGATGCAGTTCCGCATGGAACCGTTACCTTTAAATTGTCGAAAGAAGGAATTAGTACACGTGCAGCCGGCGAATACTTATTCAGCAATATTCGCTATGTCGATGTTACGGTGATGAATTCCTTTAATCGTGTCACCACAGAATTGAAGGGGATGAAAGTCACCTATAAAGAAGATTCTAAAGAACACCAAAATCCCGATAATGCCAATGATAAGTATATGGATATAGGTGTAGCAACATGCGACTCTGCCGTATGGCTTCCTGCCGGTACCTATCAGGTAGTAGCATATACCACCTACTCACAAAGCGGTATCAAAAGATCGGAATTGGAAACGCAATCTGTAAGAGGAGAATCTTTTACTGTGATAGACAACAAATTGACAAAAGATGCCAACGTCCCTATCCAATTGAAGGAAACGGCGGAGTACATTAAAGACTATAAAGCGCTGAAAGCCATTTGGGAAGCTTTGGACGGAAAGAATTGGAGATATTATAGTGGGACGATAAACAATACTATTCACAGTTTAAACTGGAACTTCAACAAAGAACTTGATATGTGGGGTGACCAACCCGGTGTTGATTTGGATAATAATGGGCGTGTCACCGGACTCTCGCTTGCCGGTTTCGGTGCCAAAGGCAGAGTACCCGATGCTATCGGACAATTAACTGAATTAAAAGTGCTTTCGTTCGGTACACATAGCGAAACGGTGAGCGGCAGATTATTTGGAGATGAAGAACTGACTCCGGACATGAGCGAGGAAAGAAAGCATAGAATTCGTATGCACTATAAGAAAATGTTCCTTGACTATGACCAACGCTTGAATTTGTCAGACCTACTACAAGATGCCATTAATAGAAATCCTGAAATGAAACCGATCAAGAAGGATAGCCGTATTTCATTGAAAGATACACAAATCGGTAATCTTACCAATCGAATAACGTTTATTTCGAAGGCTATTCAACGGTTGACCAAGTTGCAGATTATCTATTTTGCTAATTCTCCTTTTACCTATGATAATATTGCTGTCGATTGGGAAGATGCCAACTCGGATTATGCCAAACAGTATGAAAATGAAGAATTGAGTTGGAGTAATTTGAAAGATCTCACGGATGTAGAGTTGTATAACTGTCCGAATATGACGCAGCTTCCGGACTTCTTGTATGATCTTCCTGAATTACAGTCATTGAACATTGCATGTAACAGAGGCATTAGTGCTGCCCAATTAAAAGCTGATTGGACACGACTCGCTGACGATGAGGATACAGGACCTAAAATTCAGATTTTTTATATGGGTTATAATAATTTGGAAGAGTTTCCCGCATCTGCTTCTTTACAGAAGATGGTGAAACTAGGCTTACTTGATTGTGTGCATAATAAGGTAAGACATCTGGAAGCTTTTGGTACCAATGTTAAACTGACTGACCTTAAGTTAGACTACAATCAGATTGAAGAGATTCCGGAAGATTTCTGTGCATTTACCGATCAAGTGGAAGGCTTAGGATTTTCTCATAATAAGCTGAAATATATTCCGAATATATTCAATGCCAAGTCGGTATATGTGATGGGATCTGTAGATTTCTCGTATAATAAAATAGGTTCGGAGGGACGTAACATCAGTTGTTCGATGGATGATTACAAAGGTATTAATGCCTCAACGGTAACCTTGTCATATAACGAAATCCAGAAGTTCCCTACAGAACTGTTTGCAACCGGTTCTCCGATTTCGACAATTATCCTGAGCAACAATTTAATGACATCGATTCCGGAAAATTCATTGAAACCAAAAGACGGAAACTATAAGAATACGTATTTGCTGACTACTATAGATTTGCGTTTCAATAAATTGACCAGCTTGTCTGATGACTTCCGGGCGACTACCTTACCTTATTTGAGCAATATGGACGTTAGCTATAATTGTTTCTCTTCGTTCCCGACGCAACCGTTGAACAGTAGCCAGTTGAAAGCTTTCGGAATTCGCCATCAACGTGATGCGGAAGGCAATCGTATCTTGCGCCAATGGCCGACCGGTATCACTACTTGCCCTAGTTTGATCCAATTGCAAATTGGTTCTAACGACATCCGTAAAGTAGACGAGAAACTGACACCGCAGCTTTATATATTGGATATTGCAGACAATCCCAACATCTCGATTGATGTAACTAGCGTATGTCCTTATATTGAGGCAGGTATGTATGTTCTGTTATATGATAAGACACAAGATATTCGTGGTTGTGATGCTTTGGGTATTGAACGATAATATAAAAGAATCTATTAATGAAATATTTTAGTAAAATAACATTAGGACTAATTCTTTGCATGGGGATCATCTCCTCATGTAAGGATGACGACGAAACAAGGATCGATGGCATTTCGGTAGATAAAGAAGAAATAGCTATCGGTGCAGAAGGAGGAACAGAGAAGATCGCCGTTTCATCTAATGATCAATGGGTGGTACGCGTTTCTAAACCTTGGATTGCCGTTTCACCGGCAAACGGTTTTGGTTCAGCGGTATGTGAACTTACCATAGACTCTACACTGACGAATGTTGCGCGTACAGCACAGATAAGTTTCACAATGAATGGTCGTGAGCCTAGCTTGGTTACGGTTACACAGTTCGGTTTCGGTAAGCAAATCTTGGTGAAAGAACCTGAAGTGGAAATCCCCAGTTCGGATGCATTCGATAACCGTCACTTTAAATCAATTATCTCTACTAACGTAAATTTCAAAATCGGAAGTGTGGATTATTCTTTCGCAGAAGAGGCTACGATGACTGAAGAGGAGAAAAGAGAGGTAGAAGGAGAACGTAGCGGTTGGGTGACATTGCCGAAGGATAAAGATCTAGCGGTGAATTTAGACAAAGGAGCACGTCCCCGTACTCTTAAAGTGGATTTCCGTTGGGGAATGAATGTGGCTCCCTATACCCGTGTGGCAAAGATCCATCTGGTTCCAGTAGATGAGAATGACCAATTGGTGGACAATAACGGTAATAAAATAGATGCTGTAGTGTTGACTGTAACACAAAAAGCAGCTATGAAGATTGAGGATAATCGTGCCGGTGACTCATTGGCTATTATTACTATCAATAGCAAACTCCAGAGCATGATGAGTTTTGATACCAGTGAAAGTATGATGAACTGGAGTTTTGTAACCCTTTGGGAAGCTACTGATAAAGAAATAAAAGATGGAATAGTTCCTACTGAAGCTGTAGGGCGTGTGAGGTCTGTAAGTTATGCAATGATTGATTTGCAAGACGGTGAAACATTCCCCAAAGAAATTCGTCATCTGAAATACCTGGAATCATTTTCAGTTCAGAGTAATGCCAACCGACAAATACGTACTATTTCTTTAGGAGAAGAAATTTGCGAATTGGAGTATCTGAAGGATCTGACAATATTCTCTTTTGGTATAAATGCTCTCCCTGAGAATTTTATTAAATTGGGTAAGAAACTGGAGAATTTGGATTTGGCAAGTAATAATTTCCAGTCGTTGTCTGTAGTTACAGATGTGGTGAACGAAAAGAATTTCCCGCACTTGAGATATTTGACATTAACCGGATGTCGTGCTACGGAAACACTGAAAGATATGAGCTTGATTGATGGGAACAACCAATACAATGGTAGGGATGTCGGTCTGCATGTTGATATTTCTCAAGGACAACCTGAAAGAGAAGCTTTCTTGAAGTTATTGACTTGGGATAAACTGATTTCATTGCAAATGTCATACAACTTCTTGGAGGGAGAATTACCTACAGACGCAGAGGTGAGAGCGGCATTGAGAGCTGCAGATAAACCGGAAACTTATCAATCGGATGATTTCTTCAGTAAAGATGAGTTGACTGCCAAGCCATCCATATTCATGGATAAGATATCTAGAGATACTTGCCAGTGGCTGTTGACGACCGACAATCAGGTAAGATATCGGAAGCAGACTCCAGTAAGCGGGCAGGATATTCCGCGTGTGTTACCGTTTGCCCGTACAGTTCATATTAATTTGAACTTCCTGACAGGTGCTTTGCCTAATTGGTTGCTATTCCATCCTTACTTTGTATATTGGGGACCCGAAAGCATGATATTCAATCAGCAAGAAGACGGCAGAAACTCAAAAGGAAATACAGTGGGATTCAATAATGTGGATATCGTAAACTACGATTTTTCTTATTATTACGGAAGTACAGACCCCGGGACAAATCAAATTGTTAGCGGTGTCGCTTATCCGTTGTATTTTAGAAAATTTGTATTGTCGGGAACTACAGACTAGCAGGGCTATAGAGTAAATATCATTAACAAGAATAATTTTAAATAAGAACAATGAAGAAAAATTTCTTATATACAGCACTGTTTGCCTTGATGCTGGCTTCATGCTCGGAACAAGAAGTGATCGAACAACCGTCTACCCCAACAGGGGGGACGGAAGTTCAGCTTCCGGCTGATGTCACTTCCGGTGAATTGCTGATTAAATTCGATCCTGCAATGACAGAGATTCTTGATCAGGCTCTCACAGTTGCAACAAGGAGTGGGGGGGCTATGACCCGTTCCGGGATTCCTTCTACTGACGAAGTGTTGGATATTCTGGGTACATATCATTTTGAACGTATATTTCCGGTAGACACTAAAAATGAAGAACGTACCCGTACTTCAGGATTACATTTGTGGTATCGGGTAAAGTTTGATGAAAATACAGACTTGAAGGAAGCCGCCGGTCGTCTTGCTAAATTAGGCGAAGTAGCTAAAGTACAGGCTAACAGTCACATTCAGCGTGCTTACAGAGTTGATGGCTATCGGAGTTATGTTAGTGAGAGTGCATTGCGACAGAAGGCGGCAACACGTACTGTTACGACAGGAAGCACCTTCTCCGATCCCGGATTGGCATATCAATGGCATTATAATAACAGTGGCAATAACCCTTTTGACAATCAGAACGTATTGAAAAATGGTTCCAGGCCGGGGTGTGATGTCGGTTGTATGGAAGCATGGAAGAAGTGTACGGGCGATCCTTCTATCATTGTTGCTGTGCTGGATGAAGGTGTGATGTATACCCATCCTGATTTGAAAGGTAATATGTGGATCAATGAAAAGGAAGAACTTTATGCAGATAAGGATGCTGACGGTAACGGATATAAGGACGATAAATATGGCTACAATTTCGTGAGCAATTCAGGAATCATTTCGTGGATGGATGCAGTTGACACGGGACACGGGACGCACGTTGCAGGTACTATTGCTGCTATGAATAATAATGGCGAAGGTGTTTGCGGTATTGCCGGTGGCGATGGTTCCAAAAACTCCGGAGTGAAAATTATGTCATGTCAAGTGTTTGCGGGTGAAGCCGGTGTTACCTTGGATGCTGAAGCAAGGGCTATAAAATATGCGGCTGATAATGGCGCAGTCATTCTTCAGTGTAGCTGGGGATACAACTCTTCCTTGGCCAATCTGATTGAAGGATATACTCCCGGTCCGGGATCGGAAGAAGAATGGGAAAAATTGTATCCGTTGGAAAAAGATGCATTGGACTACTTTATCAATAATGCCGGTTCGCCCAATGGGGTGATAGACGGTGGACTGGCAATTTTCGCTTCCGGAAACGAATATGCGGGAATGGCTGCATTTCCTGCTGCTTATTCCAAATGTATATCTGTCAGTGCGGTAGCGGCCGATTTTACTCCGGCCTCATATAGCAACTATGGAAAGGAAGTCACGATATCTGCTCCAGGTGGTGATACGGAATATTACAATCCGGTGGGGCAAGATGACGAAGCTGGTCGACGAAACCGGCGAATGGACAGTAAAAGGGGCTGAAATGCTAGAC
>OGFC01001396.1_pt1 | contig 14103 bp, 13 predicted proteins | sample 1570841 | NCBI WGS metagenome assembly OGFC01 (sample SAMEA2582137, study PRJEB24529) | metagenome | biome: Human gut stool | place: China | collected 2011 | reverse complement strand
TTTGTTCTTCCTGAGTTTAAATTTGGAGGAACAGTTTACAGCACTCTAAATATGGTGTCTTTATTGGATAAGACTAAATATGATATTTATGTGTTACCTATGACACATCAGGGCCCTATGAAGAAAGAGTACGAGAAAATGGGAGTGAAACTACTGTCAGAAAATTTGCTTCTTTCTTCTATTTATGGAAATGTCAAAGAAGAGAAAAGGTTATATGCACGTCTTGTATATTATGGAGTAAAGGTGCTTCGTAGAATGTTTTTGAAGTTCGGAAAGGACTTTGAGATGACTGTTGTTAAACTAGCATCACACAAATACAGTAAACTGAACTTTGACGTGGTTGCATCTTGTCAAGAAGGCTCTCCAACTAAGATGGCTTCTGTAATACATGCTAATAAGAGAGTGGCTTGGTTTAGATGTGAGGCAACTAAATATTTCCCCAATTTGCTAACAACAAGCCATAATGAGTATTACAAATCATTCGATCAAATAGTATGCGTTTCTCAATGTACCTGTGATGACTTTAAAGTCTGCTTTCCACAATTCGCAGATAAAACTATAGCTATCCACAATGCTCAGAATATAGACGAGATTTATTCTAAAGCATGTGAACCAATTGATGATAGTAGATTCACAACAGAACGTTTTACAATGATATCATTGGGAAGAATGAATCCTTCTAAAAGAATGGCTGAAATTCCTATTGTAGCAAAACAGCTGAAAGATGCTGGATGTTCTTTCAATTGGTATATACTAGGAGATGGTAATGTGGGAGGTGAGCAGGATAGATGTGTGAAGAATATTGAGAAATTAGAAGTTACGGATTGTGTTCATTATCTTGGTGGCAAAGTGAACCCTTATCCTTATATCCAAAAGTCAGATCTTCTTGTAAGTCTTTCGTTGGTCGAGGCCTGTCCTCGCGTTGTGAATGAAGCTCTTATTCTCAAGAAGCCTTGTGTCTGTACTGATTTCGCCTCTGCAAGAGAGTTTGTCTTTGATGAAAAGAATGGATATGTTGATAAAATCGAGAACAGTCCATCCATACTTCATAAGATTATGACTAATACGGCTGAGTACCAAAAGTTGAAGAATAATTGTGATGAATTCAAATTCGATAATCAGCCAATCTTATATTCCTTGAATAAAGTCTTTAGCTAATTCTCTGTTATGCGTTTTGGTTTGATTAGTACAGCAACATTTCCTATAGGTGATGTTACAACAATTCGATATTCAACATATTGTAATGCTCTTGCTGATGCCGGACACTTTGTTAAGGTGTATGTTCTAACTCCTAATACATTGGGCATAGAGCACTATGGCAAGATTGGCAATGTTTACTATTCATATCTTCAAAGACAGCGAAATAATAGACGTTGTGTTCGATATGCGATGGGCGTTGTGGCAATGTTACGATCATTGTATGCTATCAAGAAGGACAAGCTGGATGTGGCATTAATATATTTAACGCGTAGAATAGATTTTGTATTTTACAAGGTTTTTGTCTCTGTTCTTGGAGTGAAATTGGTAACGGATCAGACGGAGTATTTCGTAAAGAACTATCTGAAACGGTCTGATAAAGAGAAATATAAGATTGATAAGGTATTCAATGGATATGATGGTATCATTACTATAAGTAAGGAGTTATATGACTACCATACCTCTATAGCAAATGGAAGGAAGGTGTTTCTTCTCCCGATGACTATTGATCAGCACCGCTTTGATTATGTAGAGGAGTCTATAGACAAGGACTATATAACTGTGGTGTTTGGCATCCATAATCGTGATGGTTTAGATATTTCGATAAAATCATACTGCAAGTATCGTAAGCGTTGTTTTGACGGTAATATAACGCCATGGAAATTACGTCTCATTGGTAACATTGACAAATTACCTGTACGAGATGAAATTATGGATATTATAAACAATTCTAGTGTAAACAATGATATCATTGTGCTGGGAAAGCAACCTATAGGGAAAATTCCAACTTTTTTGCATAATTCTTCATGCTTGTTAACTACAGCTTCAACATATATTTCGGGTGGCTTTCCTACCAAATTGGGCGAGTATCTTTTATCTGGTGTACCTGTTGTTGTAACTAAAGCTGGTGAGATTCCGAACTATCTTGAAGATGGCAAAAATGCTTTTTTGTGTGAGGTTGACGATTTGGAGCAGATAGCCGATAAGTTATACTACGTTCATACTCATATAGATGAAGCAGATTCTGTTGGTCTGGCTGGTCGTCAACTTGCATTATCAAAGTTCAATATAAGTACGTATATCGATTCACTTGTAAATTTTCTCTCTTAAATTGAAAAAATATGTATAGAAATGATATAGATGTTCTTAAGGGATTGGCAATCATTGCGGTTGTTTTATTTCACTTAGGTGTATTGAAATCAGGATACTTAGGAGTAGATGTATTCTTCGTAATCAACGGATTCTTGGTTATTCCGTCTGTTATGAAGAATATCTACAACACACACTTTTCTTATATTAATTTTTTGCAGAAGAAGACTGTAAGATTTTTACCATTGGTTGCACTGGCTTCTCTTGTTTCACTGGCTTTGGGGTGGGGATTGATGCTACCTGACTATTTGGAAGGACTAGCCCAATCAGTTATTGCAAGTGGGGTTATGTCTGAAAATGTACTTTCTGCAATAACAACCAAGAACTACTGGGATGTATCGAATGAGTTCAAACCGCTGATGCATCTTTGGTATTTAGGAATTTTGTTTGAATTCTATTTGGCTTTCCCTGTTATTCTTGCAGGAGCAAAAAAGTTAGCATCAAGAATCAAACAAGATTCTCATAAAGTAATGATAATTACGGTGGTGTCTATATGCATTATTTCGTTCATACTATATCTTTTGCCTATTGATTCTACAGGAAACAAGTTTTACTATCTTCATTACAGACTTTTTGAGTTGTGCTCAGGTGGTATTGCTGGTTTGATAGTCCAGAAGAAATGCATGAATGAGATAACAAGCAAGTATCTCCAGACTTTTTCTGTGTTGTGCGTGATTGCGTTGTTAATATGTTCTCTCTTTTCAGGAAGTAATGTATCTAGCATTCCTGTTATAGGTAGAACAGAATTGCCAAATAACGGATTGCCAATACCTTCTACTCTTGCTTTGGTACTGACTGTTCTTTTCAGTTGCTTTGTTGTTGCTTGTACCAAAGAGGGCTGTATAATTCTTAGATCAAAATTATTGGGGTGGTTCGGGAAAATGAGTTTCAGCATTTTCATCTGGCATCAGGTAATTATTGCATTCTATCGTTACTCTATTTCCTACGAGATGAATGCACTTACCTATGTATTGCTATTCGTTTTGTCAATACTTATTGCCATTCTTAGCTATAATTTTATTGAAAAGAAAATTAAGGCTACTAGAACAACGTTTTTAGTATGGGCATGTCTCATGATTGCCATAATGATGCCTTCTGCGTATTTGTATTTGCATGCAGGCGTCGTCCGAGACGTTCCTGAATTAGATGTAGTAAAAGGAAATGAACATAGAGGCATGTTTAGCGAGTATTGTGATAGAGTTTACCTGTACAATAAAGACTTTCCAGACAACGGAAAGAAGAATGTATTGGTTGTCAATATTAGTTTCGGGCGCGATTTCGCTAATGTACTTTTAGAATCCTCTTATAAAGACAGTATCAACTTATCGTACGTATATCTTTGGCGTTACCCAGAAGCAATAGAGCGGGCTAAAAATGCTGATTATATTTTTAGTTTTACTTCAAAAGAAGATGTTCCTGCACAGGTTTGGGAGAATCTGAAAGGGGCAGCTGAAGTGTATGGTATTGGCACTAAAAACTATGGTTATTGTAATGGTGCTTGTTATGCAAAAAGAAATGATCCGTCTTTCTACGAAATGTCGAACAAAATAAATCCTGGATATATACAACTTAATGAAGAGTGGAAATCCAGTTGGGGAAAGAATTATATAGATTTGTTAAGCCCAGCTCTTTGTCCTGATGGGACGGTAAGGATATTTACTCCTGACCACAAATTTATTGCGCAGGATTGCAAACACTTTACAGAAGCAGGTGCAAAGTGGTATGCATCCATAATTAACTGGGGTGAAATTTTTGAAAAATGAAAAAGCTACTTCAAATAAATATATGTAGTAATGTTTTGAGTACTGGCAAGATATGTGAAGATATTGCTAAGGTGGCTCAATCTACAGGCTGGGAAACATATATCGCATACAACAGTAATGGGCGACCAAGTGTAAGTCAGGAAATACGTATTGGAAGCAAAGTAAATAAGTATCGACATTTCATACAAAATAAGCTGTTTGATAACGAAGGCTTAAACTCTCGCAAAGAAACTCTTTATCTGTTGGATTGTATAGAAAAGATTAGGCCCGATGTCGTTCACCTTCACAATATTCACGACCATTGGCTCAACTATCCGATGTTATTTCAGTACATTGCAAAACATGATTTGCCTGTAGTATGGACGCAACACGACTGCTGGTCCTTTACTGGTGGCTGTATGTATTTTGATTTGTCAAAATGTGAGAAATGGAAGAATGGTTGTTCTGACTGTCCCGAACGTAGGGGCTTACTAGTGAGGAATAGATCAGAACGAAATTTTAGATTAAAAAAAGAGTTGCTGGATAGTATTCCCTCTGTCACTTTTGTTCCTGTTTCAGATTGGTTGAATGATTTGATGAAACAGTCAGTTCAAAAGAATAGACCAATAGTGACAATACATAATGGAATAGACATCTCTAAATTTAAGCCAATGCCTTCAGATTCTAGGAAGAAGTTCAACATTCTGGGAGTAGCTGCTGTATGGGATGCAAGAAAAGGTTTGCAAGATTTCATTAGACTTCGATGTATGCTACCGTCTGAATTTGGTATCACACTTGTTGGACTTACCTCAAAACAGATACAATCATTACCAAGAGGCATAGAGGGAATATGTAGAACTTCGTCAGTGGAAGAGTTAGTTAAATTATATTCCGATGCCGATGTTTTTGTGAATCCAACATATTCAGACAACTTCCCTACAACCAATCTCGAAGCCCTTGCTTGTGGTACATCTGTGATAACGTATCGTACTGGTGGTTCGCCTGAAGCAGTGGATGAACAGACTGGAATTGTGGTTGAACAAGGGGATATCGAAGGAATTGTTAAAGCTGTATTACAAATGAAACGATATCCTTATTCATTAGCTTCTTGTCGCAAAAGAGCCGAGGATTATTTTGACAAGGATAAATGCTTTGATATGTATTTGACTATTTATGATAATGCACTAAAGGGAATTATCCCTTGTGTGTCTGCTGTTGGCTGCAGGGGGGGGGTAAAATGCAGATATTCAATTAGTTGTATATTTGATTGTAATGAGAGTCTGTTTGCCGCAATATATAGAAGATTTGTGGCATGAAAAAGATTATCTTACAAATCAATGTCTCTGCCAATTGGGGTTCCACGGGAAAGATAGTAGAGCAGATTGGACAATGTGCTATAAAGCATGGATGGGAGAGTTATATTGCTTATCGCCATAACCACCATTCCTCTCAGTCGCACATGATTCAGGTGAGTGGTAAGTATGGTAAATACTTCCACTACCTTGGTAACTATCTTTTTGATAAAGAAGGTTTATACTCCTCGCATGATACCAGAAAACTGATAGAGAGAATCGAGCAAATAAAACCTGCTGTGGTTCATTTGCATAACATTCATGATCATTGGCTGAATTATCAATTGTTGTTTGGATTCCTCAATCTGACCGATATTAAGGTTGTCTGGACATTTCATGACTGTTGGGCATTCACTGGACATTGTTTCCATTTCGTAACCAAGAATTGTGAAAGATGGAAGACACAATGTCGAGACTGTCCTTTGCAGCACGAATATCCTAAAACTCTGGTGGATAGATCTGCAAGGAACTTCAAGTTGAAGAAGAAATTGTTTGGTGGATGCAATAACCTCTCAATAGTTGCATGCTCTGAATGGCTTGGAGATTTTGTTAAGGAATCCTTCCTTAGAGATAAGCCGTTAGAGATTATTCACAATGGAATTGACTTGAATGTGTTTAAGCCATCGAAGTCAAAAAAATCGCTTGAAGACGGTGTGTTCAGAGTTCTTGCAGTTTCAAATGTGTGGAATAAGGAAAAAGGCATAGAAGATATATATAAGTTAAGAGAGTGTCTATCTGACGAATTCTTCATTACCGTTGTGGGACTAACATCTGAACAAGTAGAGGCTCTTCCTTATGGTATTAAAGGTATCCAAAGAACTCAGAACCTTCAAGAGCTCGTAGATTTATACTCAGAATCAGATGTACTCATTAATACAACGTATGCTGACACATTCCCTACTGTTAATCTCGAAGCTCTGGCATGTGGTACTTCTGTGATAACTTATCGGACTGGAGGAAGCCCTGAAGCTGTTGATAATTGTACAGGTGTTGTTGTTGAGCAAGGGGATATTAGAGGAATGGCGCATGCAATAAGAAGCATGAAAAAGACTCCACTCTCAAGTATAGAATGCCACAAGAAAGCAGAAAGAGAATTTGATAAAAGCATATGTTTCAATAAGTATGTAGAATTATACGAGAAAATAATTAAATAAATATGACAGAGAAGAAAAGAGTACTTTTAGTTTCTCAATACTTTGCTCCAGAAAGTTTCAAGGGGAATGATGTAGCGATAGAATTACAGAAACGTGGGTATCAAGTGGATGTGCTCACAAGTATTCCTAATTATCCGAAGGGAGTATTTTTTGAAGGATATGGATTCTTTAAGAAGCGAATGGAGACTCGAGGGGATGGTATTAAGGTCTATCGCTGCTTTACCATACCAAGAGGCAAGAAAGCATACTATTGGGAGGTTGGACTTGGTTATATTGTCTACTATATTTTCGGTTCTATTTGGGCTTTTTTTCTGGCCTTATTTAAGAAGTATGACTGTATTTTTGTACAGCAGCTTTCTCCAGCTTTTGGTGCAGCTCCAGGAATGGTGGTGGCAAAGATGCAGAAGATACCTATGTACACATGGGTTTTGGATTTGTGGCCAAGTACAATAGAGTATCATATTAAAGGATTACCTCTAAAGGTAACAAATTGTTTCTGCCATAGGATGTACAAACTTTCTAATAAGGTATTGATTAGTTCAGAGGGTTTTAGAAATTACATCATTGAGTTTGCAGGCAAAAAGTCGGAAGACATCATATTATTCCCCAACTGGTCTTTGCCTGTAAAAGGACAACCTTTGAAGGAGATACCTGCATTACCAGATGGCTTCAAAATTATGATGGCAGGAAACTTGAGTTCCACCCAGATCTACGATTCCATCTACAACCTGATGCTCAAGTTCAAGGGTGACAAGCGTGTGCAGTGGATATTTCTAGGCAATGGTTCGGAACGTGACAATCTGCTGAAGTTTATTGAGGACAATAAGATGCAGGACAATGTGACAGCCTTGGAGCGTGTTCCATTCGACTACATACCTGCTTATTATGATGCAGTAGATGCCATGTTCCTCACTCTGAAGGGCAACAAGCGCCATCTGCACATGACCATACCAGCACGATTCCAGTCGTATATTGCAGCTGGCAAGCCTATACTTACTATGACTGGATATGGTGTGAAGAATCTGGTGAAGGAGATAGATTGCGGATACTCGTTTGATGCCGACGATGTGGAGGGGGCATATAATGCTATCCTCAGCATACTGGAGAATCCTGCTTCATTTGCCAAGAAGGGCGAGAAAGGTTTGGCTTACTTCGAAGAGCACTACACCCTTGGTAATTGCATAGACCATTTGGAAACAATCATCAATACAAAGTAACTGATAAAATGAACGAGAAGCATAGACTAAAGTATAAGCATCCAAGCAAATTGGTTCGTGTAGGTCAGGTGATGAGAACCTTCTTTTCATTTGCGAGCTTGAAGTGGATAATTAACTATTCTGCATACCTATTAATGCATAACGTGAGAGGTCGTAGATTGGCAAAAATCGGCAAAAGCAGTAATGTTCATGCTACTGTCATCATTCGTGAGGGCGGATTCGTGACTATTGGTGAGCATTGCCTCATTAATCACAATAACCTTATACAAGCGGGTAAAAGTGAGTATGGCAAGATTACCATCGGAAACTATGTTCATACTGGTGTGAATGTGGCTATGATAGCCTTTAATCATGGTTTTTATACGCGCGAAATTCCTATTAAGGAACAGGATTATATTGATTCATCCATCACGATAGAGGACGATGTATGGATTGGTGCAGGAGTGGTAATTCTTGCCGGTGTTCATATAGGAAGAGGTACTATTGTTGCAGCCGGAGCAGTTGTAAATAGAGATGTACCTGCTTATTCAATCGTTGGTGGTGTTCCTGCCAAAGTAATTAAAGAAAGACTATAAAAGACTGCTATGGGAAGAATTCTATTGTTAAATGGAGATAGTACTCAAGCACTACCATTATCTCGCTCCCTGAAGAGAATGGGCTACGATGTGGATGTGGTGAAGTACACCAAGTGGGGCTATGGCTCATCGTCACGTTTCGTAAGCAACAGATACTTGTTCCAAAAATATGAAGATCTGAAGAAGTATCATGATTTCCTGCTTCCAATTTTAGGAAAAGGGTATGATACAGTTATTCCTTGTGATGACTATGGAGCGATGCTCTTGAGCAAGTATAAGGACGAATTCTGTCGTTTCATTACTTACAAGATGCCAGATTTCGATGTGTTCGAGCGAGGATATGACAAACACCAGTTGATGGAACTCTGCCAGCAGAAAGGTTATCCTCATCCTCAGACTATATTGGTAGGGGGGGATCTTGACGGAATTGATTTGGACAAGTTACCTTATCCATTGCTTATCAAGCCAAATCACACCTGTGGAGCAAGAGGTATGACCTACGTGAAGACTCGCGAGGAACTCGTTGAGAAATTTCCTGTGATATACAAGAACTATGGCGATTGCCATTTGCAGCAGTATATTCCAGCCGGAGGTCATCAGGTAGAGGTTCAGTTATATGTGGGCGATAATGGAGAACTCGTTCAGGCTTCGGTAATCAAGAAGTATCGCTGGTATCCAGAAAAAGGAGGCAGCAGTTGCTGTAATGTGTCTGCTGTCAACCCTAAGATCGTAAACATTTGTTACAATATACTTAAAGATTTGGGATGGGTAGGTTTTGCAGATTTCGACACGATTGAAGACCCTCGTATTGGTGAATTATTGATTATGGAGATTAACCCTCGAGTTCCTGCATGCGTAAAGAGTGCTTTCATTTCTGGCATTGATTGGTCGGATATTATAGTAAACGAATATCTTAATAAACCTCATAAGCAGTATGTAGCCAAAGAAGGCTTCTTTCTTCGTCATCTCGGTTTTGAGTGCTTGTGGTTTGTATACAGCAAGGATAAATTCAAGACTAAACCAAACTGGTTTAAGCTGTTTGGTTCAAAAATATTCTACCAGGACATGAGCGGATGGGATGATCCGATGCCTTTTTTTGTTGGGTCTTTGGGAAATATTATGAAACAGTTTTCTCCTGAATTTAGAAAAGCCAAGAATGGTGCACGTTAATAAATGGAGTTAGTAGCACTTTCTTTACCTCTATTAGTAGGTGTCATGTTGTTTCCCTCATTGGTTATGCTGGTGTGCAGAAGATATAGATGGGCTTTTGTCCTTTTGATAATAAATCTCCTCTTGAATTGGTATGGTCAATGTTTTCCTCTTAATATATTGGGTAGTTCCAATACTAATACTGCTACTCTCAAAGTATTATCTTTCAACTGCAATCTTAGGCCTGAAGTTGCTGATTATTATGGAAATGTTGATGCTGTTGCAGATTTGATTTTGAAAGAGGATGCAGATGTCGTGTTCTTGACGGAGAATTTTCACCACAAGTTTGATTCTTTGTTCCGGAAGATTCAAGCGGTCTACCCATACAGATCAAAATCTGTCAATCCTTGTGGTAACAGGCTGTATTGTAAGTATGAATTATTGGCAGATAGTCTGATGATGGATTGTAAGGAGAATCCGTATGCAATAAATTATTGTATCATTAAGTATAATAATCAAAAGGTAGGAGTGATAGGTTGTCATCTTTCGAGCAATAATTACAATAGCAGAATGGAATACAAAACTCCTGAAAACTTGCTAACTATCAAGCAGTTTCAGAATTATCTTTGGAATATACTTAAAGTTGGAAAATATCGTCAAGAACAAGTGAAAACGATTGTCAGTTTGTTGGATACAGAAATACCAACAGTAGTTGTTGGTGACTTCAATGATGTGTTTGGATCTCCAACACTGAACACTCTCGAAAGAAATGGTCTTAAAGATTCATGGTGGGAAGGTGGTTTTGGTTATGGAGCTACAATCCATTCACCTATGCCTTTTAGAATTGACCATATTTTGTATAACGAAAAGTTGAAACTAGAAAAGATTTCAAAACTTGATAATAAAGCATTGAGTGATCATGATGCTCTGGTTGCAGAATTTGAATTTCAATAACAAACCTTGGATATATTGCTTGGTTTTGGAGTCCCATCATGCGCATCAAAGGCTTTGCGTGGAGAAAAATGAATAGGTATAAGTAATAAATAAAAGGTATATGATATATAAGTCATTTAAGCGTCTTTTAGATATAGTATGTGCCCTTTTGGGCATCATTGGTACATCACCCATTTGGCTTCTTTCGATAATTCTAACGGAGCTGAGTGACCCTGGGCCATTGTTCTACTTTGCGAACCGCGTAGGTAAAGACAACAAGAAGTTTAAAATGTGGAAATTCCGTTCGATGCGTGTTGCAAAGGGGGGAAATGAGACTTCGCTTCGTCCTGATCAAGACCGTATTTTTTGGTGGGGTAAGATAATGCGACGACTGAAGATTGACGAATTGCCACAGTTGATTAACATCCTAAATGGTACGATGTCGATTGTAGGTCCTCGTCCTGCTGCTGTTGACCAAGTGGATATTACACGTGGTGGGGCAAATGCCATTGCTGTTACCGTACCTTGCGGATTGACCTCACAATCAAGTCTGTGGGATTACATCTATGGCGACCAGTTTTCTGATGAGGAGGAGTATAATGAGAAAGTGTTGCCTATCCGATTGAAATTGGATGTGTATTACGTGAAGCACGCCTCATTCTTCGGCGACATCAAACTGATTGTTTGGACGGTAATCGCAATACTTTATACAGCTTGTGGAAAATACCCACAGTGGATGCATGACAAATTGGTGAGGTATTCAAAAAAGTGAAAGCAGTGGGACTTTCAGAAAATATGCCCAACATTGTAAAGCAAGCATTAATACAAAAGCTATATTCTGAAGACACGAAGCAAGGAGACAGAGATTCAATAGAAAGGTATGTGGGGATTTTTAATGAAGTAATGCAGTCTTTTGGTTTTAGACCAAGATGAACTTATAGACGATCTAAGAATCATAAATTATAAAAATGACATGAAATACTTATTAGTAGTAGCTCATCCTGATGATGAGACTCTTGGCGCTGGTGCGTCAATATGGAAATGGTCACATCAAGGTGATGTAGTTGATGTATGTATCATGTGCACAGAGGCGAAGGCGCGTGCTTCCCGTCCTGAGGATAATGAGTTGGAGGATGATACGAATGCCTCAAATAAGTTTTTGGGTGTGAATCGTATTTATGAGGGAACATTTCCTAATATAGAGATGAATACGGTGCCGCATCTGAAACTGGTACAATTCATAGAGAGTGCCATAAAGGAGAGTGAGCCGGATGTTATCATCACCCATCACCCTGCGGATACAAACAATGACCATCTGCAAACATCGATGGCATGTCAAGAGGCTATCCGATTATTCCAACGCAGACCCAAAGTGAAGCGTGTGAAGGAGTTCTGGTACATGGAGGTTCCTTCGTGCACGGAGTGGAAAATCAACAATGCAATGGTGACGTTTAATCCTAACCTCTATGTAGAGGTTGGTAAGGAAGGAGTGGATGTTAAGATAAAGGCACTCTCCATGTACCGTGGCGTGATGCATCCTTATCCTCATCCTCGTTCAGCAGAATATATCACTGGTCTTGCAGCCATACGTGGCGGACAGTGGGGTTGCGAATATGCGGAAAGCTTCGAGGTGGTATTGCGACTTTATTGAGTCGCAATCATAATGAACTGTTGAATATGGAAAAACACTTTATTGTAGTCTGGAAATTTGTGGAGGTTTCTCGCGTGCCCCTTTGTCCGCGCGAAGGCAAATATGGGGTGTAGATCCCGTTGGGTGTGTGGCATAGCGTGGATGTGAAAGAACCAAGCATCATCTTTGAAGCTAAAGATGGAGCATATATGGCGTAGGCTAACTGATGAAATTCCAGATAGGACAGGCTGTAGCTTTATTTTTTCTGAATAGCCTTTTTGATTGATGAGTGTTTGAGGTAAATTCATTTGCTGAAAGTTTTAATCATAAATAAAACTCCATCTTTTTTATATTACAATATAGCTAATTTTCTCTTATTTTTAACTTTACTATCTATATCCTCATCCTTAACTATAGTAAATGCCTTAGTTGGACAAACATTTACACATGCAGGCCCTTCTGTCGATTCTATACAAAAATCACACTTATTTGCTGTCATTCTTTCTCTAAAGCAAAGCTTTCCTTCATCTACATCTTTTAATGTAACTATGTCTATTGCACCTATAGGACATGCTAACATACAAGTCTTACATCCTATACAATTTTCTTCATTTATTTTTATTGTGTTACCAACCCTAACTATACCACCATTTGGACATGCCTTTGCACAAGGAGCATCTTCACAATGTCTACACTGTATTGGAGCACTTACTTCTTTTGTCTTTATGACAGAAAGTTTTGGATTAAAATTTATTTCATCTGGATTTTGGTAAAAAATATCTTCATCTGAATGTGCAACTACACATCCTATCATACAAGTTCTACATCCTATGCATTTATCAGGGTCTGCTATAACAAAATAGTTCATCACTTAGCCACTTCCTTTCCTATACAATATGTAGTGTGTAATAGATGATGAGATTTTTCTCCTAATGGTTCTACCAGATATTCATCATACAGTTTTTTAATATCAGGATTCTCATGAGATTTTCTAATTGCTAAATGTTCATCATGCACGTATGTTGCTTTTGTTCTATTTTCATAAGCCAATTCCTTATATTCTTCTAGTAAAATTTTTGGTTGACCTCCACCACTTACACACCCAACAGGACAAGTCATAACTTCAATAAAATCTACATCTAATTTTCCTTTTTCCAAGTCTTCAAGCACTGGTATTACATTTTTTAATCCACTTACTACTCCAACTCTTAAGTCGAAGTCTCCTATTTTAATAGGTGACTTTCTAAAACCATTTTCTCCTCTTACTTGTTTTACTTCTACATCAGGAATACTTTCTCCAGTTATAAGCTCATATCCTGTTCTTATAGCAGCTTCCATAACCCCACCAGTAACACCAAAGATAGTTCCAGCTCCACTATAACTACCTAAAGGACTATCAAATTTTTCTTCTCTTAAATTTTTAAAATCAATTCCCATGTCTTTTATTAAATAAGCTAGTTCTCTAGTAGTTAATACTACATCTACATCTCTATATCCACTAGAATCCATTTCTTCTCTATCACATTCATATTTTTTACATGTACATGGCATTATAGAAACACTAAATATCTTTGATGCATCTACATTATTTATCTCTGCACCATAAGTTTTAAATATTGCACCACCCATCTGCTGAGGTGATTTACAAGAAGATAAATGATTAGTTAATTTAGGATAATTTTTTTCCATGAATTTTACCCAAGCTGGACAACAAGATGTAAACATTGGAAGAGTTCCACCTTCTGTCACTCTTTTAATTAATTCACTACCTTCTTCCATTATAGTTAAATCTGCTGCAAAATTAGTATCGTAGACTCTATCAAAATTTAAAGCTCTAAGTGCTGCTGCCATTTTCCCAGCACCTAATTATCCTAAATAATATCCGAAATCTTCTCCTAAAGCAACTCTAACTGCTGGTGCACATTGGACCATAGTGAATACATTTGGGTCACTTAAAGCTTTCTTCACCTTATCTATATCACATACATTGTATGCTGCAAATATA
>OGFC01001389.1_pt1 | contig 14137 bp, 10 predicted proteins | sample 1570841 | NCBI WGS metagenome assembly OGFC01 (sample SAMEA2582137, study PRJEB24529) | metagenome | biome: Human gut stool | place: China | collected 2011 | reverse complement strand
CCCGCGCGTTTGAGCCGTGGCTGCGTTTATTCGGGCCACACTACTTCGGTAAGTTCAGGGTATTTTTCCCCGATGGACGTCTGGAAATTGGTCTTGGCTGTTTCCAGGTCCACCGCGCCGTCAAAATAATCCTTGAACGCGCCCTGGAAGCTTTCATTCAGCCCCTGGTCGTAGGGGCCGGCGTTGCTCATGTCGATGTTGGGCGCGGCTGCGGCGAACAGCGCGATGTGGTTCTGGCCGCCCAGAAAATCGGATTTGAAGTCGCTGGAGGCAAGCTCCTCCATGGCCGGGGCGTTGTTGGTGTAATCCTGCGTATCCTCGGTGATCTGCTTCATGATGGCCTTGTCGCAGGTGAGGCTGCGCATGATGTCCGCAATGGCGGCGGTGTTGTCGGTGCCGGCCGCGGCGCAGATCCATGTGCCGCCCCAGTAATACGGCTGCGGGCCTTCGCAGACGGCGTAATCGCCGTAGATGCCGTTGCCCGCTTCGGCTTTGCCGCCCTCGGCCTCGGGCGTTTCCAGGGAATTACCCAGCAGCGTGAAATTGATGCCCCAGGTGGAATAGAAGAACCCGAACACCTTGCCGTCGGGGCCCTGGTCCGCGGCCCACACGTCGCTCCACAGGCTGGATTTATTGTTGTAGCCGTTGTCGGTGTAGGTCTTGGTCTGTTCCACCCACTTCATCAGGTTTTCGTCCACAGTTACGGTGGTGCCCGTCACCCATGGGGCGGAGACGTTGTTGGAGAAAGTGCGGTAGCTGTCGTCATAGCCGGACAGCATCTTGTAGCCCTTCGCGGCGGCCTGTTCGGCCACAGCGTTGAATTTGTCCCAATCAGACAGGGCCTCCTGCACCTGAGCGGGGTCGTCGGTGCCCAGTACGTCTTTGGCGATGCTGCGCCGGTAGGCGAACAGGCCGGGGGTGGCCTGCCAGGTGACGCCCTTCAGCTTGCCGCCGGCCGTGGCGATGTCCTGGGTGTACGGGTACTGCCCGGACAGGTCTGCGTCCGTCAGGCCGATATCGCCGCGTACGTCCAGCGTGTAGTCGGAATCCACATACTTCAGCGCGTAATCCGCTTCGATGAGGAAAATATCGATCTTGTCGTCGGCTGCGGCGGAATCCTGCGCCAGCAGGGCCTCGTCCAGCTTGTTCTGGTAATTGTTGTTCTCGTTGGGATTGATGGTCCACTTGACGATCGTGCCGTCGTTGAGCGTGGTGGTGGATTTGTCCTCCGCCACTGCCTTTACCTCGGGATAATAGTCGTTGAACCGGCTTTGGAACTCGTCGTTCCAGCACCAGATGTTGAGCACGGCGCCATCGGCGGGCGCGGATTCGATGCCGGATGAGGGGGTGGAGACGGAAACGGAGGCGGGAACACTGGAAGCGCCGGAGCCGCCGCAGGCGGCCAGGGAAAGCATCATGCACAATGCCATAAGGGTCGCAAGTGTACGTTTCATAGATTGTTTTCCTCCTTGTAAAGTTCGGTCAGGCGGCCGTTTGGCCGCGCGATCACAAAATCAGATGCGCCTGACCGATGCTCCTTCCAACAGGCTGCCGGGGATGAGGATGCTTTCCGGCAGGGTGGTTTTGGGGTGCTCGATCAGGCTGACGAGACGGTCCGCCGCCCAGTAGCCGATGGCCTGGGTGTCCTGGTGGTAAGTCGTCAGGCTGGGGATCATCATTTTGGCGAGAGGGATGCCGTCATAACCGACGGCGGAGATGTCTTCCGGCACGCGGAGGCCCGCCCGGGCGATGGCGGCGAGGCCCCCCAGAGCCGACACGTCATCGGTGAAAAAGATGCATGTGGGCCGCTGCGGCAGCGCCAGCAGCTCGGCGGTGATGCGTTCGCAGCTGTCGCAGTCGTGGTAAGCGCCTTCGCGTACATAGGCGTCGGGCACCTGCAGCCCCAGGTCGTAGCAGGTCTTGTAAAAGCTGGCGCAGCGGCTTTCGGTGACGGCCGTGCGTTCGCCGTGGATGAAGGCAATGTTCCTGTGCCCCATACCGAACACATGGTTCACCAGCGTTTGAACGCCCTTGACGTTGTCCGAAACGATGGAAGTACGGTTGTTGAACATGTGGTCCACTGTCACGACGGGCAGCTCGCTCTGCACCAGTTCCAGCACCTGCGGGTCCAGAAAGTTCACGCATACCACACATACGCCGTCCACGCCGCGGTAGCGGCAGTGCTCCAGGTAAGACGAGCGCCGCTTGCCGACATTGCGGTTGATGAAGGTGACATCGTAGCCGCAGGCCTCGGCCTGCGCGCGGAAGCTCTCCAGAATGCGCGAAAAATATTCGTGCCCCAGGCCGCTGTGCTGCGGGTCCTCGTACAGAACGCCCAGATTGTATGTACGGTTCGTCTTGAGCGCACGGGCCGCGGAATTGGGCTGGTAGCCCATTTCGGCCGCTTTGCGGCATACGGTCTCCCGCGTTTGAGCGCTGATGTCATGGTGGCCGTTGAGCGCTTTGCTCACTGTCGCCACGGACACGCCGCATTCCTTTGCAATATCCCGAATCGAAATCATAACGGTCCGCCTTTCCAGAAGTTTTGCTCTGCTAAATCGAAATCGTTTTCTGGCATCTATTATACCGAAAGGCGGCTTGTTTGGCAAAACTGGATACTTAATCGTTTTCGCAACTTCAATATACCGCAATCTCGCTTTAATTTCAACAAAAATCAAGCGATTTTTAAGCGAAATCACGAAGTTTGGAGCCTTTTCCAATTTCGACAAAGAGTATTTGGCGATTCTATCCGAAAATATACCTTTTATTTTCGCCAATGATACGAAAACATTTTCGCTCTTGTTCTATACCTTTATCTAAATGGAAAAAAGACTAAGAAACAAGCGAGATCCGTACTTTACAGCACTTATCAGCAAAAAAGGCTTGCTTTTTTTTGAAATGGCAGTATGATAAAAATACAGAGCGCTTGAATGTATGCGGACTTAATCGTTTTCGCAAACGGGGCCGCAGCATGCTCCCCAAAATCGAGTAGCCCGCGCCGCAGGGCACGGGTGTGAGGAGAATACCTTATGCGCTATGGATACTTTGACGACGAGAACCGGGAATATGTGATCACCACACCGCGCACACCACTGCCGTGGATCAATTATCTGGGCAGCGAGGATTTTTTCAGCCTTGTTTCCAATACGGCGGGCGGCTACAGCTTTTACCGTGACGCAAAGCTGCTGCGTCTGACGCGCTACCGCTACAACAGCGCCCCGGCGGACGGCGAGGGCCACCGGTTTTATATCCGCGACGGCGCCTGCGTATGGAACCCGGGCTGGCAGCCCGTGCGCACGGAACTGGATTCCTATCGCTGCCGCCACGGGCTGGGCTATACGGTCATCGAGGGTGCGAAAAACGGCATAGAGGCAAAGCAGGAAATGTTCGTTCCGCTGGGCGACGCATGTGAAGTGATACGCCTGACGCTGCACAACGCCGGGGCAGAGCCCCGCGCGCTGCAGCTGTTCAGCTATGTGGAGTTCTGCCTGTGGAACGCAGTGGATGATTCCACCAACTTCCAGCGCAACTACAGCACCGGCGAGGTGGAGGTTGAGGGCGGAGCCATCTATCATAAAACGGAATACCGCGAGCGCCGCAGCCACTATGCCGTGTTCGGCGTGAACCGGACGCCCGACGGTTTCGACACGAGCCGGGATGCGTTTCTGGGGCCGTACCGCGGCCCGGCCGGGCCGCTGGCGGTGGAACGGGGCGCGTGTACGGGCAGCATCGCCCACGGCTGGGCACCTGTGGGCGTGCATCAGCTGAACGTGACGCTGGCCCCGGGCGAACGCCGCAGCTTTATTTTTGTATTGGGATATGTTGAAAACCCGCCCCGGGAAAAATGGGCCGCGCCCGGCGTGGTGGAAAAAAGCCGCGCCCGCGCCATGCTGGCCCGCTATGCCGCGGACACGCAGGTTGACGCCGCGCTGGCCGCGCTGGCCGCGTACTGGAATGGGCTGCTGGCGCGCTTTTCGCTGCGCTCCGGCGACGAAAAGCTGGACCGTATGGTCAATATCTGGCACCAGTACCAGTGCATGGTGACGTTCAATATGAGCCGCAGCGCCAGCTATTATGAAAGCGGCACCGGCCGGGGCATGGGCTTTCGGGATTCCTGCCAGGACCTGCTGGGCTTCGTGCATCTGGTGCCGGGCCGGGCGCGGCAGCGCATTCTGGACATCGCCGCCACCCAGTTCGCGGACGGCAGCTCCTATCACCAGTATCAGCCGCTGACGAAAAAGGGCAATTTGGACGTGGGGAGCGGCTTCAACGACGACCCGCTGTGGCTCATCGCCTGTGTGAGCGCATACCTGCGGGAAACAGGCGACCGTTCCATCCTGCACGAGGAGGTGCCCTTTGACTGCCGGGCGGAAGACACGGCGCCGCTGATGGAGCATCTGCGCCGCAGCCTGGGCTTTACCGCTTCGCACAAAGGCCCTCATGGCCTGCCGCTCATCGGCCGGGCCGACTGGAACGACTGCCTGAATCTGAACTGCTTTTCCAGCGAACCGGGCGAGAGCTTCCAGACCACCGGCCCCAGCGAAGGCCCTGTGGCGGAGAGCGTGTTCATTGCGGGGATGTTTGTAAAATACGGCGGGGAATACGCGGACATTTGTGCGTGGGAAGGCCTTTCGCAGGAAGCGCGGGCCGTGCGCGCACAGGTGGACGAAATGACAGCGGCCATCCTCGGCCCGGGCTGGGACGGCGCCTGGTTCCGCCGCGCTTATGACGCAAACGGCCGGCCGGTGGGAAGCGCCGAATGCGCGGAGGGCAAAATTTACATTGAACCCCAGGGCATGTGCGTGATGGCGGGCGTGGGCCTTTCCGACGGCCGCGCGCTTCAGGCGCTGGAGAGCGTAAGGCGGCATCTGGATACAGAGTACGGCATCCTGCTGCTGCAGCCCGCATACACGCAGTATCATCTGGAACTGGGGGAGATCAGCGGCTATCCGCCGGGGTATAAGGAGAACGCGGGCATTTTCTGCCACAACAACCCATGGATCAGCTGCGCTGAATGTGCGGCCGGGCCTTTGAGGTATACCGCCGCACCTGTCCGGCCTATCTTGAGGAAATCAGCGAGATCCACCGCACCGAGCCCTATGTGTACAGCCAGATGATCGCCGGGCGGGACGCGGCCGCCTTCGGCGAGGCGAAAAACAGCTGGCTGACGGGTACGGCCGCATGGACATTCGTCAACATCAGCCAGTATATCCTGGGGATCCAGCCCACGTTGGACGGCCTGCGGATCGCCCCGTGCATTCCCGTCGCGATGCCCGGTTTCACCGTCACGCGCACCTACAGAGGCGCGGTGTACGAGATCGCAGTGGACAACGCGGCGGGGGTGGAAAAAGGGGTAAAATGCATCACGGCGGACGGCGCGCCCTGCGTGGAAGGCATTCTGCCCGCCGCGCCCGCCGGAACGACAGTACATGTAAAGGTGACGATGGGCTGAACGGAGGGGACATATGGCGTTTGCAAAAAATTTTGTATGGGGCGCGGCCTCCAGCGCTTACCAGACCGAGGGCAGCCCACGGGCCGACGGCGGCGGGGAATCCATTCGGGACGTATTCTGCCGCCGCCCCGGCGCCGTTGCAGACGGGTTTGACGGTTCCGCCGCCACGGACGCGTACCGCAGATATGAGGAGGACATTGCCTGCGCGGCGCAGATGGGCCTCGGTGCTTACCGTTTCAGCGTGAGCTGGGCGCGGGTGGACCCTTACGGCGACGGCCGCTGGAACGGGGAAGGGTTTGCGTTTTATCTGCGCATGCTCCAGGCCTGCCGCGCTGCGGGCCTGGAGCCTTATGTCACACTGTACCACTGGGAACTGCCCCAGGCGCTGGAAGATGCGGGCGGCTGGCGCAGCCGAGAGACCGCCCGTGCTTTTGCCCGCTATGCCGCCGAGGCGGCGCGCCGTTTCAGCGGCCTTGCAGAGAATTACATTACGCTCAACGAGCCGGAGTGTACTGTAAAGCTGGGCCACGGTACGGGCGTGCATGCCCCGGGCCTGCGTCTGCCCGAGGCGCGCCAGCTTCTGGTGCTGCACCATCAGCTTTTGGCTCACGGCCTTGCCGCCGCCGCCATTCGGGAGACCTGCCCCGGCGTGCGCGTCGGCATTGCCGCAACAGGGCGGCTGTGCTGGCCCGGCACGGACAGCCCCGCCGATGTGGAGGCTGCCTGCAGCGCCACCTTCGCCACGCCGGACAGCGACTGGGCATTTACCTATCAGATGGTGCTGGACCCTGTCTGTTTCGGACATTATCCGGAAAACTGCGGGCCCGGCCTGCGGCGTATGACGGCGGCGCTCCCAGCGGAAGACCTGGCGGTCATCCACATACGGCCGGATTTTATTGGCTTGAACATCTACAATGGCCACGCGGTATGTGCAGGGACGGGAAAGCGGCCGGTTTATGTGCCGCGCCCGCGCGGCTGTGCTGTGACAGCGCTGAAATGGCCCGTTACGCCGCTGGTGATGAACTGGGGCGTGCGTTTTCTCTGGCAGAGGTACGGCCGGCCGATTTACATCACCGAAAACGGGCAGAGCTGCAACGACCGCATCTTTCTGGACGGCTGTGTCCATGATCCCGACCGCATTGATTTCCTGCACCGTTATCTGCTGGCGCTGCGTGCGGCGGCGGAGGGAGGCGCGGATGTGCGGGGCTATTTCCACTGGGCGCTCACTGACAATTTTGAGTGGAGCGAGGGCTATCGCGAGCGCTTCGGGCTTGTTTATATCGACTATGTTACGGGTGCGCGCATCCCGAAGGACAGCGCTGCCTGGTATGCCGAAACTGTGCGCGCCAACGGGGAGAACCTGTAAAAGCGCATGGCATGCAGGCTGCAGAATACCCCCGGCAGCCCGGAAAAGAACCGGACGCCGGGGGCATTTTGCGGTTTCATGCGGGGCCTGTATGCGTGCGTTGTGCTTTTCGGGCGCGGACAGGCAGACGCAGCGTGAATGTGGCGCCTCCGCTGGGTGTGTCTGTAAGAAGGATATCTCCGCCGTGCAGCGCGGCCAGTTCCTGTGCCACAGAGAGACCCAGCCCATAGTGCTCCTTGCCCGTGCGGCTTTTGTCGGCGCGGTAAAAGCGCTCGAACACATGTGCCTTTTCCGCATCCGGCACGCCGGGGCCGTGGTCCTCCACCGAAAGCAGTACCCAGCCTTTTTCCGCGCGGGCGCGCAGCGTGACGTCGCTGCCGGCGGGCGCGTAGGCGCAGGCGTTGCTGATGAAGACCAGCAGCAGCTGGCGCAGCCGTCCGGCGTCGCCCCACAGGGGCGGCAGTGTTTCCTCGGGCAGATCCAGCGCAAGGCGCAGGCCGCGCGCTTTTACCAGAGGCGCAAACTGTTCATGCGCGCCGATCACCAGCGCATCGGCATCCACAGGTTCCATACGCATCCGCCAGGTGCCCGCGTCGCTGCCTGCAAGCAGGAGAAGATCGTCCACCAGGCGGGCCATGCGGTCGGCCTCGCTGCCGATGGCCGCCAGGTACTGCGGCGTGTCCGCCGGGCTGGCCTGCATGGCCGACAGGCTCGTCTTGACGACGGCCAGCGGGCCGCGCAGCTCGTGTCCGGCGGCGGCCACGAATTCCCGCTGTTTTTGCAGTGCTTCGGCGGTGGGACGCAGCGCCCGCCCCGCCAAAAACCAGTTGACCGCGCCCAGAAGTGCCAGCCCGCCCGACAGCAGCGCCGCATACAGCAGGGCCTGGCGCGTCAGCGTCCGGCGCAGAGGCCCGTCGTCCCGCAGCACGGCAAGGCCGTACCAGCCGCGCTGTCCGGGGACGGAGCATACGGCGGCGGTATAATGTTCGCCTGCGTTGCCCTCCACTGTGACGGTGACGCGGGAGGCATACACAGACGAACGCGGCGCGGCATCCATATTCACACCCTCTGCAAGCCCTGCCTCCGCCGCACGCTCCAGCAAGGTCCCGCGCGGGGTAGCGGGCGCCCAGCCGCCGCTGAAAAACAGCGGGGTACCGTTGTCCGTGATGAAAATGAGCAGTCCATCCGCGGCCTCCGTCTGGGCAAGAGCCGTGTCGGAGACGCTGCCCGTCTGCAGCGTGACGATCAGGGTGTCCACGCTGGCGTCGAACATGCTCTGTGCCGAGAGCTGCGTCTGCTTTTGTGCCAACCCCAGGGTGATGGCCAGGAATACCGTGAGAACTGTGCCCGTCAGCACGGTGAAAACAAATGTCAGGCGGCGGCGCAGCTGGCGCAGCGGCGTGGTGTACGGGCCGCGGGGAGGCTGTGCGGCACGGCGTTTCATGCGCCCGTTCCTCCATCCAGCAGCCGGTAGCCCACGCCGCGCACAGTGTCCACTGTCACCCGGCTGCTCACGGCACGCAGCCTGCGGCGGATAAAGTGTACATAGCTGTCCAGGCTGGCTTCCTCTACGTCGGCGCCCGGCCCCCAGACACGGCCGAATAAAAAACTGCGGGACAATGTTTGTCCGGCGTTTTCCATCAGTGCGGCCAGCAGCTCCGCCTCTTTTTTCGAGAGCATGCATTGCTCTTTGTCTCCGGTCAGCACCAGTGTGCCCATGTCCAGAGTAAGATCCCCGCAGCAGGGGCGGCCGGAGACCGCCACAGGAGCGGGGCGGCGGGCCAGTGCGCGTACCCGGGCCAGCAGCTCGCGTACGTCGAAAGGCTTTACCAGATAATCGTCTGCGCCCGCGTCCAGACCGTCCACTCGGTCGCCCACAAGGCCCAGCGCCGTCGTCATCAGCACCGGCGTGTCCAGGCCCTCGGCCCGCGCTGCGCGCAGCACCGAAAGCCCATCCCGTCCGGGCAGCATCCTGTCCAGAATGCACAGCCCGAACATCCGTTGGCGCATGTAGTACAGCGCATCGTCGCCGTCTCGGCATACGTCCACACGGTAGCCCTCCTGCTCCAACAGCGGCGCTACGGCCGCGCACAGGGCTTCGTCGTCTTCCACAAGCAGTATCCGCATGTTTTCGTCCCTCCTGTTCCGCAATAAAACCATTATAATGGATGCAACCTTAAAAATCCCTGAAAAACAGAGGCTTTCACAAATCCCTCACTGTTTTTCAAGGACTTTTCAAGGTTGATTTTTTTATGATGGAAACAGGCTGGACGGGAAGCATCTTCTGTCCGCATCATTTTGAGCATACCGGAAAGGTGAGGAAAACAGTGAAGATAAAACAACTTTTGTGCGGCGTACTGGCCGCGGCGGTGCTGTTCACGGGCTGCGGTGCGCAGCCCGGCCTGAGCGCTTGTTCAAGTGCGCAGGGGGACGGCACGCCCATGCAGGCCAAGGGTCGGTTCGTGGAAAACGACATCACCCCGCCGGGCGCGGCGGGCTGTACCCCGGTGAGCCTGACGGCACGGCCGGACGGCGGATTGGACTACATCGCGCTCCGGCCTGCCGAGACGCCCGGTCAATATACATATACCCATTTTTATTCTGCTGACAGCGGCAAAGAATGGACGGAAAATACGATGGACTGGCAGGAGAGTTTCGGAGAGAAACGCCAGATCGAAAAGGTCACCGTTACCCCTGAGGGAGAATATTTTGTAATGTTGACAGAGCAGACAGAGGATGGTATGGGCGCGGTGGCCTACGCACGCGTTGCGGCGGACGGCACGGCCGTTCCCGTGCAGCCGGAGGGCCTTTCCGCGCAGGGCGGGCTTGTGGCGGCGGATGCACAGGTGCTGCCGGGCGGCAGACTGCTGCTCACCAGCTTTGGGGGCGATTTTGCCGCGGTGCAGAACGGAGCTGCAGGGGAAGACGCAGGCGCGCAGGCGGCATCTTCCGGCACGCAGGACGCCGCCGGAGAGACGGACGACGCAGAAGATGCGGACGGCACGGAGCAGTCCGGGGACGATATGGGCGTATTCAGCGCGGAGGATACCGCCACAACGGCTGTATACGATATGGCCACCGGAAAAAAGCTGTATGAGATTCCCAACTGGATGGGAGGCCTGACAGCCTGCAACGGGACGACGCTTTTTGTCTACGGCTACGAGGGCGGCACGGCGGCGTATGATCTGGAGACCGGGCATATGCAGACTGAGGCCGCCAGCGCGGCGGGTGGAGAGGATTATCCGTCCAGCCTTGCGGCAGACGCGGATGGCAACTTGTATCTGCTGTCTGAAAAAGGCGTGCGCCGCGCCGTGCCGGGCGGCACGCTGGCGGAGACCGTGATGGAAGGCAGCATGTATACCTTCGGTTCCCCGCTGGCCGCTGTGCGCGGCTTTACGGCGCTGCCGGGCAACACCTTCGCACTGGCCGTGCAGACGGAGGAGGGCGGCCGTGTGCTGCACTATGTATTTGATGAGACGGTGAGCGCCGTGCCGGACAAGGAGGTGCGTGTTTACGCTCTGAACGATTCCCCCACCGTGCGCGCGGCCATCACCAATTTCCAACAGGAAAATCCGGATGTGCGCGTGAATTTTGAGGTTGGAACCTCCGGCGGCGCCAGCGCCGAGGACGCGCTGCGCACGCTGAACACAGAGCTTGTGGCGGGCAAGGGGCCGGATGTGCTGATCCTGGACGGCATGCCGCTGCAGAGCTTCATCGACAAGGGCGTGCTGGCGGAGCTTTCACAGGTGATCTCCGCCGACGGGTTGATCCCGCAGGTGGTCGACCCTATGAGAACGGACGGAAAGCTGTACGCAGTGCCCACACGTTTTACCGTACCTGTGCTGATGGGAAAGCCGGAGACGCTGGAAGGGCTGGACAGCCTGGAGGCGCTGGCCGCGGCGGTACAGGACGGACCAGAGGCGCTGGCCGCCAGCGGAGATATCAATGATATTTTCAAAGCTGTGCCGGAGGAGCAGCGCCCGCTTCTGAGCTTTACCACCCTGCGGGAGTTGTTCGACCAGCTGTACAGTGTCAGCGCACCCGCCGTGGTGCGGGACGGCACGTTGAACGAAGCCGCTCTGCGGGAACTGTTTTCCGTGATGCAGGCGGTTTCGGACCGATACGGACTGGGGAAAAAGGCGAACGACGGCGGTATTGCGTTTATGGTGACGTCAAATGCCTCCACCGGGCTGGGAATGTCCGCGGACGTTCCGCAGGGCGTGATGGAATACAGCTACGGCCGGGCAAACGCGGCGCTGTTTACACTCAGGGATGTGCTGGGTGCATATATGTCCGATGACGGACAGGCGGCGCTTACGCCGGCGCCCGGCATGGAGCAGGGCGTATATACACCGCGGGTGCTTGCCGGCATTGCGGCACAGAGCGCCCAGCAGGAGCTGGCTGCACAGTTCATACAGGCGCTGCTCGCGCCCGGTGTGCAGAATTATTCGTTGGGAGAGGGGCTCCCGGTGCTGCGCTCCGGCCTGGAAAAACAGGTGGCGTACGTGCAGGAGCTCTATGCAGAACGCGGCCAGACGATAGGCACGGATGTGCCCCGGGTGGACTGGACTGCACTGCTGTCCGGGCTGAAGACACCCGTGCGGGACGACAGCACGGTGGCCGAAAAGCTGTATGCACAGGCTGAGGCGCTGTGCAAAGGTGAAAAGACCATGGATGAAGCCGTGACGGGAGCAAAGACGGAGCTTGCCACCTATCTGGCGGAAAAGCGGGCGTGACCTGCCGCAGAACGGCAGGAACAAACCCGAAAGGAGCGGCCGGATGCCGTATTCAGCGATTGGAAGCATTGGGGCGCGGAAGCATTTCTGGAGGAATTTACGGTTCCGAGTTATCAGAATGATCAATTAAAGGAAAAAATATATGCCGAAGCAACAAAACGATACAGCGGCGAGGCCGCGCTGGAACAGGCTGTGGCGGCAGCGGCCGACGCCACGCGGCTCTATTTCGCCGAACAAAATGAACCGCGCCGCGCCGTATTTGTTCCTCGCGCCCAGCCTGGCGGGGCTGTGCGTGTTCGTGCTGGTGCCGTTTGCGGACGCGGTGCGCCGCAGCTTTACCGACGCCATGGGCAGCCGCTTCGTGGGGTTTGCGAACTACGCCTCGGTGCTGGTCAACAGCGCGTTCCGCCTGGCGGCGGGCAATACTGCGCGCTTCATCGGCGTGTGTGTGCCCCTGCTGCTGTGCGTCAGCCTGCTGCTGGCCGTGGCCGTGCGCGCCGCAAAGGACGGCGGCCGTATTTTTAAAACAACCTATCTGATCCCCATGGCTATCCCGGTGGCCAGCATCGTGCTGCTGTGGCAGGCGCTGTTCCACAGGCAGGGGCTCGTCAACGCCGTTTTGTCGGCGCTGGGCGCGCAGCCGGTGGATTTTATGGGCACAGACGCGGCTTTCTGGGTGCTCATCGGCACCTATGTTTGGAAAAATGCGGGCTATGACATGATTCTGTGGATGGCGGGGCTGGACGGTATCTCCGACAGCCTGTATGAGGCCGCCCGCGTGGACGGTGCGGGGGCATGGCAGTGCTTTTGGCGTGTCACGCTGCCCGGGCTGTTGCCCACGCTGTTCATGACGGCGGTGCTCAGCCTGCTCAACACCTTTAAGGTGTTTCGTGAGGCATATCTGGTGGGCGGAGCATACCCGCACGACAGCATCTATCTATTGCAGCACCTGTTCAACAACTGGTTCCTGGACTTGGACGTGGGCCGCCTGTGTGCAGCGGCGGTGCTCATCGCGGCGGTGCTGCTGGCTGCTATTCTGCTGCTGCAAAAACTGTGGGGCGGGGAGGACGCGCGATGAAAAGAAAAAATTTGGGCCGCGCGGTGTTTGTGCTGTTCCTTCTTTTGCCTGCGCTGGCGGTGTGGTGGCCGTTGTGGTTCATGGGCACAGGCGCGCTGATGCCCTTGGACGAGCTGCGGGCCGCGCTGGGCCCGGTGCTGCAGGGTGCAGAGGGCAGCGCTTTCTGGCCCCTGCTGCCAAGCTGGCCCACGCTCCAGCCACTGGCGGAGCTTTTGTTGGACACACCGCAGTTTTTCACCATGTTCTGGAACACCTGCGCCATCGTGTTCCCCCAGGTGCTGGGACAGGTGCTGGTGGGCGCGCCCGCGGCATGGGCGTTTTCCCGGCTGCGGTTTCGCGGGCGGCGGGCGCTGTTCACGCTGTACATCGTTCTGATGCTGATGCCCTTTCAGGTCACGATGGTTTCGGGCTATCTGGTGGCGGACGCAATGGGCATCATGGATACGTTTTGGGCCATCATCCTGCCGGGTGTATTCAGTACATTTCCGGTATTTATCATGGCAAAGGGGTTCGATGCCGTGCCCATCGCGCTGTTGGAGGCCGCGTCCATCGACGGTGCGGGGCCGCTGCGCACTTTTTTCCATATCGGCGTGCCGCTGGGTGTGCCGGGCATCCTTTCGGCGGCGGTACTGGGCTTTCTCGAAGCGTGGAACGCCATTGAACAGCCTATGACCTTTCTCAAGACAAAAGCCCTGTGGCCGCTTTCGCTGTACCTGCCCCAGATCGCGGCGGAAAAGCTGGGCCTGGCCATGGTGGCCAGCCTTGTGATGCTGGCCCCGGCGGTGCTGATCTTCCGGTTCGGGCAGAAATATCTGGAGCTGGGAATCCAGGCCAGCGGATTGAAGGAGTAGACAACGTTGCATATCAAAGAAAAAGTCACGGGCCTTTGGGCCCGCAGGCCGCGCTTGAGCGGCACACAGGGCCGCGCGCTGAAGGGTGTGGCGCAGTTCTTTGCGGCCATGCTGGTCTGTACGCTGATTGCGCGCGGCACGGCGGGCGCAACGCTGGCCGTAGTGCAGACGGCGTCCCCCCGGCGCGGAGAGCTTGTACAGGGGCTGACGGCGGACGCAGCGCTCTCCGCGGGAGAGGTGCAGAACGTTAAGGCCCCCACGGGGCTGGTGCTGGAAAAATATTTCGTTCCGGCGGGCGGCAGGGTGGAGGCGGACACGCCTTTGGCACAGTTTGACCCCGACGGTGTGAAGGATGCGCTGGCTCGCGCAAAAACGGAGTTGGCGCGCCTGCGCCTGCAGCGGGAAAAGCTGCTGGCAGGAGACACGGCGGACACCTCGTCGCTCTCTTCCGCCTCTACCCAGCGGGACAGGGCACAGGCGGATTACAACGCCCAGAAAGCGCAGAACGACGCGGCCGTGGCCGCTGCCCGGAACGATGCGGATACGGCTCAAAGCGCCTTGGATGCGGCAAATGCCGCGCTGGCGGAACTGCGGGCACAGACGGACCCGCCCGCCTCTGAGGAAGCGTTGGCTGCGGCGCAGCGTTTATCCTAT
>OGFC01001385.1_pt1 | contig 14172 bp, 12 predicted proteins | sample 1570841 | NCBI WGS metagenome assembly OGFC01 (sample SAMEA2582137, study PRJEB24529) | metagenome | biome: Human gut stool | place: China | collected 2011 | reverse complement strand
CAAAAAATTCATTTTGCAGTAAAATTCCACTATAGGAGGAATCTATCATGGCAGAAAAACACCCTTTTGATGATTTTGGAATCAATCTCTTCAGTGAAAGCGTGATGAAGGAATGTCTTCCTCATCCGATTTATACAAAATGGAAAACCGCAACCCGCAAGGAAGATGCATTGGACCGGCCGACGGCGGATGCGATTGCGCATGCGATGAAAAAATGGGCGATGGACAAGGGAGCGACGCACTTTACTCACTGGTTTCAGCCACTGACCGGCTCCACAGCGGAAAAGCATGACAGCTTTATAGAGCCAGGGGATCACGATCAGCCGATTTCCAGGTTCAGCGGGAAGTCCTTGATCAAGGGCGAGGGAGATGCTTCCTCCTTTCCAAGCGGCGGTTTACGTGCAACCTTTGAGGCGCGCGGATATACGTATTGGGATTGTACTTCTCCAGCCTTTCTTCGGGATAACGTTCTCTGTATCCCTACCATATTTGTTTCGTACAACGGGGAAACCCTGGATAAAAAGGCTCCTCTATTAAAATCAGCGGAAGCGATCAGCAAACAGGCCACCCGCATTGTAAATCTGTTTAAGGACAAGGATATCAAGCATGTCAATGCCATGGTCGGTCTGGAGCAGGAATACTTTTTGATTGATAAAAAGATGTATTTGGAGCGTAAGGATCTGGTGCATACCGGACGCACGCTGTTTGGCTCCATGCCGCCAAAGAGCATGGATATCCGCGGTCACTACTTTGGAAGCATTCCATCCCGTGTACAGGCCTTTATGACGGAGGTGGATGAGGAGCTGTGGAAGCTTGGGATCTATGCCAAGACCGAGCACAACGAGGTAGCGCCTTGTCAGTTTGAAATCGCACCGTTGTTTATCGATGCCAATGTTGCAGTGGATCAAAACCTGATCATTATGGATGTATTGAAGAAAAAGGCGGATAAGCACGGTATGGCATGCCTGCTTCACGAGAAACCGTTTCAGGGCGTGAACGGAAGTGGAAAGCACAACAACTGGTCACTGGTTACCGATGATGGGCAAAATCTTCTGGAGCCGGGGGATCGTCCGCATGAAAATATTCGCTTCCTGCTGTTTGTCTGTGCAATCATCGAAGCTGTGGATAAATATCCTGAGCTGCTGCGTATGGCTGCCAGCTGCTATGGTAACGATTACCGTCTGGGAGCCGATGAAGCACCGCCTGCCGTCATTTCCATCTGTATGGGTGATGAGCTGGAAATCATTTTGGATAAGCTGCGTAACGGTGAGCATGAAATTAAGCCGGATGTGGAAACACAGCCCTATGCGATTGCGAATCTATCCTATGTACCAAAGGATACCAGTGATCGAAACCGTACCTCTCCTTTCGCCTTTACCGGTAATAAGTTTGAATTCCGTATGGTAGGAAGCAGCCGCAGTGCATCAACGACGAATATTATATTGAATTCCATTGTTGCGGATTCACTGCGCAGTATTGCCGACACCCTGCAGCAGTATAAATACATTGATGATATCCGCAAGAAATCACTGGATATCTGCCGCGATATTCTGCGCAAGCATTCCCGCATTCTGTTTTCCAAGGATGGCTACAGTGAGGAATGGATTCGGGAGGCACAGGAACGCGGATTGCCGAACATCAAGCATTATGTGGACAGCATCCATTCCATGATTGATGACAAGGCAGTGGAAATGTTTGAGCGAAACAAGGTATATGACCGGCTGGAGCTGGAGGCTCGTGTCGATATACTGACAGAGGAATACCGCAAATCTGTCAAAGCGGAGGTACTGACCCTTCTGGATATCAGTAAAAAGGATATTCTTCCTGCCCTTGTTCGTGAAATTAAGTTTTACAGTGATGCACAAAATTCCCTGGGGATGGAGAACAGCTATTACCAGCGTAAAATCAAGCATTTGTGTGAGCTCTTAAATACCTTTGATGAGCGCTATCATGATTTGAAGGAGCATATGATCGAGCGCCAAAAGTATCCGGATAATATGGAAAAGGCACAGTATCTCAATCATGTCATCGTTCCGAAAATGGAAGAGCTGCGTGCAGTGATCGACGAGATTGAAGAAGCGGTATCCTCAGATAATTATCCGTTTCCAACCTATGATGATATGTTTATCTCTATGCAGTAGCAACGAGTCGTCTGCCCTTGAACAGGCGGCTTTTTTATTTCCTTTCGCATGCGTTTATAGTTTGTTTATACTTTTGAAACAGCAAATTCACAAATGACGGAAATTGTTAAGATTCCGTAAGCATATTTCTTTGTTTTAACAAAATGTTAACAAAACCTGCTTGTTTCTTTTCCTTTCGTTATTTATACTAAAGCCGACTTGATAAGGAAAGGAAGCGATGATGTATGACCATTCAAAATGTACTATCTCTGTTGGGAGGTCTGGCACTGTTTCTATATGGAATGCATATGATGAGTGTCGGTCTGGAAACGGCGGCTGGAGACCGCATGAAAGCTATTCTGGAAAAGCTGACCAGCAACCGCCTGCTCGGCGTTGCCGTAGGAGCCGGTATCACTGCCGTTATCCAAAGCTCCTCTGCCACGACCGTCATGGTAGTCGGCTTTGTGAACAGCGGGCTTATGACCCTGAATCAAGCAGTCTGGATTATTATGGGAGCCAATATCGGTACGACGATTACCGGACAGCTGATTGCGCTGGATGCCTCCCGCATTGCCCCGCTGGTAGCCATAATCGGCGTCGTCATGGTGACCTTTCTGAAAGGAAAGCGAATCAATTCCATAGGAGACATTCTCGCAGGGCTGGGAATATTGTTTATCGGTATGGATATGATGTCCAATTCCATGACACCGCTGCAGGATTCCCCCGTATTCCTGAATGCGATGACCTCCATATCCAATCCGCTGCTTGCGATTGCTCTGGGAGCCGGCTTTACTGCACTGATTCAAAGCTCCTCTGCATCTGTGGGAATATTACAGGCACTGGCATTAAGCGGTCTGATTCCGCTGTCCAGCTCGATTTATATCATCTTCGGACAGAATATCGGTACCTGCATCACCGCGGTGCTGGCATCCCTGAGTGCGAACCGCAATGCCAAGCGAACGACGATTATTCACTTATCCTTTAATATTATCGGAACCATGCTCTTCTTCTGCTTTATCCACATGTTCCCGTTTGTGGACTGGATGTGTGAAATCACAGCGAATCCGGCTGCCCAGATCGCCAATACCCACACGATTTTCAATATCGTAACCACACTGATTCTATTGCCGTTTGGAAACCGGCTGGCACATCTCGCACAGCTGCTGATGCCGATTCGCAAGGAGGAATATCAAAGGGATGAAGCAAGTCTTCCGCTTGCCTTTGTCGATGTCAATAATATTGGCAGTGTCCCGATTGCTATCTCCTCCCTGCGTAAGGAAGCGTTAGCTATGCTGAAGATGGCGCAGACCAATCTGATTGAAGCATTGCATGGTGTATGTCAAGAAGCATGCTCCGTGCAGGATATTGAAAAGCGTGAAAAGCGGATTGATTCCATCAATTATCAGATATCCGATTATATGACCTCCGTATCCACCCTGCCTATGAATCCTACTGCCTCCAACACGATCAATGCCCTGTATAAATGCTATGCGGATATCGAACGCATCGGCGATCATGCTATCAATATTCTGCAATACACCAAAAATGAACAGGAGCGTCTGCAGGATGTCAGTGTGATCCGTGAGGAGCTGATGCAGCTGGAGGAGCTGCTGGATAAAAGCTTTCAGCTATTGTATACCAACCGTTTAGAATCACAGGATGAAAGTCTTTTGAAAATAGAGCGCATAGAAGCCCGCATTGATGAATTAACAGCAGATTTCAGAAATCGGCAAATCGAGCGAATGGTACATAAACAGATTCATGCCAGAGATTGTGTGATTTATTCGGAAATCATGACGGATATCGAGCGTGTCAGTGACCATATCATGAATATCATTGAAGAATGCCGCAGATGCAGCTTTACCTTGAATGACGAGGAATTAAAGGATATGCCGCTGATTCAGGAATGTGCTGTGTAAAATTCTTCCATAGCCTGTTAGGCTGTACAGCACCATCATAAGGTATCTGCAGCTTTTACCAACGCCTGTATGAATGAATAGGCGAAAGCCATGCCTCTGCCCCTTTGCACAGCACCACCCAGTCACATGAACAAACAGAAGCCGAGAAACTGCATACCCGGATAATGGGTGCAGTTTTTTTGTTTTTTAAATAAAGCCTTCCAAGATTATGCTATGCATACGCTGTGATCATAATGTGAAATACCACCCCATAGAATGCAGTTTTCCATTCTTTCATTACCTACATTCCTGATTTTTGACCTGCATCTTTCATGGATCATTCATGAACAAGTGCCTACAGCACAATCACAGGAGCAGCGTCTCTTGCCAACAAGCGCCCAGCCTGTTTTTTATTTCCAGCATATACCAAGCTCCTGACTTTCCCTCCGACATTTCTTATTACAGCCGGAAAACATCAGAACCTACAGCTGCAGAGGCATCCTTTTTACGCCCTGCGACATACCATTTCACATAAACCCTTAACCTTGATTTTACATTTTCTGTTGGAAAACGGTTTCAAATGACGTTTATAAATATTTTGTGTTAATTATTAACAGAGTCTTAACAAAACCTATATTGTATGAATATCTGTTTCCCGATATACTAAAACTATGTTCGTAACAATACTCGAACAGGAGGTTATGTATTCATGACATTTGATAGTATTCTGAAATTATTTGGGGGCCTTGCCCTGTTCCTGTATGGTATGCATATGATGAGCTCCGGACTGGAGGGAGCTGCGGGAGATCGTATGAAAACCATTCTGGAAAGACTGACCAGCAACCGTTTTCTGGGCATTATCGTCGGTGCAGCCATCACAGCAGTAATCCAGAGCTCCTCTGCCACTACGGTTATGGTTGTCGGCTTTGTGAATTCACAGCTGATGACACTGAATCAGGCAGTCTGGATCATCATGGGTGCCAATATCGGTACGACGATCACCGGACAGCTGATTGCCCTGGATGCATCCAAAATTGCACCGCTTGTGGCTATCTTCGGTGTTGTTCTGGTTACGTTTCTCAAAGGCAAGAAGGTCAATGCCTTCGGTGAAATCTTTGCCGGTCTTGGTATTCTGTTCATCGGTATGGACATGATGAAGGATGCCATGGTTCCATTACAGCAAAGCGAGGCATTCATTCATGCCATGACAACAATTTCCAACCCTGTTCTGGCGATTCTGCTGGGCGCAGGCTTCACTGCTTTGATTCAGAGCTCCTCTGCTTCCGTCGGTATCCTGCAGGCACTGGCTGTCAGCGGTCTGATCCCGTTAAGCAGCGCTATCTATATCATTTTCGGGCAGAATATCGGTACCTGCATCACATCGGTGCTGGCATCACTTGGCGCCAATCGAAATGCCAAGCGGGCAACCATCATTCACCTGTCCTTTAACATTATCGGTACGATTGTCTTCATGGCATTTGCAGCTCTTGTTCCGTTTGTATCGTGGATGGAAAGTGTTACCTCCAATCCTGCGGCACAGATTGCCAATACACATACGATATTCAATATCGCTACCACGCTGCTGCTGATCCCGTTCGGTTCCCGTCTTGCCAAGCTTGCGCAGGTGATTCTACCTGTAAAGCAGGAGGAGATCGAGGATGCAGGCTACAACATACCGCTTACCTTTGTAGATGAGGACAATATCGGTTCCGTACCGATTGCCATTTCTTCTCTGCGTAAGGAAGCAATGGCAATGCTGCAGCTGGCAGAAACAAATCTTGCGGAATCCATGGATGCCTTATGCGGGAATGCCTTCAACTTGGAGAAAATCCGAAAGCGTGAAAAACGCATCGATTATATCAATTATGAAATCACCAATTATATGACGCTGGTCAGCTCGCTGAAAATGAATGAATCCGATTCCACAACCTGCAACGCCTTATACAAATGCTTCTCTGACATCGAACGGATTGGCGATCACGCCATCAATATCATTCAATATTCCACCGATGAGGACAATAAGCTTTCCAGCTCAAAATACATAGAGGATGAATTGCATCAGCTGGCTTCTCTTCTTTCCAAGAGCTTCTCGCTGCTGTCAACTTACAGCCTGGATTCTCAGGATGAATGCTTTGAAAAAATCGAACGGATTGAGGACCGCATTGACGAGCTGACCGCAAGCTATCGTCAGGCACAGATTGAGCGACTGATGGAAAAAAAGGTCAATGCCTTGGATTGTGTCATCTATTCAGAAATCCTGACAGATGTGGAGCGTGTTTCCGACCATATCATGAACATCATTCAGGAAGCCAAGCGCTGTAACTTTACACTGAGTGATGAGGCTATGCAAAGCGACCCTGCCTTATCCGCAGCCTAAGACACCACATGGTGTCTTTTTTTCATCTACGTTCTTATGTTTTGTTGTATCCGTTGGGATCAGCGCTCTTTCCTATACAGCTAAATGCTGCGACCACCTCACAGAATAGCACAAGCATCTCTGTGATTATAAGGCTTGCGGTAAATCAATCTGAAAGTGATCTCATGCAGCATCGCAGCTTTACAGCTTTATGCAGGATGAATGCCTACATGGTGTCTTTTTGGAGTGGACCATGCTATACTTAAAGACAGAGGTGATGATATGAATATCAGTTCCCGCTGTATCCTGTGTCTTTTAAAGAAAGAGGAGGCAAGTATACGCGCCTGTTTGGATGAAGAGCAGAAAGCACAGTATCTCAAGGATGTTATGCGAATCATGCTGGATGCAGACCCTGCGGATACAATGCCATGGATTTCCGATCAAATTCGTCTATTAAAGCCACCTGTTCCAAGAAGCCTTCCGGATTATGCGAAAATAAAAACGTATTTCAACACCGTGCTGATGGAAATGGAGCCAATGCTGCACCATGCTATACAGCAGGCGCCCGATCCCCTGTCCTATGCCCTGCGCCTTGCCCGCTGCGGGAATTATATCGATTTCGGTGCTATGGACCATGTGGATGAGGATATTCTGCATTCCCTGTTGAAGCAGGTAAAGGAAGAAGCACTGGATGCCGATGTCTACCAGCGCTTTCTATCACAGGCAGCACACAGCAGCAGTCTGCTCTATCTGTGTGATAACTGCGGTGAAATCGTATTGGACAAGCTGCTCATTCTGCAGCTGCAAAAGCAGTTTCCGCATTTGCATATCACGGTGATGGTACGCGGCGGTGAGGTGCTCAATGATGCAACGATGCACGATGTCAGGCAGATTCATCTGGATGAGGTGTGTGCGTGCACGCACACGCAGGTACCGCTTGCCGGCTGCGATTTGCGTCACATTGGAAAGGACGCGCGTACACTTATTGCATCCAGCGATATGATTATCGCCAAAGGACAGGCAAATTTTGAATCCCTGTATGGCTGCGGTCTGCCAATCTATTATCTGCTTTTATGCAAATGCGACTACTTCTGCGAACGGTTCCATATGCAGCATCTGGAAGGAATCTTCGCTTATGAAAAGACGCTGGAGATATCCAACGCAGAAGTAAGGTGCAACATGTAACCAACAGTATCCGCTAAATCAGGATTAGCAAAAAAGACTCTTTACATAGCGTCTCATCGTAACACATAATAAGAGGCTTCTGAAACGATTGTGACATGCAATGGTTTTGAAGCCTCTTTTTTCTTATCCGATTCAGAAGGCTCCCAGATTCACCATCTGATTCAATCCTTCGCTTCCTGCTTCTATTCATTCTTTTTATTTAACGCCTTAATATGTTTGCATAACTGCTTCACATATACCATCTGCGGCTGGTGAAAGCGTATCAAAGATTCCCGCATTTTGAAGCCCAGAGCCTCCAGCAGTCTGCATGAACGAATGTTTTTCCTTTGCGTTTCTGCTATGATGCTTTGCAGTTCGCCCTGTTCTGAAAGAAAATTGAGCACAGCCTGGATTGCCTCTTTCGCATAGCCCTGTCCCCAAATTGTTGGTACAAACTGATAGGAAATCTCCTGCTCGATACCATTGTGATAAGGCCCGATTTCAATCAATCCCAGTAAGGCAGAATCACTTGTTCTGCGCACGGTAAAGCCCTGATTGTCTGTCCCCATCATCATATTGTGGAGCTTTTTATTTGCATTGACCGTATCATAAGCACCACCCAGATATGTACGGACTACCTTATCCGTGAAAAGGATTCGTACATCCTCCATATCTGATTCCTTTATCTCATATATACTGCATCTATCTGTTTTCAGCATACGATCCTCCCAAAAAGAAAAGCGGTCCCTGCTTGCATGCAGATGGCCCGCTAAACGCTATTCCTCTAAATGCTCCATGCGCTCCTCAATCTCCAGCGCTTCCTTCTTCATTTCTCTGGATATGCCTTCCAGATCCACCGCCTTCTTTTTCAGGCGATAATTTACAAATTCCTTCACTGCCATATAGATGACAGCAAAGCAAGGTACACCGATAAACATACCGATGATACCAAACAGTCCTCCACCGACACAGACAGAGAATAGAATACCGATACTCGGCAGTCCCAGCTTATCTCCCAGAATCAGCGGTCCCAGAATATTTCCATCAAACTGCTGCAGGGCAAAGACGAAAAGTGCAAAGTATAATGCGGTAATCGGATGTATAATGAAGAGAATTACAATCCCCGGTACAGCACCGATAAACGGTCCGAATACCGGAATCATATTGGTAACCCCGACGATTACCGATAACAGCAGGGCATATGGGAACTGAAAAATCAGAGAGCCGATGTAGCAGAGGATTCCGATAATCAGGGAATCAATCGCCTTTCCCACGATGAAGTTATTAAAAATATCACCGCTTGCCAGCACCATCCGGTGCAGATACTCGCTGACCTCCTTTGGAAACAGTGCGTAATTGATTTTTTTTGCATAGCCGGACAGGCGTTCCTTGTCAATCAGCATATACAGGCCGGCCATGATACTCAGCAGAATGTTCAGCAGCGTGCTCCCAAATGCATAGGTGGCCTTTGCCATCTGCGGTAGTGCATCCGTCACAAAGCCGGTAAGCTTTTCAAAGAAATCGGTATCCGTAATGTAATTGGTAACCTGCTGGGTATCGATGGCATATTTTTCAACAAAATCCAATGCAAATTTCTGGAAGTCCTCCACATAGCCCGGAAATGCCTTCACCAAAGAGAAGATGCTGTCAAACAGCTGTGGCAGCAGCAATGCCAGAAATGCGCATACAACGATAATACCAAGCAGAACTGCCAGTACAGCGGCAATACTGCGCCTGTGCTGCGGCTTCATGCGAAGCTTTCCAAGCAGCTTTGTTTCCATCAGCTCCATGGGTTTGTTTAACAGAAATGCAATCGCAAAGCCAAGAATAAACGGTGTTGTCAGGGAACAGATGCGCCTGAGTGCCCGTATGATGAAATCAATTTTATCAAAAGCGAAATATATGCTGATTCCTATGGCGATTACAATCACATACAGCCATATTTTCTTTCTCATGTCCTCGGTTAACCTAAATTTCATATAAATCGCCTCCATCCCTATCTATTCTATCATGAAAATTCTGTTTCTTTTCTTACAAATTCGAAAGTATTAGCCGTTCAGAATCTTCTGCTTCAGCTCTTCAAACACGTATCGATCCTCTCGCATCTGTGCTTCCCTCGTGTTGGCCAATGTTCGTTTATGCACGCTTAACAGCGGCGGCAGCTGAAGACGCTTGAAGCTGTTTTTCGCCATGGTGGAAAGCAGCCATTCCAAATCCTGCAAAAAGGTGTTCGCATCGTCAAGATGATAATATTTCATCCAGCGGGCAATGTCCTGCTTCCAGATACTGCCATCTGCATAGCTTTCCATAAAGGAGCGAAGGCTGAGGTCTGTTCCCAGATGCTCAATGAGATAATCATGATAGAACCATTTCATCGGATCAAACTGTGCATCCTTCAATTCTGCACTCGGCGGCATTGTCCAATCCAACCCGTGCTCATGCACACACGGCAGCAGATTCAGCGGCACCACCGCTTTGCCAAAGTGCGCATTCAACGCTTTTGACAAATCAAACAGCTGCACCTTGGTCAAATCCCCAATGAGTGATAATGCTCCGATGCTGTCACCGTACAGGGTGCAATAGCCCAGAGCGGTTTCCACCTTATTCCCATTATTCACAACAACACCGCCAAGGATACCTGCAAAACCGCTTAACAGATATCCGCGAGAGCGCGCCTGTAAATTTTCCATTACCAGTGTCGGCATTGTTTCTACCGCATAGCCGTATTCCTTATGAAACAGCTCGACGCTTGCCTGCACGAGTGATTCCATATTGCCTTCCTGATATGCAATGCCCAGAGCCTTCGCTTCCGCAGCTGCATTGGAAATGGTGGTCGTACTGTTGTGGCGGGTCGCTATGTTATAGCCATATACACGCTCTGGTCCCAGGGCGGCAACCAGCAGCGCGGCTGTCACACTGCTGTCCAGCCCGCCGCTCATACCGACGATCCAGGGAATTGCACGATTGAATATCTGTGCGTCGAAATCCCGAATCCCCAGCAGCAGCGCATCCAGCAGCTGCGGCTGTGTGACTTCCGCTTCCCTTGTTTCCGCAAGATCCACAAGCTGCATTTCCTCATGAAACCACGCTGCCTGATAGATGGTTTTCTTCTGCATACGGACACCGCTGCCTCCAGCCATGACCACAACATCCTTGCCACTGTTCTGCATACCGAGGGCATTGGCATAAATAACATTGCCCTTCAAGCTGCATTCCTGATTCAGCTCATACATTGCCGCATCCAGATTGATATTGATATCGGTTAGCTGCACCTCACGTCCAAAATTCAAAGCAAAGACATGCTCCTTAAATTCAATGGCACTGTTGATCGGATTTTCCTCAAAATAGCGTGCATCATCCGTATAGGGCGTATTTCGCTTTACGCGCATATGCGTCTGTTTGCGATACGCAAAAAAGGCCGCATTGAATCTCCTGCGATTGCGATAGCGGATATTTCCCCATACGATGGCGATATCCTCACTTTCTGCAACCAGTGCTTCATTGAAGCTGTCCACATAGCGGCACCAGTCATCATCCAGCCACTGATCCCCCAGCAGATATCCACTTACTGCATTCTGTGGAAATACGATCATATCCGCCTGTTTTTCTCTGGCTTTCTGAATCATCTGTTTCATATAGGAAACGTTTTCCTCACATTTCCCCTGTTTAACATGCATGGTCACAACGGCAACCTTCATGATATCCCTCCTCATCTTCAACATGAGTATCATACCATGAATCGTGCGAGAATTGAAGAATTCCCTTTTAAAGTTGACACATCTCCTATATAATATAGAAACAGGAAAAGTGAGGAATTTGTATGGAACAATATATCGTAGAGGGGAATATCTCTGTAAAAGCCGTTTTACTCGCACAGAAGCGGGAAATCATAAAAATTATTGTCGATGAAAAAAAGAAGGATCGCGATACTGCATTTATCCTCCGTGAAGCAGCAAAGCGCAATATCCCGATGGAGCGCAGCAGCAGGGAAGCCATCAATGAGCTTGCACAGGGAAAAACGCATGGCGGACTACTGGCATTGTGCAAGGAGCGAAGCTTCCAGACACTTGCGCAGGTCGTTTCAGGGGAACCGGTTTTTCTGGCACTCATCGAGGGTGTGGAGGATCCCTTTAATTTCGGTTATATATTGCGTACGCTGTATGCAGCCGGCTGTGACGGCGTCATCATACCTCCACGAAACTGGACGAGTGCAGCCGGAGTCGTCACCAAAGCCAGTGCAGGTGCCAGTGAATATCTGAATCTGATTGTCGCAACGGATATGGAGGCTTTGCTTCAGGAAATGAAGCAGGCAGACATACAGCTGATATGCGCACAGCGCAAAGATGCAATCTCTTTGTATGACTATGCCTTTCCACAGAAGCTGTGTCTGGCGATTGGCGGTGAAATGCGCGGGTTGAGTAAGCATGTGCAAAGTCACAGTGATCAGAACCTGTTCATTCCCTATCGGCAGGATTTCCGCAATGCAATGACAGCTGCAGCCTCTACAGCCATCTTCGCCTTTGAGCTTGTTCGTCAGAAAACAGCAAAATAACCAGCTCTCTCATGCCATACAGCGCATTGCTGTATGGTTTTTCTTTTTCAGAAGTTGACACAAAAAAAACTGCATGTGCAGGGAAATGTCAAAATGACATCCCAATTCTGCATATGCAGTCATCTTCATATAGAGACGAAAGCCTCATCGTCGTGTACGCACTGTCTCACTATGGTTCCTGCAGCAGCGCTGCGAGCTCTTCCAGCTCAGCCTGCTGCATACCGATGGATTTCAGATAGGAAAAGCAGCCTGTCTGATCGAGCAATGAAAGCAGCGGCTGCAGCATGTCCGGTGTACTTTCAAACAATGCACGCACTGCCGGAATCGCCATTACATCCGCCGGCAGCATTCGATTCACACCGGCAGCATTATAGGTTGCGGAAATCTGATAATCCGCAAGAATATCCTCGTTGCATACGCCGCACAGCTTCAGCAGGAGCGCTGCCAGTATGCCGGTACGATCCTTGCCGGCCGTACAGTGAAATAAGACTGCATGTCCTGCCTGCCGTGTGGCTTTGATATGACGAAGCGCCGCACATACCGCCTCCGGTACCGATGTTATCATATCCACATAATCCAGCTTCATACTATCAAAAAACTGCTTTTGCGCCTGCGCATCCAGCGAATCCGCAAGCGACACCTCCTCCTTCATAAAGGGGAGCGATACCCGCGTGATTCCATATGGTGCACAGTCATAGGGAGCCTGCGTTTGTTCTGTTTTACTGCGAAGATCCAGAATCAGCTGGATATCGGCTTCCTGCAGCTTTTTCCAGTCCTCCTGTGTAAGCTTGTTCAGCATATCACTGCGATAGCAGCAGTGCCATACCGTTATCGTTTCCCCGCACGGATAGCCGCCAAGATCTCGAACATTGCTGGCTCCCTGCAGTTGCAGACGACGGGTCTTTCTCATTTCTGATTCCCCGCTTTCTGTGCATAGGGCCAGTGCAGGATACCACCGATGTTATACAGCTCGCTGTAGCCCAGAGCCTTCAGCCGCTTCAATGCCGTTCTTGAACGCTGTCCGCTGCGGCAATACAGGTAATGCGGTTTTCCTGCCGCTATAACAGCTGCCGCCTTCTCTTCCAGCTCACTCAGTGCCAGATGATCCGCTCCGGGGATATGCCCCTCTTGATACTCATCCAACTCCCGCACATCGATTAGCTGAATGTCTTTTCCTGCATCCAGCTCCTGCTTTACTTCCTCCATCGTTTTATCAAAAGAAAATCCAAACATAGCTGCCTCCTAATCCACGAACAGATAGCCGCAGAATATATATAGCATATTGATGTAAAAGGATCCCATGCCAAGATATGCGAACCAGCGGTTCACAATAGCCAGATCCAGATAGCCCAGCTGCATAAAGAGCAGCAGTAAAACGATAACGATTGCGACAACCTTGCGAAATACAGCATTGCTTCGCTTTTTACGATTCAGTGAAACACCGAACATAAACAGAGAAGCAACCATGATGATGATCAGCAGCGTATGTACAAAGCCGCCCTTCAGCCATGTTTCCACCAGCTTGGTAAGAAATGCCGAAAGTACGATGATCAGCAGCGGTGTTCCCAGTCGTTTGACATCATCCATGCTATTCTTCCTCGATGACCACTTTTTTCATAACATCGCCGTTGCGCATATTGCGTACAGCACCCAGATTGTCTGTCACCTTGCCGAATACGGTATGAACGCCATCCAGATGCGGCTGCGGACAGTGGCAGATAAAGAACTGACAGCAGCCGGTATCCTTGCCGCGATGCGCCATAGACAGGCTTCCATCCTCATGCTTATGCGGATTGTTTGCCGTTTCGCAGGGAATCGTATAGCCCAGATCTCCGGCACCGGTTCCATATGGACAGCCGCCCTGAGATACAAAGTTTTTGATTACACGATGAAAGGTTTTGCCATCGTAATAGCCCTCCTTCACCAGCTTGACGAAATTCTCAACCGTTACCGGAGCATCATCCGGATACAGCTCAAAGGGGAGCTCAGCCCCGTTTTCCATTGTTATTGTTCCATGGTATATCATGTTCATTCCTCCTATTTCATTCTATAAATATACTATAATCCGACAAAAAAAACAAC
>OGFC01001366.1_pt1 | contig 14313 bp, 10 predicted proteins | sample 1570841 | NCBI WGS metagenome assembly OGFC01 (sample SAMEA2582137, study PRJEB24529) | metagenome | biome: Human gut stool | place: China | collected 2011 | reverse complement strand
TGCCTTTTTTTATGCAGTAAAAGGCTATTTTCTCGTGTTTTTCCTGCTATCTCCTAAAGTATAGGTTTTAAAATGAAAAGGAGAGAAAAGTTATGAACAGCAGGAAAAAACAGACCGTAGCAGTCGCAATGGCAACCGCACTGGGAGCAAGTGCCATGATGTCACCCGTGGCAGTCCATGCACAGGAAGAAGACCTAGCAACGGCAATCACGCAGGAAAACAATCAGCAGGAAAGCAAACAGGAAGTAAAGTCACAGAATGATACACCTGTATCAGAGCAGGGTCTTCCTGCATCTGAACAACCGCAGGAGCTGAATACAAACAGCTTATCGTCAGGTAAACCAATCATTCAGTCAAGGGCAAATGTAGCTTTTACTGATTACGATGAGGCAAGACAAGCAATAGAAACGGCACTAGCAGACTATCCTGTGAGCAATGCAACAACACGACAGGAGATACAGGATTTTTTGGCAAAGGAATTTGTAGCTACTGGGAAACTTGGAGATATAAGTGTAATCGTGCAATCTCAAACAGACGCTAACCCAGATTCTACAGGAACTATTGAAATAAGAGTGGCTCCAAGTCCTGTCGTATCAGTGCCACAATTTGATGGAAGAAATCAATTTCTTACTTCCTTAATAATACCTCGCTTACCAAAGAATGGAGAGGTTGCTATTGATAAAGCAAATTTCCCAGACGATTCGTTCAGAAAATATGTAAGTGATAATTGTGACACCGTAAAGGATGGTGTTTTGTCAATAACAGAATTGAGTGCTGTTGTTGGAATAAATATACCATATCAAAATGCAGCAAATGTAAAAGATATGAAAGGAACTGAATTCTTTGAGAATTTGGAATCACTTAATTGTTCCTTTACCAGTATAACAGAATTGGATATAAGCAAAAACCGTGCTTTGAAAACTCTAAACTGTATAGGTATCAATATTCCAGAAATAAATGTTGAGAACAACCCTTTACTAGAGACATTGAATTGTACTAATAGCGGCATCACAAAACTGGATGTTAGCAATAATCCTCTTATAAAAGACCTTAATTGCTATAATACAAGAATATTAGAATTGAATCTTGAGAAAAATACAAACTTGAAAACTTTGGACTGTGGTTATACAAATATAAAAGAACTTAATCTACATAATAATACGGGACTTACAGAATTGTTTTGTCACAATACAGGAATCCAGACTCTGGATGTCAGCAACAATACTGATTTGAGTATTCTGCATTGCTTCAATACACCATTAGCATATCTAAATCTAGGAAATCATCTATCTCTCAATAATGCTAATATAGACAAGCCAACACCATCCGTGATTGATTTGATAGTGACAAGTGATTCCTTCGATATGACACAGGCATTTCAAGGCATTGACATCAGCAAAGTAACGAACATAACGGGTGCGACTTTGGACGGTAATAGAATCACAGGATATACACTAGGAAAACCTATCACCTATACATATGACTGTGGGACAGCCCAAGGAAATAGTGTTACTCTGGATGTTACTTTGAATCTAGTTAAATCAGATAGTACCATTCAAATCACAGGCAATCTTGATATGACCTATACAGGAAAAACTATAGTGAATCCATCTGTCAGTAGTACAGGAAGCAAAGGTGCTGTCACCTTTACTTACGAAAAATGGAACGGTAGTGCATGGGAAGTGTTTAGTGAAATGCCTATAGATGCAGGCAGATATAGAGTACAGGCACATCTAGCCAGTGATGATTTTAATAATGAAGCTGTATCAGAAAAGAAGGAGTTTACAATCACACAGGCGACCAACAGCTGGAAGAATGAGCCTGCGATTGCAGACTGGACTTATGGCGGGCAACCAAACTCACCAACAGCGACTGCAAAGTTTGGAAATCCAATCTTCACTTACAGTGATTCCAAGTCAGGAGCATTCACATCCAATGCGCCAGTAAATGCAGGGACATGGTATGTCAAGGCAACGGTTGTAGGCACGAACAACTATACAGGCTTGGAAAGCATCCGTGCATTTTCAATATTACCTAAGGATATCAAGCATGAAAATATCACAGTATCCGATATAAACAGTGACAATGATGTCAAAAAGCTCAGTGTGAAAGATGGGGATGGGGACAGAGAGCTTGTGAAAGGCACGGACTATGATGTGGAAACGAAAAAGATTGGCAACAAGATAACTGTGACCATAATCTTCAAGGGCAATTATGCAGGCACGATAGAAAGGAGCTACAGCGTGACAGAAATCGCTGAACCGGAAATTCCAGAGAAACCTGAGCAGAAACCACAACAAGACAAACCACAGGAGAAGCCAAAAGATACAGACAGTGTGAAAACAGGGGACACTACACAGACAGGCTTGTTTGCCACACTTGGCGTGCTGTCTGCCGGATGTATCGCCTTACTTGCGGGAAAGAAAAGAAAGAAGAACATGAAGGAAGATGAAATCACACAATAATATCATGTTGTCATGAAGCAAAGCCTGCCGATGATGTTCGGTTAGGCTTTTTTTCTGCCTTTGATTATTTTTTAGGAAATTTCAAGTAGTATGCAACAAATCACACGTCCCTGTTGGGATACGCTGTGGATAGGGGATGCGTGAGATACATCCATCAGCTATTCCAGCTACGCAAATGTAAATGATCATGTGCTATGTTAGCTAAGCGTATGCAGATACTGCTTTATAGGGCAGCGTATAGGATCAGCCGCTATGCTGATGTGATTGCTGTGTTCCCATATTTTTATAGATAAATTGAATTGTTACATGTATAATGTAACAATAGGGCATATCATAAAGACATCAAGAAAGGATGTGCCTTATGATGAGTGATAGAAAACTGGCAACAATGATGTTGAATGCTGTATGGAATGAGGATGTCAGAGGTCTGCGTCGCGTACTTCGCATGGGAGCGGATCCAAACTGGATATTCAATGGATATCCGATTCTGATTCATGCTGTTTTCACAAGAAATGAAAAAATTATGATGCTGCTGATCAAGGCAGGGGCCGTGCAGGTTGAGGAAGCACTGGGCTTTGCACTGGATCGCTGTGTGGGAGAGATGATATTTCCGCTGGCATTTCTGGGAATCGTGCCAAAGGAGGAAGAGGTCAAGGAAAAGTTCGGACCTTACCCGTCTCGGTACTGTCCGCTCGATTATCCGCTACCTGCACGAGCATAGACGGGAGGAATTATGAAACGATGTGCTGCCTGTATCCGTATGCTTCAGCTTTTGCGTTCCCGCGGGTTTATGACGCGTGAGGAGCTGGCACAGGAGCTGGATACCAATGTCAGAAATATTCTGGAATACCGCAAGGAGTTAGAGGAAGCGGGCTATGTGATTGAGGGGACAACCGGGAAATACGGCGGTTATCAGCTGAAATCCGGAACGCTTCTTCCGGTGGCGGGGCTGTATGAGGAGGAGCTGCGCTCCCTTCAGGAATCCAGACGCTATCTAGAAAGTCACCGTGACTTTCTGCCTTATCCCGCATTTTGCAGGGCAATCGATAAATTTCTGGCAACTACCACGCTGCAGGTGCGGGAAAGCGGCGTGTACGTGGAAGAAAGCGCGGATGTAACCAGTGCGATGATTTCAATGATCCGCATCTGTGAGCAGGGAAGGGATGCCCTGTTTGCGGTGGAGCTGCAGTATAAAAGTCTGCATGCTTCTGAATTTGAAACCATCGTAATTCAGCCCTATGAAATCATCAATGTAAAGGGCAGCTATTATTGTCTTGCATATTCGCTGAAGGCCAGAGATTATCGAAACTTCAAATTCAGTGAGGAGCGTATGCGAAATGTACGCCTGACCAGACGTCCGTTTTTGCGTGATGCGGCCTTTCACATCCGCGATTATATCGGGAAGACCGGACTGATCCGTGATGAAATCATCGAGCTGAAGCTGTATGTCTATGGGGAAAGTGCCCGCCTGATCAGTGAAAAAAAGCCCGGTATTTCCCCGGTGCTGGAATGGGTGGATGAGCAGACACTGTATCTGACCACCATGATGGAGGGAAGAATCAGTGCGCGTAATTTCCTGTTGTCGCTGGGAAATCAGTGCCGGCTTGTCAGTCCGCAGGACCTGAAGCAGGAAATCCATGCGATTGCAAAAGATATGCTCTCTTTATATTCCTAATTTCTCTTACATCTGGTATAATTTTACCTGGAGAGTGAGTTGATACGCGATGCTGCATCTTACAGATATAAAGAAATATGAGCGCTGTCCCAGAGCCTTCTGGCTGTCACGGCGCAAAAAAAAGGAATTTGTTCCCTTTGTAAATTATAATGAAAGCATGAGTGAGCTGGTGAAGCAGCTGCTGATGATTCGTGAAGAGGAAGCGTTTATCGGGCAGGCGAATGACAGCGGTGAGCTGGCATTGCAGGCACTGCATGAGAAAAAAGTGCTTATCCATGCCCGCTTTGTTTATGAAGATTTAAGAATCAATGTACCGTTTCTGATGCAGGAGGATGGCAGGCGTATTCTATATTTCACCTATCGCAGCTGTTATCCCAAGGAGCATGAGGCTGTCCGTATCGCACAGTATCTGGCGGTGCTGGAAAAGCTGGACGTTTCGATTGATGAGATATATGCCATTCATCTGAATGCGGCGTATGTTCGAGGAAAAGAGCTGGATGTCAGGCAGCTGCTGATCATTGATGAATATTTATACAACGGTAAAAACAAGGCACACAAAACGATTCGGGAATTGCTGGCAAAGCAGGAAATCGATCTGGACAGCATACTGGAAAAGCTGCATGCATGTGAGGCTATGGACGATATTCCTGTGAAGCGAAGTCATGTCTGTACCCGCGGTGGCAAGTGTATGTATTATGATGATTGCTTCCCGGAAGAGCTTGCGGATGATTCTATTTTAAATCTGGTGCAGGCTGCCCAAAAATACGATATGCAGGAGGAGGGAATCACCACCCTGCGGGATGCGGATATCGATCGAATCGAGGGAACACGGCATCAGTACGCACAGATTATGGCAGCTCGCAATCACGGGCTGTACGTGGATAAGGGAGCGCTGCGCTGCTGGAAGAAGGCACATATTCAGGCACCGATATCCTATCTGGATTTTGAATGGGAAACCTATGCATTTCCTCCATATGAAGGGATGAAGCCGTTTGATGTGCTTGTTTTCCAATACAGCCTGCATATCGAGGAGCAGCAGGGGCTGCGCCATGTTGGCTTTATCGGTGAGAAAGACTGCCGCAAGGAGTTCATTGAGCATCTGCTTGCCAATCTGCCTAAGACGGGGACGATTCTCGTTTATAATATGGAGGGTGCGGAAAAGCTTCGTCTCGTACAGCTGGCACAGCAGTTTCCGGAATATGAGGAGCGTCTTAGAGCTGTGTGGGAGCGTATGGTCGATCTGTCCCTTCCGTTTTCTACGGGTAACGTCTACGATATACAGATGGCAGGGCTGTATTCCCTGAAGAAGCTGGTCCCTGTTTTCTCTGATTACAGCTATCAGGATTTGGAGATTTCCTATGGCATGGATGCGGTTGAAAAATGGAGAGAATACTGTACGGCGGATGATGCCAAAAAACAGGTGATCTACGAGCAGCTGGAGCAATACTGTGCCATGGATACCTATGCTGAATATATCGTGTATCACGCCCTGAAGGATATGATGCGTGACTAAACGTCCTATGTCTGCCTATCTGTGTGCCATGCTGCTGTTTGGTACACTGGGGCTGTTTGTCCGTCAGGCAAATGCAGAAAGTGATGTGCTTGCCTTTCTGCGTACGCTGATCGGTGCTGTCTTTCTGGGCGGTCTTCTTCTGCTGCAAAGGAAGCGAATCCAGAAAATCGGTGTCAGACAGCTGTTGTATGTCCTGCTGTCCGCCGCCTTTTTGGGCTTTAACTGGGTCTTTTTGTTTGAAGCCTATGCTGCGACTACGATTTCCATCGCAACTGTGATTTATTATACTGCACCGGTGCTTGCCCTTCTGGCCGCGGTTTTCCTGTTTCATGAGCCAGTGCATTGCCGCACGGCACTGGGAATCGTGCTGACGATGGGTGGGCTTTTGTGCATTACGCGCGTAACAGGAGACGCTGTACAGCTCAAGGGAATTTTGTTTGCGGCTGCGGCTGCGCTGTGCTATGCGGGTGTGTTGCTTACAAACCGGTTTCTTCATAATATCGACGGTTTGTACTTTACCTTTTTGCAGCTGCTGTGCTCTTCGGCGATTCTGTTTGTGTACCTGTTGCTGGAAGGACGTATCCAGAAGGTATCGCAGCTTCCTGCAGACTCATGGCTGTGGATCGTATGTATCGCCGTGGTGCACACCGGAATTGCCTATGCACTGTATTTTACATCACTGCACCAGCTTTCCAGCTCGCAAGCAGCCATCGGCAGCTACCTTGATCCCTGTGTAGCGCTTGTGCTGTCAATTTTCTTTCTTCAGGAGCCATCCACCCTGATACAGGGCATTGGAATTGCTGCCATCGTAAGCGGTATTATCCTTAGTGATTCATCAGCATGAACGGTGTCTGATGAATTTTTTTATTGCCGTAAGCCTTTCTGCCGCCGTTATTCTGTAGTAAGCTATGCGATAGAGCGAAAGCATCCTGTGTGTTTCTATCAATGAACTTGATTGACGAGCTGCTGGTTAAGGAAGGGAGCCAAAAGAAAAACGGGCTGCCAATGCTGACAACAGGAGTAAGCTGCCGCATGGGGAATGCACGGTCATTTCGATTCTGTAACAGAACGTTATTTCGTATAAGCACTGTGCTGTATTCTTGGAAAAGGTGAATGAGGCGCACAGGGATTCTCTTTCAAAACCACACAGACCTGTGGTACAATAAGCAAAAGGAAGTGAGCATATGCTGTATGATCTTTACCGAAAGCAGGAGACTTCCCCGCAGGAAGCAAAGGAAGGTCAGTTTTTGCTTGGCATATACAAACAGGAGGAATGGAAAGCGCTTGTGGAAGCCTTCGGATTTTCACCGGCAACGCTTTTGGAGCTGGAACATATGGAGCAAAGCCGCACGCTGCATAAGCTCGACAGCTATTACGGCTACTGCTTTGGCTTTGTGCATCCACTAAAGGTCCTAAAGCAGGCACCCGCAGGTATCGGCATATATTGCCGGCAAAGGGAGGTTATTCTAATCAGTGAGAATACCGAACAGCTGCTGGATTTTTATCGCCTGCTTCAGCAGCTGCCAACAGCACAGCTCAGTGCTGAGCATGTTCTTTCGCTGCTTTTTGAATATCTCTTGAAGAAGCATAAGGAGGAGCACGATCAGCTGGAGGATTTGATTGAGGAGCTGGACAATGATGTTCTGAATGATCATTTGCAGAATTTCAATCAGCGAATCACCGGAATACGAAACAGGATTCGCTACCTTCTGCAATATGACGAGCAGTTCAGCGATGTATGCGAGGAGCTGCTGGAGGATGAAAATGATCTGTTCGCCAGAGAGCATCTGCATCATCTTCGCATCTGTTCCGACAGAGTGGAGCGGCTGGGACAGCACACGCGTATCCTGCGGGATTACAGTGTACAGGTTCGTGAGTCCTATCAGGCGCAGGTGGATATCCGCTTGAATCGCATGATGTATATATTCACAATCGTTACCGTGATTTTTCTGCCGTTGACGCTGATCGTCGGCTGGTATGGCATGAATTTCATCGGAATGCCGGAGCTGCATTGGAGGTATGGATATCCCTTTGTCATCATCCTTTCCCTTGCTTCCATCGGCATCTGTGTGTGGTTTATCTATAGGAAACGGATACGAAAATAGGGGCAATTCGAGTGTTTTGAAATGATCAATGTGTCGTTTTCCTGTTGAAGCCTTCCTGCCGTATGCAGGAGATATCGGCTATATACATACGGGAAGGGACATAGCGGCGTATGGAAATCGTTCATGATTCCTTGTACAGGCTGTGGACAGAGATAGTCATAGATCATCAGAGAAAACGGCAGGGGCTACGGTCTTCGAAAATCCGTCCGGTATAGGAAACGTGTATGGCATGCTCAAACGTACACAAGTGAATCACCGCTATAATAGGAAAGATAAGGCAGGTAAGACTTTACCTTATCGTATGCTTCTTCTTTTCCACGGTATTTTTATACTGCTATGATTTACGTTCACGAATGCTCGTGCTGTTCTGTTTATAAAGGACGATTTCCAATCCTTCTTTTCTTATGCTGCTGAGGGCTGTTTTTCTAATAACAGAAAATATCATTTCATCCATAAAACGCAGCGCTTATGTACTTAAAAGACATATCCTGTATTTTTTTAAAAATAAAAGTTGACAAAGGCTAACACATGGTTTATTCTATAGGGGAAGAAGTTAGATAAAACTAACAAGACTGCAGAGCGTTCCTTTCTCACGTACTGCTGAATTGTTTTCTCTATAACTTTACAACCAAACATATCATCATCTGACTTCTATTCCTGAAAGGCGGTTTCCTCGACCGTCTTTTTTAGTCCTTCTCAATATAGGATGACAGCGGTATGGAAACTGTGCTGTGTCTTTTTCGCGAAGCTTGTGGATCAAAATAGAAGCTATCGCATCGCTAAGAACTGCCACGCTCTTTCTTGGACCTGACGGGTAAGTGTAAGGGCTATCTTAAAAAACATCGGAAAAACACGTAAAATCCAATGGGAGAAGCGGGAAAAGTATGGTAAGATTATAGCGCAAGTGAGGAGTGTGTGTTGCTATGGCTTTTTTACCAACGACCAGAGAGGAAATGCTGGAGCAGGGATTTGAGAGTGTTGATTTTGTTTATGTGAGCGGGGATGCCTATGTGGATCATCCATCCTTTGGCTGTGCGATTATAACGAGGACACTGCAGGCATACGGCTACAGCTGTGCTGTTTTGCCGCAGCCCGACTGGCATAATGATGATGAATTTACACAATTCGGGGAGCCGCGTCTGGGGTTTCTTGTTTCTGCCGGAAATATTGATTCCATGGTGAATCATTATTCTGTCAATAAACGAAGAAGAGATAAGGATTCCTACAGTGATGAGGGCGTTATGGGAAAGCGTCCCGATCGTCCGACCATTGTCTATACGCAGATAGTAAAGCGTCTGTTTCCGCATAAGCCGGTGCTGATTGGCGGTATTGAGGCAAGTCTGCGACGTCTTTCTCATTATGATTACTGGGATGATAAGGTACGCAGAAGCATCCTCATTGATTCGCAGGCTGATTTATTGATGTATGGGATGGGAGAAAACACCATCATCGAGGTTGCCGATGCATTAAACAGCGGACTGCGGGCGGAGGATCTCTGCTATATCCGGGGAACCTGCTGGAAAACCAAATCTTTGGAGTATCTGAGCGACTATGTGCTGCTGCCCTCCTATGAAGAGGTGTGTGCCGATAAGCATACATATGCAAAGAGCTTTCACATACAGCATGAAAATATTGACGCCATCGCTGCCAGTGTGCTGGTGGAGCCGTATGACGGCTGGTACGTCGTGCAGAATCAGCCTCCGCTGCCACTGACGCAGGAGGAAATGGATTTCACCTATTCTTTGCCGTATGAGCGCACCTATCATCCGCGCTATACATATATTCCTGCAATCGAGGAGGTACAGTTTTCCATTGTCAGCAACCGCGGCTGCTTCGGCTCCTGCGCGTTCTGTGCCATCACGCATCATCAGGGACGTGTGATTTCAACAAGAAGCAAGGATTCGATCGTCGATGAAGCGAAGCGTATTACAGAAATGCCGAATTTCAAGGGATATATTCATGATGTCGGAGGACCGACTGCCAATTTTTCAAGAGAAGCCTGCGATAAGCAGCGGGAATACGGTGCGTGTAAGAATCGGGAGTGCCTGTTTCCCAAGGGCTGTGCAAATTTAAAGGTGGATCACAGCCGCTATCTGGAAATCCTTCGCGCAGTGCGCACACTTCCAAGAGTAAAAAAGGTGTTTATCCGTTCCGGTATTCGCTATGATTATCTGATGTATGATAAAAATGATGAATTTTTCGATGAGCTTGTCCAGCATCATATTAGCGGCCAGCTGAAGGTGGCTCCCGAGCATATCAATGCAGCAGTGCTGGATAAAATGGGAAAGCCGAGAAAAGAGCTGTATCTGAAGTTTGTGGATAAATTCAAGCAGAAGAATGAGCAGTTCAACAAGAATCAGTTTATTGTTCCTTATCTTATGAGCTCCCATCCGGGCAGTAATCTGCAGGCGGCAATCGAGCTGGCCTGTTATCTGAAAAAAATCCGCTATACACCGAAACAGGTTCAGGATTTCTATCCGACACCGGGGACACCGGCAACCTGTATGTATTATACCGGTCTGGATCCGAAGACGATGCGTCCGGTTTATGTTGCGAGAACCTATGAGGAAAAAGCGATGCAGCGGGCATTGATGCAGTTTACCTATCCGCAAAATTATGATCTTGTCTACAAGGCATTAAAGACAGCCGGCCGTATGGATCTGGTGGGAAATTCACCAAAATGTCTGATACCGTATCGCAAGGGGCATACCGGAAATGGCTTTGCCGGCGGCAAGCAGAAAGAGCAGCACAGAAAGCCCTATGCGAAAAAAGCAGGCGGTCATCAGCCGGAGCGAAGGGGGAAACGCTCATGAAAATCTTTCGTGAGGTGCTTGTAATCTTCGGACTGTATTACGCTGGAGAGCTGATTAGTAAGACGCTGTCCCTGCCGCTTCCCGGAAGTCTGGTGGGCATGATTCTGCTGTTTGTTCTGCTGCAGCTGCATATCGTAGAGCTAAAGCAGATTGCGACGGTTTCCGATTTTCTGCTGGGGCATCTGCCGTTTTTCTTTCTTCCTGCCGGGGTGGCGCTGATGGCGAGCTTTTCTGCGATGGAGGGCTTATGGATCTGGATGCTGGTCATCTGTCTGGTGACAACGATGATTACGATGGGCTGCAGCGGGCGCATCATTCAGCATATGATGGAAAGGAAATCGAAGCCATGAGGGAGCTGCTGGAAAATCCGATGTTCGGGATTCTGCTTTCCTTAGCGGCCTTTGAGGCAGGGCTCTTGCTACAAAAGAAGACGAAGCTGATTTTCCTCAATCCGCTGCTTACCGCAATCATAATGGTCATCGCAGTGCTGCTGCTGAGTGGAATCAAACTCAAGACGTATCAGCTGGGCGGTGATATCATTTCCTTGTTCCTTGGCCCTGCCACCGTGGTTCTGGCAGTTCCGCTGTATCAGCAGGTGCACAGCCTGAAAAACTATTTTGTTCCCATCATGGTGGGCATTCTCTGCGGCATTGCTGTCGGGCTGGTATCCACTCTGCTGTGTGCATGGCTTGTACGGATGGAGCCGGCAATCATTGCCAGTCTGGTGCCAAAATCCATCACCACGCCGATTGGCATGGAGCTGAGTGCTGAACTGGGCGGTATTCAGGCAGTTACTGTTCTCGCAATTCTGGTCACCGGAATCATCGGTGCCGTTGTTGCGGAATTTGTCTTCCGTATATTTCGTATTGAGCATCCGATTGCGCGGGGGATTGCACTGGGCTGCAGTGCCCATGCGATCGGAACCAGTAAGGCTTTGCAGCTGGGACATGTGGAGGGAGCGATGAGCTCGCTTGCCATTGGTGTATGCGGAATTCTCACCGTTTTTCTGGCACCGCCGGTATGGAGTCTGGTATCCTCTGTGCTGTAATCAACAGAAAGCAATCGCGTTCAATATGTAAAAAGTCAGGTACACGCTTAGATTCGCGCGCCTGGCTTTTTTGTATTGGTATGCTTATATGGGAGGAATATTTAGCTCCTCACTGATTTCAAGCAGTAATCTGCAGTCACGATCATGCAGAACACCATCAATGGGAAGCGAGAGCAGCCTTTGAAATGCACATACATTTTCTGTAAAGGAAGCATTGTCTTGGGTCTTGTGATAGACCTTCAATACCTTCCTTAGCAGTGCCTCTACGTCGGATTCCTTCAGCTGTTCACGTAAGACAGGGGGCTCACGCTTTAGAATATCGGTATCCTGCAGCCTGTGATACAGGTTTTTTGCTTCTTTTTTCAAACACTGTGTCCATTCCGCTTTGGAAACGGCTGTCCGGCTGCTTTGGCTCTGGGAGAGCCAGGCATACAGCAGCGACTTTCCAAGAAACAGCTTCAGTATTTCATAGCTGCCGGTTGTCTCTTGCAGCAGCAGCTCCCACGCATCCCATGGCAGCAGCTGTACAGGCTCCTTTGGTAGAGCATTTACAAGAGCCTGCAGTGCGCGCTTCCTGCTGTTGATTTTATCCTTGGCAGCGGCACTGTCTGTAGAAGTGACTTCCATATGAAGCTGATTGTATAGCGCAGCTTCCACGCTGTCCTGTTCATCTGCTGTACAGACGGGAACACAGGCCTGAAGAAAACGCTGCCACTGTCCTTGCTCGAGTGTCGGGGAAGAGGCTGTCCTACAGGCAGCATCCGACACAGAGCAGGACGTATGCATCTCGAAAACCTCCGCAGCGATTTTGTATATGCGCTGATGAAGCAGGAGCCATGGCGGCAGAAAGGCCGGGCTCGTCTCCCTTGAAAGCTGTATCCAGATCTCCTCCGCGCGCTGACGAAGCATCTCCGCCGGCAAGGTAGGATTCAAATAGCGCAGAGAATACAGGAAGGCTTCAAAGGAAAACGCCGGTTTGTTTTTTCCATGCAGCTTGTATGGTGGTGGAAGCTGCGGCTGCGTGTGCATATGCAGCTCGGGTATCATGAAAACGATAAGCTCGCTGTGTACGCCCGGATACAGGGGAAGGACGATATGAACGGCATGGAAGTGCTTTGCACGGATATCGATTTCATATCCGGCAGTCTGTGTTTCGTCCACATACAATGGGATTTCGGGTGTTTTTCCATCTTCCCCTGTCATGAAGAAATCTTCATAGACAAGAACACTGTTGTGCTTCATTGTAATGCGGAGCATGGCATTCGGTATATTGAAAAGTCCCAGACCACAGGTGGCATGGATTTGTAAGGTACCTGTTGCGATAGTATCACCCCCTACTTTACGGTATGTGAATACAAAGAAAGGGCATGGTGGTTTCGCCTACATCTTTATGTGAATTATGGGATGATTGCATAGAATTATGGATTTCAAAGTGCAGCTGTTGACCATCCAGGGCTTCCGTATTATAGTATGTGTAAATATTTCATGTATGAAATATTACAGCAAAAGAAATGTGGTTTTATGGTGGATGAGAAAGGGCTGCAGTGTAGGCTATTACGCATCCATGCCAGTGTGATGAATCCCTAAAGTATACGCTGCATGGCATAGGATTTCAGCGGTGTACAGTAGCAGATCATGCGGGAGCGTGAGGGATTGAGCATGAAGGAACTGATGAGCCATGCTGATGAAGCCATCGCATTCAGCGCATTGAAAAGTGGATAAAATCACATGGTCTTATACAAAGAAGACGCTTTGACAGGGGGAGCGAATTGTTTGCGTATCCTATATATGACAGAGAAAGCGTAAAGGAACATGCTTCAGGCTGTATGCTTCATGACTTGATGAACGGCAAGTCACGCAAATCTTGAAGCTTCTGGAAGCCGGCATCAGGAGGTGCACACATGAATAAACAAAAGAAACCCTTATATTTTTATTATCTGTTAATACTGATTGTCATTGTTGCGGGAAATATGCTGTTCTCTGCAATGGAACAGAATCGAATCAAGGATGTCAGCTACAATACCTTTATTCAACAGACAGAGCAGAAAAAGATCGACAAGGTGGAAATCGGTGATCAAAGCATCAGCTATACGCTGAAAAAGAGTGAAGACGATTTATCAGACGGAAACGATGGAAACGGATACCGCGCTGTCTCAGCGGCTGTATGATGCCGGGGCAACCTTTACCAGGGTACACACAAAGGAAATGAATCCATGGCTGTCCTTCCTGATAACGGGTATCCTACCAATCATTCTGCTGTTCTGGTTCGGCAATCACATGTTTAAGAAGATGCAGAAGAAAATGGGCGGAGATGCCATGAGCTTTGGGGGAGGCGGCTTAGGCGGCTTTGGAAAGAGCGATGCGAAAATATATGTAAAATCACAGACAGGAAAAACCTTTCTGGATGTGGCCGGTCAGGAGGAAGCGAAGGAAGCGCTGCAGGAAATGGTGGAATTTCTGAAAAGTCCCCAGCGCTATACCCAGATTGGGGCACAGATGCCAAAGGGTGCTCTGCTTGTCGGTCCTCCCGGTACCGGGAAGACGCTGCTTGCAAAAGCGGTGGCAGGAGAAGCAAATGTACCGTTTTTCTCAATCAGCGGTTCGGAATTTGTAGAGATGTTTGTCGGGCGCGGCGCTGCCAGAGTCCGTGATCTGTTCAAGCAGGCTAGAGAAAAGGCGCCGGGTATCGTGTTT
>OGFC01001363.1_pt1 | contig 14359 bp, 14 predicted proteins | sample 1570841 | NCBI WGS metagenome assembly OGFC01 (sample SAMEA2582137, study PRJEB24529) | metagenome | biome: Human gut stool | place: China | collected 2011 | reverse complement strand
AGTTTCAAGCTGTTCATCGATTCTTTTTTCGTTTTTAATTATAATTCATCACTAATCTTTTTATTATATTTAAGAATGTTGTGTATACTTTTTACGAATACAAGGGCCGTTTTTTCAAAGTTTTTAGTAAAAAAACGGCCTTACGAGCGGTAGATACATTAGCTGATATATATAACTAAGGGCGTTAATAACATCAGCTATTTACTACCTAAATACTATAAATTAATAACCGAAACGGCTCGGTTTTTTACCGCTATGCAAAAATTCAAAGCGCAGTGCTTCAACAATACGATTGGACGCAACACCGTCACCATACGGATTTACGGAGTTGGCCATCACATCATAAGCATCTTTATCCGCCAATAATCGATGGGCTGTATCATAGACCGTATTTTCATCAGTCCCTACCAGGCGTACTGTTCCGGCCGTTACCGCTTCCGGACGTTCCGTTGTATTGCGAAGTACCAATACCGGTTTGCCCAAAGCCGGTGCTTCTTCTTGAATCCCGCCGGAATCGGTCATCAATAAGTAAGAACGAGCCATTAAATTGGCAAACGGTTCATATTCGAGCGGATCGATTAAGTGAACGCGTTCTACATCACCCAATACTTCTTTAACAATTTTACGAACTTTCGGATTTTTATGTACCGGGAATACGACTTCAATATCATCAAATTCATCGACCAAGCGGTGAATGGCTTGATATACATGACGCATCGGTTCACCGAGGTTTTCACGACGATGGGTCGTTACGAGCACAATACGACGATTTTTATAATCTAAATTATTAAGCAAATCTTCTTCAAATTGGTAGTTATCTTTAACCGTAGTCTGAAGGGCATCAATAACGGTATTGCCGGTCACATATAAATGAGCCGAACCGATATTTTCTTTCATCAAGTTCTTTTCCGCACTGGAAGTCGGCGCAAAGTGATAGGTTGCCAAAGACCCGGTCAATTTGCGGTTCATTTCTTCAGGGAACGGTGAGTAAATATTACCCGTTCTGAGGCCGGCTTCTACATGGCCTACCGGAATTTCCTGATAAAAAGCGGCTAACGCGCCGGCAAAAGTAGTTGTCGTATCACCATGAACGAGTACTACATCAGGTTTTGCTTCTTTTAACACATCCTTTAGCCCTTCTAAGGCTCTGGTTGTCACATCATATAAAGTTTGGCCCTGACTCATGATGTTCAAATCATAGTCCGGCGTAATCGCAAATAAATCCAAAACCTGATCGAGCATTTCACGATGCTGTGCCGTTACCGTCACAATCGCTTCCATATCCGGAGCAGCTTGTAAAGCCTTAACTACCGGCGCCATCTTAATCGCTTCGGGACGGGTCCCAAAAATTGTCATCACTTTCAACATGTAATAATACCTCCCATGATTAGCCAGCCTACATACCCTGTATGCTACGAAGGCGCTTGTACAAGCGTACAAGCGCACCTATATTAATGTCTATTTGCTGCTCTATTTTCCTCGGCAATGACTTCATCTTTCGCAATCATCCCCAATTTAGTTGCAATAAACACGCAAACACACAAAATAGCCAACACTATAATAATGCCGACCAATATATTTACTTTTGCCAACAAAATAGCTACATAGCCCAACAACGCCGTAACGGCATACATCAACAATACAGCTTGTTTTTGCGACAAGCCGAGTGCCAACAGGCGATGATGCATATGGCCTTTATCCGGTTTAAATACCGGTCGGCCGTTAATCTTACGACGAATGATGGCAAAGGTAGTGTCTAAAATAGGCAGGCCTAATACAATTACCGGTACTACCAACGAAATGGTGGCGGCCGTTTTTACGGCACCCATAACGGAAATTGTGGCCATTGTATAGCCCAATAACATACTGCCCGTATCACCCATGAAGATTTTTGCAGGGTTGAAATTGTAACGCAAGAAACCGAGCGCCGCACCGGCCAAAGCCAACGCAACGCACGCTAAGTCAACCTGGCCCATTTGCCACAAAATTGTGAAAATAGTCAGGCTTGAAATCAATGAAATGCCGGCTGCCAAACCGTCAAGACCATCTATAAGGTTTACAATATTCGTAAAGCCTACAATCCAAAAGATGGTAAGCGGTATCGACAAAAAGCCCAAGTAGAACACATGACCCCAAGGATTGGTAATATATACAGCCTCCCCGATAAACCGCACGACTACAACCGCCGCTAAAATTTGACCTGTTAATTTTGTTTTTGGACCAATTTGCTTCACATCGTCCCAAATACCGACACCCACAAGCACAACGGAACCCAATAAGAGTCCCATTACGGCCTGCAAATCTTTTACGGTATAGAGGACCGAAACAATATAGCCTATAAAGATGGCCAAGCCACCTAAGCGAGGAATGGAACCGTGATGCACCTTACGCGCATCCGGCTTATCCATAGCCCCAATGTTAATCGCCAACCTTTTAATCAGCGGTGTAATCGCAAACGAGATGACCAACGCCACCACGAATGCCCACACGTACACCGTCATTACCGCACCTCCTCGTGCTCGTTCTTAGTTCGTAAGACTGCGTACAGGTGCCGGAATTCGTCCACCGCGCTGGATAAACTCTTCCGCCCCAAACGGACTTACTTCAATGATTGGGCAATAGCCCAATAAGCCGCCGAATTCAACCATTTCGCCCACAGTTTTACCCGGAACCGGAATCAAACGAACAGCTGTTGTTTTATTATTAATCATGCCAATAGCCGCTTCATCGGCAATAATTGCCGAAATAGTAGCTGCCGATGTGTCCCCCGGTACGGCGATCATATCAAGCCCTACAGAGCACACACAGGTCATGGCTTCTAATTTTTCTAAACTTAAACTGCCTACGGATACGGCATCAATCATGCCTTTATCTTCACTTACAGGGATAAACGCACCGCTGAGACCGCCTACATGAGACGATGCCATGAGCCCGCCTTTTTTAACCGCATCATTCAACAAAGCTAATGCCGCCGTAGTGCCATGAGCCCCACAAGAGGTAATGCCCATTTCTTCCAAAACATGCGCTACCGAATCACCTACAGCAGGCGTAGGCGCCAAGGATAAATCGATAATCCCGAACTGCTTACCCAAACGCCGCGACGCTTCCTGAGCCACCAATTGACCTACGCGCGTAATCTTGAAAGCCGTACGTTTAATCGTTTCCGCCACTTCGTCAAAAGGTCGTCCCCGTACTGCTTCTAAGGCATGCTTAACAACGCCCGGTCCGCTGACACCGACGCTAATCGTCGTATTGCCTTCCGTAACACCATGGAAGGCACCGGCCATAAACGGGTTGTCTTCAACAGGATTACAAAAAATAACAAGCTTAGCACAACCGAAAGCATCACGGTCCGCTGTAAGTTCGGCTGTTTGTTTAACAATACGACCCATTTCTGCTACGGCATCCATATTGATGCCCGCTTTAGTGGAACCGATACCTACAGAACTGCATACTAAATCAGTCGTCGCCAAGGCTTCCGGAATGGACGCAATTAAACGACGGTCGCCATCGGTATAACCTTTACTTACCAAGGCAGAAAAACCGCCGATAAAGTTAACACCCACAGCTTTGGCTGCTTTATCCAAGGCTTTGGCTACGGGCACATAATTGATTAAATCACTACCCGCCGCCACAAGTGAAATCGGCGTAACAGATACGCGCTTATTAATAATCGGCACACCGTATTCGCGCTCAATGGCTTCACCGGTGGCTACCAAGTGTTCCGCTTCTTTAGTAATATGATCATAAATACGATCACAAAGGGTATTGCCGTCTACGGCTGTACACCCCAATAAACTGATGCCCATCGTAATGGTACGAACATCCAATTTATTGTCATGAATCATCTGGTTGGTTTCGAGGATATTTTCAATACTTAACATATCATCACCTACCCTATACGATGCATGCTGAGGAAGATATCCGCATGTTGCGCCTGAATCTGAACGCCCAAAGCTTCCCCTTCAGCTTTCAAAGCTGCCTGCACTTTAGGTAAAGCTGTCTGATCCTTAGCTTCACACATCATAATCATGTTAAACATACCGTCTAAAATCGTCTGGTTAATCGATACAATATTTACATCGTTCTCAGCCAATACGGTAGCTACACGCGCAATAATACCTACTCGGTCTACCCCTACTACGGTTACAACTACTTTCATGCGATTCACCTTTCCCTTATACCTACATTATCAGTACTCTCTAATTTCAATGATGTTATATTATACCACAATTCGTGGCGCAATACCATATAGACTGCTAGCGGGACGTTACTTCATCAACCAATTCCTGACCGGCTTTCAAAAGTTGTGCCAACGCCTCATCACCTTGGAATGTTTCTGCATACACCTTATACAAGTCTTCCGTGCCGGACGGGCGGGCTACCAAAAAGCTATTGGCCGTCGTAATGCGCAATCCGCCGATAGCATAGTCACCATACAGCGAGGTAGTGCGAATATCTTCAATCGCTTCACCGGCAAGCTCCGTAGCCGTCACATCACTCGATTGTAATTGACTCAACCGTTCCTTCGCAGCCTTACTGCAAGGAGCATCAATGCGTTCAAACACGGGATCGCCGTAACGTTTCGTAAGGAATGTATAGAGAACATCCGGCGTCAGGCCATTGGTAACGGCAAACATTTCCATGGCCAAGAGGCCCATAATGATACCGTCTTTATCCGTGGTCCAAACCGTACCATCTTTTTTGAGGAACGAAGCACCGGCACTTTCTTCGCCGCCGATACCGATGGTGCCGTCAAATAACAGCGAAGAAAAATACTTAAAGCCTACCGGCACTTCATACACTTTAATGCCGTTATCGCTACAGAATTTATCCACCATCTGAGTCACAACGGCGGTTTTCCCAAAACCTTTACCCTGCCAACTGCGATTCAAGAACAGATACGCGCCGGCTGCCACCAAGAAGTGATTTGGTGCCATAAGGCCATCTTGCGTAACAATACCGTAACGATCGTAGTCAGGATCATTTCCCACGGCCAAATCATAATCACCGATTTTGGCAATCACATCCGCCATGGCATATTCGGAGGAGCAATCCATACGCACAACCCCATCATGGTCATAAGGCATAAAGCTAAACGTCGGGTCGTACTCATTGTTAATAATATCTAAATCAAGGCCATACTCTTCGCTGATGGCTTCCCAATATTCCATGCCGCTGCCGCCGAGAGCATTGATGAGCACTTTAGGTTTTGCTTTACGAATGGCATCCATGTTAATCACATCAGCCAACTCTTTAACATAAAGACCTTTGTAATCATATTCCCATTGCAACGCCGAATCAATTTCATCGATGGCCACCCGACGAATACCTTCACCGCCGTTTTGCAAATATTCATTAGCCTTATTTTCAATCCACTTCGTCACCGTCGTATCAGCGGGGCCGCCGTTAATCGGATTGTATTTGATGCCGCCCTGGTCCGGCGGATTATGGGACGGTGTAATGATGATGCCGTCCGCTTTGCCGTGACCTACTTTTTCTTTTAAAAAGTCCGGCACAAAGGCAATTTTCTCTTGTTTATCAATAATTTCATTGTAACGAATGATGGCACGCGAAACACTCGGAGTCGGTACAAAGCCATTTTCACCGTCTACCGCCGCCACTACACCATTGGCAGCCAGTACTTCGAGAACCGTTTCCAACGCCGGTTCCGACAACGCATGCGTATCATGCCCGACGAAGCAAACGCCGGTGGCACCAAACTCCTTACGCCCGTCACAAATAGCCTGTGCAATGGCTGCCACATGAAGCTCATTAAAACTGCCCGCTAACGATTTACCGCGATGACCGGATGTACCGAAAGAAATGCGCTGTTCCGGTTTGTCATAATCCGGTTTTTGGTTATAATAGGCTTCAATTACCGCCTCTAAGTTAATCAAATCTTCCGGACGAACCAATTTACCTGCTAATTCATGTGCCATAGTGCAGCCTCCAATTGTATTGAATATACTGTAAAATTCCTTAAAATCAGGAACGACTATCTACTAAAATATAAACGTTTAACTTTCATGTATCGCCAAACTCATTTAATCATTCATTTCAACCTGAGCCCGAACACGCTCAATGGCTTGTTGCGTGGCTGCTGAAGATTTAATGGAAAAACCGCGGCCAATAACTTCAGCCACATCGGTAACCATGAGGAACGCCGTGGGGTCTTCTTTTTGCACCGCTTCTTTCAACTTCGCCACCTGCATGAGACTGACTACCACCAGAATCACTTGCTTATGCTGATGTGTGTAGGCCCCTTCACCATTTAGAATCGTAGCCCCGCGACCGAATTGATACAAAATCAAATCACAAATCTTGTATGGTTTATAGGAAATAATAAATACCGCTTTACGCTGACTGAAGCCGACTACTACACGGTTCGTAATCATGGCCGCAATATAAATGCATACCAACGTAATGGCCGCCGCTTCCACACTGATTATGAAGCTGGCCACAAAGAGAATCACACAGTTGATACCCAGTGATACACTCCCCATTTGTAGCCCGTAATACTTACGAATAATCAACGCAATGGGATCAAGGCCGCCCGCATTACCGCCGGACCGATAAATAGTCCCCATGCCGAGACCGGTAAAAATCCCGCCTAAAATAGCGCCTACCAACGGGTCCGTCGTCAAATGATACACGTTCATAAAACTAAACGCATTAATCATGAACGATGAAACAACCGTACCGAAGATGGTAATCATTAAATGCCAATGACCGAGCCAACGATAGGCCGCATACAAAATCGGAATATTTAAAATTAAGTTCAATGTACCGATTTGAATACCCGTTAAGTAATATAACATCAACGCAATGCCGCTGATACCGCCACTTACGAGCTTATGAGGTACAATAAACGAATTGACCCCGAAGGAAAACAGCATCGTCCCGAACGTCACCAAAATCATGACCTTTATCGTTGTACGCCAGTCTTTTTCCATGTTGCTCCCCCTATTCTCTGTTGTCAAAAATCTGACTCACTCATCTCTCAATTCCTAGTAAAACTACATCAAAACTATATTAAACCTCTGCAAAGTATCAGCCCGGCCTTTGCCATAGCGGACTTACGCTTTATGTTCGCCTGTTCCGCTCGGTTCTTCCGGCAACGCATCACTCATAGCACCGGTCTGCACGGACCGCTCAATGGCGGCATTCACCGTAGCCGGCGTAGCCAACGGAATGGTAAAACCTTGTCCGATAACTTCCGCCGCATCGGATAAAATCATGAAGGCCGACGGATCTTCTTTTTGCACGGCCGCTTTCAACTTTGCCACCTGCATAAGGCCTACAACTACCAAAATAACCTGTTTGTGCTGATGCGTGTAAGCGCCTTCACCGTTTAAAATCGTGGCGCCACGACCGATTTGGTGAATAATAACATCACAGATTTTATACGGACACGTGGAAATAATAAAAATAGCTTTGCGCTGATTAAAACCAACTACTACTTTGTTGATAACCATAGCTTGTACATAAATGCTTACCAACGTAATCGCCGCCGCTTCCACACTGATTACTATAGCCGCTGCGACTAAAATAACAAAGTTGATGCCAAAAATAATACTGCCCATCTGAAGGCCGTAATATTTGCGAATAATCATGGCAATCGGATCAAGGCCGCCCGTATTACCGCCGGAGCGATACACGATGCCAAGACCGAGACCGCATAAAATACCACCGAGCAACGATCCAATCAAAGGATCCTGCGTCATATGATAATCGGCCATAAATTCAAAGACGTTGATTAAGAGGGAAATTACCGCCGTTCCGAAGATGGTAATCATCAAATGCAAACGGCCCAGCCAGCGATAGGCAGCCCAGAGTATCGGTAAGTTAAGCAAGAGATTCAAAGTACCGACCTGAATTCCCGTCAGATAATAAAGCATTAATGCGACACCGCTTAAGCTACCGGATACCAACTTGTGTGGTACAATAAAAGCATCAAGCCCTATGGCAAAAATTAATGAACCGATGGTCGTCATAACTATGGCGTTTACGGTTTGACCCCACTTGAACTGCATAGTTCCTCCTAGAAAAATTGAAATTTGTCCGTTAATAGCGTATAATTTATAGTTAAATATAGAAGCTATTAAGGTATAATATATCTATGTTCATCTTAACCTAACCAACTTATAATTTCAACTAGATAATTAACCGATAAAAGCGAGTAATCTATCCATTCATCACACAAAGGAGGATATCCATGGAGCAACTTAGCTTCAGCAAAATTAACATCGGTTTAGCTATTCTCAATAAGCGCGATGACGGGTATCACAATATCGATACTATTTTCCAATCCATTTATTTGGGTGATTCTATTTATTTTGCCAAACATCATTCCGTCGTTTTCTCCGGTTCCGCACCGGAATTACCTCAATACATGAACGACATGATGGCCTATGACGAAACAAACTTGGCCATGAAAGCTTTGCGGGCCGTGCAAACCTATACGGGTTGCACTACCGGCGGCGCCATCCACTTATTAAAACGCGTACCACCTGCAGCGGGACTTGGCGGTGGCAGCTCCGATGCGGCCGCTATGCTCTTGGGGCTCAATAAATTCTGGGACCTGCGCCTTACCGACGACGAACTCATGACCCTCGCTAACGGCCTCGGTTCTGATGTACCGTTCCTCATGAAGGGCGGCACGGCGCGTGGTAAAGGACGCGGCGAAGAACTGAGCTACTTGCCGACCGGCAGACCTCATTGGCTCCTCGTGGTAAAACCGGAATTATCCATATCCACCGCGGCGGCTTATAGTCGTTTTAACAATGAATCGCAATTTAACAGCCAAACTATCGATGCCGTTGAAAAAGCCATTAACGACGGCGACATCAAAGAGGCTATGAAGGTCAGCGGCAATACCTTTGAAGAATTAATTTTCCCGCTTCATCCGGAACTCGAAAGTTGCAAGAAATTTTTCACTGACCGCGGTTATACCACTATCATGACCGGCAGCGGTCCTACCATGGTCGTTTATCTCGATGCGGCTCGCGAAGCACTGACGTTGCAAGAGGAAATTAAAGCGGCCGGCCACAATTGGCTTTCCTTAATTACTAAAACCCACGGCAAGGAGGCTTTAGCCTAATGAACAAAGATCTAGGACGTTTACAACCAATCGTATTAAACTCTTACAAACCGCTTCGTGAAGTTGTATGTGAAACCTTGCGTCAAGCCATTCGCGACGGTGTTTTCAAACCGGGCGAACGATTAATGGAAGTGCCTTTGGCCGAAGAATTAGGGGTAAGCCGTACACCGGTGCGCGAAGCCATCCGTAAGTTGGAATTGGAAGGCTTTGTTGTTATGATTCCCCATCGCGGCACCTATGTAGCCGACATTTCGTTAAAAGACGTAACACAAGTATTTGAAATCCGCTCCGCCCTTGAAGAATTGGCAGCCCAATTAGCGGCGGAACGCATCACACCGGATGAGATTGAGTTTTTAGAACGCATGCTCGTCGAAATCGGTACCTTTATGGAAGAAAAAAATATGGACAAAGTGGTGGAAGCGGACATTAACTTCCACGAAGTACTCTATAAAGCATCCCGTAACGAACGTCTCGTGGAAATCATCCACAATTTACGCGAACAAACCTTGCGCTTCCGTACCATGTCGATGAATCAACCGGGGCGTTTGGTAAAAACCTGGGAAGAGCATCGCCTGCTCGTTGAAGCCATTGCCGATCGCAATCCGGCGCAAGCCCGTGAAATTGCCCGCATCCACATGGAGCATTCCGAACAAGCCTTATTAAAAGGAATGAACATCGATAAGCAATAATTTTTTGACGAATCGTGTATTCATAATGAGATATGCAGTATGCAGGCCAATAAAACAATTAAGGGTTATCAACAACAGATTAGCCACTAATAATAGCCAATTAACTTTGAATTCTCTATTATTTAGCCATATTGTTTATAATCCATCATTAACTACTTATTTGCCAACAGCATGAATTCGCCAATTCTCTTTCATTAACAAAATACTATAATAAAAAACCTCCTGTTATAGGAGGTTTTTTACATTTCGTGTATTTTCGACTAAATTTAAACAGTTCGATGAAGGAATTCCCACTGTATTGTCGAAATCTTATAGTAACAACACAATGTGTATTTATTGAGTATCGTGTTGTTTTACAACAGAAAAAAGAGAGTTCTTAATTGCTCTAAATCCTTCGCAAAACATCCGACCGATTTGTTTTGCGACACTTATTTTATGAGTAATTTGGCATTATTTTCGACTTTATTATTTTTCTTCATTAATGTTTATCGTCAGAGTTTATTATTAATATGAATAAACTCTTCCCAAAAGGAGATGATGAATCATGAGTACACAGACAACTCCGGCGGCAACACCACCAACTTCGAGTTATCCAAAAAGTAAATTAATCGGTCTTATTCTCAGTTTTGCTGTATTAATCGGTATTTTATGCTACCGACGCCAAGCGACTTATCCACGGCCGGACACCGCATGATTGGCATCTTGTTCTTCGCCATCGTGCTTTGGATTAGCAGTGCCGTATCCTATCCGGTAAGCGCCACCATGTTAACAGCTTTGACAGCAGTTTTATTGGGGACGGCACCTAATATCGACGCACCGACCAAAATTCTCGGCACCAGCAATGCGCTAAAAATCGCCATTTCCGGTTATTCCACACCAGCTTGGGCTTTAGTGGCAGCAGCCATGTTCATTTCCGTGTCCATGACCAAAACCGGCCTTGACCGACGTATTGCGCTAAACGTATTATCCCGTATCGGTACTAAAACGAGTCACATTTACATTGGCGTTATTTTCACCGGTTTTATCTTGTCCTTCTTCGTACCGAGTGCGACAGCCCGTCTCGCCTGCTTAATTCCGATTATCCTTGGTATTTTGGACAGCTTAGGCATCAATCGTCAAAGTAAGCTCGCCGCCCTTCTCGTTATCGGCGCTACCCAGGCGGATACCCTCTGGAACATCATGGTACAGACTGCAGCCGCACAGAACTTGGTTGCTGTCGGCTTTATTTCTTCGCAGTTGAACGCAACTGTATCTTGGCTTGACTGGTTGCTCGCAGCTGCCCCTTATTCCTTAGTAATGATTGTAATCTACTACTTCTTATCCATGTGGCTCCTAAAGCCGGATGAACATGATTTGGAAGGTTCTCAAAAAGAATTACAGCAACATCTACAGAACCTCGGTCCTATGACCTTCAACGAAAAGAAATTACTGGCTCTTTCCGTTATCTTGCTCGGTTTCTGGGCTACCGGCGGTCATTTGCACAAATATGATACAACCACCACAACCATCGTAGCGATTGCCTTATTCTTAATGCCGGGTATCGGTATTATCGACTGGAAATATGCTCAAAGCCGTATCGATTGGGGTTCCATCGTTATGTTCGGCGCCGGCATCAGCCTTGGCAGTGCACTTCTGAAAACAAAAGCCGCTACGTGGCTCGCCAACGCGTTCATTCACATGTTTGCCCTTGAAACATTGTCTATATTCGCACTCTTGGCAACGATTACCCTCTTCTTGATTATGATTCACTTAGGTTTCGCTTCGGCCACCGCTTTATCTTCGGCCATGATTCCAATTGTAATCTCTATCGTAACGGCTGTTAACATGCCGGGCATTAACCCAATCGGCCTTACGGTAATCGCGCAGTTCTCCATCTGCTTCGGTTTCATCTTGCCGGTTAACTCACCTCAAGGCATGGTATCCTACAGTTCCGGCACCTACGAAGTAAAAACCTTCATGAAAACCGGTATTCCGATTACCATCATCGGCTACATTATGTTACTCATTTACGCAGCCACTTACTGGCACTGGATTGGTTTCGTATAAAACCAGATATAGAAATCAAATTCAATTAATTGCGTAATAAACAACAAACCCCGCTCCGAAATTCCGGAGCGGGATTTTTAACATTCTAAGCCTTTATATTATTTGTGTTCCCACTTAAGGTCTTTATATTCCGCATCAGAAACCGGTTCCATCCAGGTCACCGATACTCCTTCTTTTTGTACCGTCATGGCTAAATGAGAGAAGTAGCTGTCTGCCGTAGCACCGTGCCAGTGTTTGATTTCCGGTGCAATATATACCACATCGCCGGCCGCTAAAGCTTGCGCCGGTTTACCGGCTTCTTGGTACCAACCTTTACCGCCCACTACGACGAGAATCTGACTGGCCCCATGATGAACATGCCAATCGTTACGACTGGTAGGTTCAAAGGTTACATTATGAATGCCCACTTCTTCGCTATTTAGCGGTGCCAACCAGCTTTTACCGCTGAAATATTGAGCATAGCCTTCATTAAAAGCACCGGCCGGGAACGGCGATACATTATTTTCATCATGAACAGCCTTGGAAATTGCTTTAAGCTGTGCATCAGTCACGCCATTATGCTTAGCAATGCCGCGATGTGCATTTAATTGCGAATCCACATCGGAAAGAGCTTCCAATGCCGCTACCGTAACAATTTCACGTTCACGCCAGTTCAACACATCAGAAGCAAAAATATTGCCAAACAAGTGACTCTTCAAATACTGATCAGACGCCGGTGCAAAATCAAAGAGTGCCCCTTTTACTTCACCGCCTACCAATTCAGTCTGCGTCTTCGTGCCTTCCGCCATAGCGTCAGCCCCTAAAATAGTTTTAGCAGCTGCCTTGCCTTCTTCCGTCGCCACGCCGTTAGCATTACGTTCATTTACGGTATTCATCAATACATTCAAGGCATTTAAGCTTCTTGGAAAACCGGTATAGGCATATAACTGTACCATAGCGTCCTTGACTTCATTAACTGTCAGACCTTTATCCAACGCTTCATTAACAGCGTCTTTCAATTTTGCCTGATCGCCGGTTGCCGTATATTTACTGATTGTTACTAACTGCATTTCTTTATTGGATAATTCTTGTGTATTTTCTGCCATTACGCTCATTCCTCCTACTTGTAAACTCATACAAAGCAGTCCCAAAACTGCTGTTTTACCAATTCGCTTCACGCGCTTCAAATGTTTTGCCATTCGCTCTCGACGATGCAATAATGTCAGTGATAATTGCTTCATAAGTACTCTCTTTTCTCCCAATTAATTACCTAAATCAAAAGTTCCGACCACTTAATTTCCTAAGTTAAAAGATTTAGACCATTGTTTCAATTCATCTTTTGATGTTTGGACTGAAAAACGACGGCCTTCCTTTAATACGGCACCCACACAGGATGGACTCAAAGCTTCATTGGTTTTGCCCATAGCACTGCCACCGGACGTAGCAAACGGAATAACCACCACATCGGTTAAATCAAAACTTTCTAAGAATGTATTAATAATTGATGGTGCCCGATACCACCAAATAGGGAAGCCTACATATAAAACAGAGTATTTCATATCAGGTAACGGCTTTTGAATAGCCGGACGGGATGACATATCCGCCATTTCTACCGATGAACGGCTCTGTTTGTTCGTCCAATTCAAATCGGGCGCCGTATAAGCAACTTCCGGTTTGATTTCATATAAATCTGCGCCAATCGCTTCGGCTAAATTATGTGCCACCTGTTTAGTCGTGCCGGTAACGCTAAAATACGCAACCAATGATTTACTCATAGTTAAACATCTCCTTTAAATACTGTTATTAATAGGCAACATTCGTTACATACTTTTTTAATTTTTCTTGAGTGCCCTTCTTTGGGTGTCTTTATTGTAACCCATCCTCATTTTTATGACTAACAGTTATTAGTCCTTATTTACTATCGTTTTTAGGAATGGTAAAATAAGGGTTCATATATTGAACCTTTTTAAAAAAGTATAAAAACTTCTCTTACATCAACAACCATAAAGAAGGACTCTTCTTCTTCTAACCAGTCTTGTACATCAAAGTCGTCTTCACTGTCGCTATTTTCTCCAAGTAAACCTTGATGCATAATCAGAAACATTTTTTCATCATAGGTTAATGCTTTAACGAGTTGTTCCTCAGTTAACTCACCTTTTCCATATTGATCGAGACAATCTAAAATATGTTCAACATTAATTTCCATAATCTTCACCTATTTCTTTCCTTCAATTTGGTTCGTAGAATTTCCTTGATTTGGTTGTCGTTTCAAGACTAAATCGTCTGCCTTAATAAACCAATTGACAGTAGTTCCTTCTCGAAAAACATAATTGGCGACTGTATCCACGATTGGATTGACCAACTCTACCTCTGCATCATAAGCAAACTCGCGTAAGGGCACATTAGCCGGGATACTAACTTGAATCATTCGCCCTTGTGCAGAGGATTTCAAATTATATGTTCGTTCTTTTACCTCATTACTAACCGTTCCATCCTCATTTTGCTTCCGTACTTCTCGGCGTAATGCGGAAAAACGCAACTT
>OGFC01001362.1_pt1 | contig 14360 bp, 10 predicted proteins | sample 1570841 | NCBI WGS metagenome assembly OGFC01 (sample SAMEA2582137, study PRJEB24529) | metagenome | biome: Human gut stool | place: China | collected 2011 | reverse complement strand
GACGACTTTCGGTTATCGTATAAAAGGGAATCCGGTGCGAAACCGGAACAGTGCCCGCTACTGTGAAGCCCATTATAAAAGGAAAGCATACTCACACCACTGTCCGCACAAGGACGGGAAGGTCGCTTTCCGGGCAAGTCAGGAAACCTGCCAGGCATATAGTTAATTCGTTCTCCCGGGGTCAGGAGGGCTATTATGAACATACAAACAAATCTCTTTTAATGAAAAAGAAAAATCTGCTGGCAGCCCTTCTTGTAGGCTGTTTGATGAGTATCTCTATGGTACATGCAGGCGTTCCCCACGATGAAGAAGGCAACTTCAAGTCATCCGACTTCTTTGCCTCCATGCAAACCGGCGACAAAGCCGCTGTCCTGATGGTTCATTTCGGAACCACTTACGACGAAACCCGTGCGCTTACTATCGACGCCATCAACGAGAAGGCACGTGAGGCCTTCGAAGGCACGGAAGTGCGGGAAGCCTACACTTCACGGATCATTATGCGCCGCCTTAAAGCACGCGGCATCGAAAAGCTAAACCCGGCCGAAGCACTGAAACAACTGAAAGCGGAAGGCTTCACCCACATCCTTATCCAGTCGACCAACATCATCGAAGGGGTGGAAATGGAATCGCTGCGTAAAGATGTAGCCTCCCTGGAAAAGGAATTCAAAGACGTACGCATCGGCAATCCGCTGCTTTACATGCCTGAAGATTACGAAGCTGTCATTGCTGCCATTGCAAAGAAAGGAGCCAAAGAAGGCGCTACCGTCCTGGTCGGTCACGGAACATACACACCTTCCACCGCCCAATACGCCATGACCGATTATATGCTGAAAGACAAAGGATATACCAACTTCCACGTCGGGACGATCGAAGGTTATCCTTCATTCGACAACATGCTTGCCAAACTGAAAGCCAGCGGTGTGAAGAAGGTTATGCTTATGCCTTTTATGTTCGTTGCGGGCGACCATGCCAACAACGACATTGCCGGTGACTGGAAGAAAGAACTGGAAGACAATGGCTACGAAGTTTCCGTCCTGATGGAAGGCCTCGGACAGAACCCCGAGATACAAAATATCTTCATCGAACACGCCCGCTTTGTTGCAAAGCATAAGATGATCGACATCATGGATAAAAAGAAAACATACGCAACTGATAAGGATTGAAAAGATGAAAAAGGTTTTGACATTATTACCGTTGACTGCCCTCTGCATCAATTCGATGCAGGCTCAACAGAAAAAAGAATATACCAATTTCTCGGACACCACATTCAGCATCCAGGAAGTTGTCGTACAAACGGCCAAAAGAAACATTCCGCAGGTAACGAAGCTGAATGTTCCGATGAAATATTTGCCTGTTTCCGTTAATAAAGTATCCGGAAGCAGCCTGGAATTACGGGGTATCCGCGATATCCAGGAAGCCGTGCGCTTTATGCCCGGTGTGCGTATGCAAACCAGTTACGGGGCATTCCAGCAACTGTCGGTACGTGGTTTCGACCATTCCGTATTGATGATAGACGGAGTGCGCGACGAGCGTTCGGCCATCAATAACTCCTACCCTTTCCCCGACCTGTCGGCCATCGAATCGATCGAGTTGCTGAAAGGGCCGGCTTCGGTTCTCTACGGACACTCTGCCGTCGGCGGTATATTAAACGTTGTCCGTATTTCCCCGAAAGCGGAACAGACAGTCAATGCACGTGTCAGCTACGGTAGCTACGATAACAAGCAGGCCACAGTAGGTATGGGTGGCCGCCTGATCGGGCCGGTCAACTATTATGCGAACGTGAACTTCTCAGATCAGGACGGCTGGCGCGATAACCAGAACAAACGTTTCTCCGGCTACCTGGCTCTGAGCGCCGATCTGACAGCTAAGGATGTGCTGGACGTACGCGGTGCTTTCAACCGTGACTTTTACGGCACGGAGATCGGTTTGCCCGACCTGATGCCGGGGGATATTTTCGATACAAAAACAGATCAGAAATATCTGAGCGCCCAACAGCAATTACCGGGATTGAACCGTGAAGCCCGCTATAACAACGAATCGGACTTCATGAAGAACCACGCCTGGAATGTGACTGCCCAATACACGCACACCTTCGACAACGGCTTCAAGCTGATCGACAAACTGGCTTATTACAACGATGATATCAACTATTTCGGTACGGAAGCACTGGATTATCTGGAAAGCGAAGATCCGATCTACGATCATTATTATATGAAAAGCGGCAAGAAAAAATATATTTGCCTGGACACTGTATATCTGTCCTTCCCGCTCCGCTTCTCGCATATATCGAAAACAGTAAGCAACAGCCTGGAATTAAGCGGCAAGCTGAATACAGGGGAAGTCACTCACAATTTCATAGGCGGTTATTCTTTCTCGCTGATGAACCGTGTAAGCTACAGCGGCTATGATCTGGGAAACGATGTACAAGGCCCGGGGCTTTACTCGCATGTATCGGTATACGATCCGCACAGTATGGGATATATGACCAGTAAAATGTCGAAAGCAACCCCGTCGCATAATTACTCCAATAGCATCTATGTGCAGGATATGCTGGATATCAACGAACACTGGAAAGCACTCGTTGCCCTGCGCGGTGATTTCTTCCGTTACCTGCAAGCCACCGCGCCGACCCCGACAGGGAAACGGGAATATGACGATGCAGACCGCACGGCTTACAATCAGATGAACAATGCCTCATTTACCTATCGCCTCGGAGCCGTTTACCTGCCCCGACCGAATACTTCCATCTACGCTTCATTCGCCACTTTCTTCAAGCCGATCCGTACTTTTTATAGTGCGACCGTTATCTATATCGACAATGACGGAGCCCGTTTCAACCCGAAAAGCAATGAAGAAATCTTTAAACCCGAAAGCGGTTATCAGGCTGAAGCCGGTGTAAAGTATTCGCTGAACAAATGGATTGAAGCAAATGCCAGCATCTTCTACATCCGTAAATCAAATGCGACACAAACATTGGCTACGAATGTGATGGAAACGATCAATGGCGTGGAAACCAAGATGTCGATCGTCGGACAGGTCGGAGTAATGGATTCCAAAGGGTTTGACCTGGAAGCAACGTTTACTCCCGTCAGTTCGCTAGCCTTTACACTCGGTTACGGATATACAGATGCCCAAATCCGGGAAATGAAGCAGATAAAAGATCCGGAACTGGCAGAAATTATCTACGCGGAAGGAAACAAAGGCCAGCTGGAAAGCGCCGGTGTGAAAGGGAATTCTCAGAACAATGTTCCTAAAAACACCTTTTATGCATACGGCAGCTACACGATCCCGAAAGGTGTCCTGAAAAACCTGGGCTTCAATATCAGTACCAGTTATACGGATAAAGTGTACCGGAACATAACCAACAGCAAATGGTTCGACAGTTACTGGATCACAGACCTCGGTGCCTCTTACGTACTGAACCATCGCATCCGCCTGTCGGTCAACATCAACAACCTGTTCAGTAAAGAATATACCAACCAGCCATTGGGCGACCAGATCGTACCGAGCATGCCGCGCAATTATCAGGTTGCGATATCTTTCAACTTATGATACGGATAACCAAACTCATGTTAACAATTCACAGGATACTGGGCTCGCTGCTCAGTATCCTGTTTCTCGTTTGGTTCCTGTCGGGACTGGTAATGATCTATCACACCTTCCCACGCGCCGACCGGGCAGACAAACGGGCAAAGATGGATTATCTTCGGGTAGCAGATCTTCCTTCCCTGCAAACCATAAAAGATCGCTTACCCGAAGGAGAACCGATAAAGAGCATCACTCTCAACAGTTATCTGGGACAAACCGTTTTCCATATCCGCACGGATAAAAACAGTTATGATATTCCCGCAGACTCTACGGAAACGCTGCCGGTCATCGACGGGAACCGGATACGGAAAACGGCCTCGCTCTGGTGTACCGACCCTGTGGAAAAGGTCGATACCCTGTATGCCCTCGACCAATGGATCCCTTTCGGTAACCTAAAGAAGGAGTTCCCTATTTACAAGTTCCATTTCGCCGATCAGGAACGGCACCAATTATATATTTCGTCGAAGTCGGGCGAAGTTTTGCAATACACGGATAAAGACAGCCGGCTCTGGGCATGGCTGGGTGCGATCCCGCACTGGGTTTATTTTACCTCTTTACGTCAGGATGCCGAACTATGGATAAAGGTCGTTGTCTGGCTGTCGGGCATCGGGTGCATCATGTGTATTGCCGGTATTTATCTGGGTGTCCGCGATTTCCGGCTGGCACGCAAGCGCAAACTGGCTTCTCCCTATAAGAAGTTCTGGTATAAATGGCATCATATCATAGGGACAGTATTCGGTTTGTTCGTCCTTACGTTCACTTTCAGCGGTATGATGTCGCTGGCACGTGTGCAGGACTGGGGGCTTCGTGCCAAGCTGGATATAAACCCGGCACAGGAACTTCAGAAGCTGGCTCCTTCCCCACTCGATTATCCGCTGGATTACCGGGACGTTATACAGGCTTATCCCGGTCAGATCCGCCAATTGGAATGGGGCTGTTTCGGAGATATCCCTTTCTACACGATACTGGCAGATGCAAACGATATCGTTGTAAATGCTAATTCGGAGCACACCCTATCTCCTTTAAAACTGGATACCGAAGATATCCATTCCGTGCTGGCACAAGTTCACGGAACAGAGTGCGCGATGGACATCAAGCTTTTGGAGGAGTACGACACCTATTATATTTCACGCAAAAGAAAACTGGATCTGCCTGTCTGGAAGGTCACCATTGAAGATATAGACAAGAGTTGCTATTACATCAATCCCGGTAACGGGCAATATCGTTATGTGAATACGCCCGCCCGTTGGAACCACTGGATGTATCCGGCCTTGCACAGTTTAAACATCAAGATTCTGGTAGACCATCCAATCTTATGGAATATAGTGATGTGGGGGCTGATGCTCGGAGGCACATTCGTTTCCTTGTCAGGAGTTTGGCTGGGAATAAAATTCTTACGCCGGAAAATACATCGTCTAACAAATTAAATACATTATCTTTGTTGTAAAATCTAAAAGATGAGTACAGGAAAAATAATCGTAGCCGGGATCGGGCCCGGTAGCGAATCAGATATCACTCCGGCAGTTCTTTCTGCCATCCGCCAGTCGGATGTCATTGTCGGGTATAAGTATTACTTTCAGTTTGTAGAATCTGCGATCCGTCCCGATGCAATCTGTATCGACTCGGGGATGAAACGCGAAAAGGTTCGTGCGGAAGAAGCTTACAATTACGCTACCGAGGGCAATGTGGTAACCGTTATCAGTTCCGGCGACTCCGGTATCTATGGCATGGCGCCGCTGATCTACGAGATGAAGCGCGAGAAGGGAAGCGATATTTCCATCGAGGTACTTCCGGGGATCAGCGCTTTTCAGAAAGCCGCCTCGCTGCTGGGAGCCCCGGTAGGACACGATTTCTGCGTGATCTCCCTCTCCGACCTGATGACGCCCTGGGAAATGATAGAGAAACGGATCAAAGCCGCTTCGGCCGACTTTATCACGGCTATCTACAATCCGAAAAGCGAAGGCCGCTACTGGCAGCTCCATCGCCTGATCGAATTATTCCGGCAGGAACGCGATCCGCAGACCCCTATCGGCTTTGTCCGTCAGGCCGGACGGGAGGAAGAAACCGTGACGATCACCACGCTGGCAGATTTCGATCCGGAGCAAGTGGATATGTTTACCGTTATCATCATCGGCAACTCGCAGACGTACCGGTTCGAGAATCACATGATCACTCCGCGCGGTTATTATGGGGAGATAAAGATGGGGAAGAAAGAGACAGGTATCGGGCAGGACATCATGATACGCAGTTTCCGGACAATCGAAAAAGAACTGAAGAACAAAGATATTCCGTTAGATAAGAAATGGGCGTTGCTGCATGCGATCCATACGACAGCCGACTTCGACATGGAGAACGTACTGCGTATAGACGACAACGCGGTGGCAACCCTTTACGAGTCGCTCAGCAGCGGCAAGGTACGTACCATTATCACCGACGTAACAATGGCGGCATCCGGCATCCGCAAGGGAGCCTTGCAGCGCATGGGGATTGATGTGAAATGCTATCTGTCCGACGAAAAAGCCGTGGCGCTGACTGCCGACAAAGGGATTACCCGCACACAGGCCGGTATCCGTGTCGCCGTAAGCGAACATCCGGATGCCTTATACGTATTCGGTAATGCGCCAACCGCCCTGATGGAGTTGTGCGACCTGATACGGAAAGGGAAAGCGACCCCGGCCGGCATCATTGCCGCCCCTGTCGGCTTTGTACATGTACAGGAGTCCAAACATATGGTGAAACCGTTCGCCTCGATCCCCAAACTGATCGTTGAAGGACGGAAAGGCGGCAGTAACCTGGCAGCTACACTAGTAAATTCTATACTTTGTTATAACGACGCTATTAATTTAAAACCCGGAAGAGACGTATGAGAACACAATTTATCGTTATCGGCATGCCCGATAACCAGTGCTATATAAGCAAGAACAAGGAGATATTGGATATAATCAACAGTAACACCCACTTTTCGGGAGGGAAACGGCACTATGAACTTCTTCGTCCGTTCCTTCCTGTCGATGCCGTATGGATCGATATAAAAGTGCCTTTAGCAGATGTTTTCGACGAATACGAATACCACCGGAAGATCGTCGTGTTCGCTTCGGGAGATCCTTTATTCTCCGGATTTGCATCAACCATCTTGAAGCGTATGCCGGAAGCGGAGGTTACGATAATGCCTTCATTCAATTCATTGCAGATGCTTTCGCACGAATTGAAAATGTCTTATGAAGATATGCTGATGGTGCCCCTCACCGGCCGTCCCTGGCATGAACTGGATCGTGCACTGATAGAGAACAGGATGAAGATCGGCATACTGACCGATCATGTACATACACCGGCCGCCATTGCCATGCGCCTGCTGAAATACGGCTTCACACAATATAAAATGTATATCGGCGAACATCTGGGCAACCCGGAGAAGCAGCGTGTATCGCGTTCGCTCGCCCTGTCGGAAGTGGAAGAGCATTCGATCGAAAGCCCGAACTGCGTTATCCTGCAACGGATGTACAACGATACCACCTACCGGCCGCTGGGAATACCCGACAAGATGTTCGAATTTCTCGACGGCAGGGAACGGATGATCACCAAAGCGCCTGTCCGCGTGCTCGATATGAGTACACTGATGTTGCCGATGTGCAACCACTTCTGGGATATCGGTTTCTGTACCGGTTCCATATCCATCGAAGCCAAACGGCAATATCCACATCTGCATATCCATGCCTTCGAGATACGCAAGGAATGCTGGAGACTGATGGAAGAGAACAGTTGCCGCCTGGGAGCTCCCGGCATCGACGTACATATCGGTGATTTCATGGAGGAGGAAGTATCCGACCTGCCTGCACCCGACGCTGTTTTCATCGGGGGACACGGAGGGAAATTAAAGGAGATCGTTGCCAAAGTAGCCCGTTATCTGGCTCCCGACGGCCTACTGGTATTCAATTCCGTATCCGAAGAGAGCGAGAAGCTGTTTATCGATGCGGTGCAGGAAGCCGGACTGAAACTGGATGATCCTTTACATATAACTGTCGGCGATTATAACCCGATAGTGATATTGAAGGCTTTTAAAGAAGCAAAATAAAAGAACTATGAATAAGCGAACTTTAGCCATTGTGGTGGTATCGGCCAGCAGCCTGCCACTGGCACGACGGATAAAAAAGCAGTTTCCCGATGCTGTTATTTACAGCAAGGAATCACAGGAAGAAACAGTCTTGATGGAGTCGATCGACAGCATTATGGGAGATCTTTTCCTGAAAGCGGAGGCCATCGTCTTTATCGGGGCGATGGGGATCTGCGTCCGCTGCATCGCACCTTATGTGATGGACAAGCATACCGACCCGGCTGTCGTCTGCATCGACAGTACGGGCAAATATATCATCCCTGTCCTGTCGGGACATATCGGAGGGGCGAACGAACTCAGCACCGAACTGGCACAACTCCTGGGTGGCAACGCCATTGTGACGACCCAAAGCGACAACACGGGATTGTGGGCGCTCGATACGCTGGCCGAAAAGTTCGGCTGGTCTGTCGTGGCCGACGACCTGACCGACAACGAGAACGCGATGAATGCCTGTATTGCCGCATTCGTCAATAAGAAACCGACGGCTTTGCTGCTCAATGTGCGTGACAAGGGTACGGATTATCTGGAAAGCTCTCTCCCCGCCCATGTGCAGCAATTCAATAAATTCTCGGATATACCGCTCGATCAGTTCGAATTGGTTATCACCGTCGGGCCGTTCATCTACGAGGCCGACGTGATGATGGTTTCCTACTTCCCGAAAGTCTTGCATATCGGTATCGGTTGCCGGAAAGATATAAAAGGCGATCCGGTGGAACTTCACCAGCATATCATCGGAACGCTGATCGACAACAACATCTGCCCGGAGTCGATCGTCGATATTTCATCCATCGACATCAAGAAGGACGAAGCAATGCTTGCCCTGCTGGCTTACGGCATTATGAACTGTCCGTTCAAGACCTATCCGGCGGAGATATTGAACAAAATACCGGTTCCCAACCCATCCCCCCGTGTAAAAGAGGCGACGGCATCAGCCAGCGTTTCCGAAGCCGCAGCCATTCACAGTGCCGGAGGCGGTTGGTTGCTATTGGAAAAACAGAAGGGAAGCCTGGGCGAAGGCAACGAATATACTTTTGCCGTGGCCATGGATAAATCCGTACGCCGGCAAGGACATATCGAGATAGTCGGAGCCGGGCCGGGCGATCCGGAACTGGTTTCCATCCGCGGCCGCCGGATGCTGGAGAAGGCAGACCTGATCCTTTATGCCGGGAGCCTCGTCCCGAAAGAGCTGACTTACTGCGCCAAGCCGGGAGCTACCGTGCGCAGTTCGGCCGATATGAATCTCGACGAGCAGTTCGCCCTGATGAAAGAGTTTTACGACAGGGGCAAATTCATTGTCCGCCTGCATACCGGCGATCCCTGTATCTACGGAGCGATACAGGAACAGATGAATTTCTTCGACCGGTACGATATGAGCTATCATATCACCCCGGGAATATCCTCTTTCCAGGCTGCCGCAGCCGCCTTGCGTTCGCAGTTCACCATCCCGGAAAAGGTACAGACAATCATCCTTACCCGTGGCGAAGGCCGCACGCCGATGCCCGAAAAAGAGCAGTTGCACAAACTGGCCGCCAGCCAGAGTACCATGTGTATCTACCTGAGTGCAGGCATAGCCGACAAGGTGCAGGAAGAACTCCTGCAACACTACGCCCCCACTACACCGGTAGCCGCCTGCTACAAGCTGACATGGAAAGACGAGCGTATTTATCGCGGGGAATTGAAAGACCTGGCTCAAATAGTGAAAGAAAACAACCTTACACTGACAACACTGCTGGTTGTAGGGGATGCTATCGACAACCGCGAAGGCCTTTCCCGGTTGTATGCCGACGAGTTCAAACATCTGTTCCGCAAATAACCGGACAATGATACTGATACTGGGAGGAACAACGGAAGGACGCGCCGCCGTCCGCATAGCCGACGAAGGAAGTGCCCCTTATTTCTATTCGACAAAAGGGTCGCTTCAGGAGATAGACTGTGCGCACGGCATCCGCCTGACCGGTGGGATGGATGCTGCATCTATGGAAACATGCTGCCGCGAAAACAATATCCGCCTGCTGATCGATGCCGCACACCCCTTCGCTTCCGCCCTGCACCGAACGGTAGCGGAAGTCGCCTCCTCCCTCCAACTGCCGGTTATCCGCTATGAGCGGCGTTATCCTCCGCGCGACAACGAGCTGATCTGGTGCGACGATTACCACGATGCCATCGACAAGTTAAACGAGCACGGCATCTGTAACCTGCTTGCCCTGACCGGAGTAAACACCATCGCCCCGCTCCGCCCCTGGTGGGAAAAGCATCCGGCATGGTTCCGCATCCTCGAACGCGAAGAGTCGCTCACCATCGCTACCCGGCAGGGTTTTCCCCCCGGGCGGTTGTGTTTCTATCGCGATGAAGAGGATGCCGGGGAGTTAATGGATCAGCTTCAGCCGGATGCCGTCATCACGAAAGAAAGCGGACAGTCGGGATATTTCAACGAGAAAGTGGCTGCCGCCCGCAGTCGCTCCATTCCGGTGTTCGTTGTAAAACGTCCGGCATTGCCCGAAACATTCTATATCGTTTACGGAGAAGACGGATTGCGCAAACAGATTGAACGGCTGCTACCCGATTTTTTCCCCTTGCATCATGGCTATACCACCGGTGCCTGTGCCACTGCTGCTGCTAAGGCTGCCTTACTAGCCTTGCTAACGCGGAAAGAGCAAGCCGACTCTCCCATTACCTTGCCTTCGGGTGAAGTGATCACATTGCCGATCGCCGATACCGCCTGGAACGATAACAGTGCCACCTGCGCAGTTGTCAAAGATGCCGGGGACGACCCGGACGTAACGAACGGTTGCCGGATCGTTGCAACAGTTGCTTTCTCTACGGATATTGCCCTGTCAGGCATCCGCTTTCTTGCCGGAAAAGGGGTCGGCACCGTTACCCTTCCGGGATTGGGTCTGGAAGTAGGTGGCCCAGCTATCAACGCCACTCCCCGAAAAATGATAACGGAAGAGCTGACTGCCGTCTTACAGGATTTCCGGCAGGAGAAGTCAGCCGGGTTAACCGTTACGATCTCCGTGCCCGGTGGAGAAGAGATTGCAGCCAGGACATTCAACCCGAAACTGGGTATCGTCGGCGGGATTTCCATTATCGGGACATCCGGCATTGTTCGCCCTTTCTCCACGGATGCTTTTATCGCCTCTATCCGCAAGGAAGCGGAAGTAGCCAAAGCCATCGGCTGTACGACGCTGGTAATCAACTCCGGTGCCAAAAGCGAGCGATACCTGAAAGCCCGTTACCCCGAACTCCCTCCACAGGCATTCGTACATTACGGCAACTTTATCGGCGAGACACTAAAGATAGCTTCATCGCTCGGCTTTCAGCAGGTTGTTATGGGTATAATGATCGGAAAAGCGGTTAAACTGGCCGAAGGTTTCCTCGATACACATAGTAAAAAGGTAGTGATGAATAAAGACTTCCTGAAGGAATTGGCCCGTCAATCCGGCTGTCCCGAAGCAACTATCCAAAAGATCGACGGCATCACGCTGGCCCGGGAGTTATGGCAGTTGTTCCCCGTGGAAGAACAAAAAGCATTCTTCAATCTCTTACTGAAAAGATGCCATGAACATTGTACTCCACTCCTGCCTAAAGGTGATTTATCTATCTTATTGATAACGGAAGAAGGAGTTATTTGGAAATAACCAACCACTTTTCAATGTTGCGAGTCTTTGCGCTGAAATTCACACCGATGCGGAACAATGTACGCGGGTCGGAAGCGAACGGAAGAGCATACCCCTTGTCTTCGATTTGTTGCAATGCCTCTTCTGCTGTACCGTCAAGTTTGAACTCCATGACATAGATAAAACGGTCGGTCTGCAAAATCAGATCTACACGACCTTCGGAGGTATGGTATTCCGCTTTTACATAGAAACCCAACAGCTTAAAGACGATAAAGAGCACATTCTGGTAATGCAATTCCAGGTCACGAACCAACTCATAAGGCGTATCGGCAAAGAAGCTTTGCAATCGCCGGAAGAAAGCATCATAATCGCCGTCATAAACCTCCCGGGCAAACTTCTTGATCTGGAAAGCAGTATCGACCTGGCTCACCGGAGTATAATAAGGTAGAAGATATTTGATAAACCCTTCTTCTACCTCTTTATTGGGAAATCCCAGCCGATAGAGGCCGAAGGTTTTGTCGTACCCTTTGATCGTCAGATAACCGCTTTGATAGATTACAGGTATGGGATTTCTCGAAATGGCATCGATGCTGTTCAAAACATCGGCATCCGTTTCTGTATGTGCCATCCGATAAAGGTCGTAATTTGATTTTTGCAATAACTTTACCAGATAGGTTGGAGTACCGGTTTCGAACCAGTAATTATCGAATTGCCGGTATTTAAATGTATTGAGCAAGCTGAACGGGTTGTAGATTCCGGGAGAGTTTTCAACGAAGTGATAACCATCAAAACTCATTTTCAACTCTGTACAGGTTTCTTCATATGTCATACCGAGCACAGAAGCCAATGTATGAATATCACCATCGAAATCACGATGTAATTCCTCTTCGCTGATACCACAAATAGCTACATATGGCCTTCTCATCGAAAGGTCGTCCAGATTATTTAAATCGCTGAACACGCTCACTTTGCCAAACTTGGTCACGCCTGTGAGGAAAGCAAACTGGATATACCTGTCCATACTCTTCATCACTCCGTAAAAGGCTTTCAGGGTATTGCGGTATTCGTTTTGCAGCTCCTCATTGTCGATAGCTTGCAACATAGGTTTGTCGTATTCGTCAATCAGAATGACTACACGCCGTCCCGCCTGCATGCTGGCCCGTTCAATGACACCGGCAAACCGCAAAGCCTGGCCTTTTTCTGCCGGATCGGAACCATATAATTCTTCCCAGGCAGATAGCTTGCGGTTCAGCATGTCGTCCAAATCGCTTACCTGGTCATATTTCGCGGCATTCAGGTCGAGATGAAACACCGGATAAGTCAGCCAATCTTTTTCCAACTGTTCGACAGCTAATCCTTCGAAGAGTTCTTTTTTACCTTTAAAATAAGCTTCAAATGTGGATATCAGGAGACTTTTACCAAAACGACGGGGACGGCTCAAGAAATAGTAGCTACCGGTTTTTACCAATCGATACATCAATTCGGTCTTATCTATATACAGATAACCTTCTTTTCTTATTTTCTCGAAATCCTGTATCCCTATCGGGTATTTTCTGGCATACATTGTTTCCATATATCCACGTGTTTAAAAAGTACAGATACAAAGATAGAAATAATGTAGCAATTAAATACTCTTTCTTCATAGCCAAGATAATTTTATGGTTAAAGCCCATCATCATCTTAATAACGATAGGGGAGTAATTGATAGCTCAAATATTTCTTATTAATGATTATCTATTTACCCAAAAGTAAGGAAGAACCGGATTGAAGAGAATAATGACTTTCAGAACAACTTAGTTCGGCTAGAACTATAGTTATATTCGCTGCAAATATAAGAATAATATATAAATACAACTCACATCATAACGAATAATCAAGGATTCTAGTAAAAAAAGTGTCTTTATCCATCCATCTTGCTTAATAAAAAGGTACTGCTGTGGTACCACTGTGGTATCACCGAGTAAAACAAACTACATTCCAATAATCAACTGTATCGACCATTCTTATTAACTCACAACAGTATTTAAATTGCCAAATATGATTTTCAATATACAACCATAGTTCTAGCCGAACTCATTAAAACGAATAAAGCCTATGGCATCAAATGAATCTAACAAGCGTTGCATCATGGCCATCCCCATGACTAGCATACTGATAGAGCATGGAGATGATTTCACAGCCAACGGTGAAAGTCAGTTTACAGCCTCCGGACTACAAGCCGTCTACAACGATTTAAAGGCAACAGTCAAGGGAAAATCGTACTCCGGTTCTACCGTAGAGTTCGGCCTGACAAACAACTCGTTTTTTCACGTTTTGCTTTAACAGAAAACAGCATGCACAAACCATTTTACTTACTACTATTATTACTACTTCTACCGACCGTCTGCATATCCGGACAGCAGGTTGCACTGAAAACAAATGTATTGTTTCTAGCAACGGCAAGCCCTAATGCCGGTGTAGAGATCGGCATCGGAAAAAAGTTCTCTGTTGATATATGGGGAGCCTACAATCCCTGGAAGTTCAATAATAAAATGCATCTTAATTTCTACCTGGCTCAACCGGAAGTGCGCTACTGGTTCTGTCGCAAATTCGAAGGACACTTTATCGGTGTGCACGGTCATTACGGCCGTTTCAATATCGGACAAATCCCTTTTATACCCAACCTGAAACAACACGAACTACGCGGCACCCTCTACGGAGGCGGATTATCCTACGGCTATCACTGGGCTATCGGACGTCATTGGGGATTGGAGGCTACCATCGGAGCCGGCTATGCCCGGATGGAATATACCCGCTACAAATGCGAGGAATGTGCCGAACCTACCGGTTCCTATACCCGCAATTACATCGGCCCTACACGGGTAGGACTTTCCATTATTTACTTCCTACGCTAATACAACAACAAGCTTATGAAACATCTATTATTATATATACTAACGTTGCTCCTTCTCCTACCCGATAAAGCCGGTGGACAAGAGTTCCGCATTATTCCGCAGGAAATCAGCGTTCACGACGACAGCCTATATCTTGTCCTCTCGATGGAC
>OGFC01001358.1_pt1 | contig 14368 bp, 9 predicted proteins | sample 1570841 | NCBI WGS metagenome assembly OGFC01 (sample SAMEA2582137, study PRJEB24529) | metagenome | biome: Human gut stool | place: China | collected 2011 | reverse complement strand
TGTCGGTATGCTTTCATAATGTTTGTGGCGTGTACGATGAACGCATTGTTTATCCGAATCTATATCTGTTCGTGGTGGCAGATGCCGGTATGGGAAAAGGAGCATTGACCTTATGCCGAGAATTGGTAGCTCCCATTAACCGTAATTTGCATGAACTTTCAAAGCGGATGGAACAGGAATACAAAGAAGCGATGAGCACTTATATCAAAGGTAAGAAAACTGATGGAATGACTATGCCAACAGAACCGCCTATGCGTATGCTCATCATTCCTGCCAATAGCAGCGCAAGCTCTTTCTTGAAGATATTGGGAGATAATGACGGAATCGGACTGTTGTTTGAATCGGAAGGAGACACATTAAGCCAGACTTTGAAGTCTGACTATGGTAACTATTCCGATGTGCTGCGAAAGGCATTTCACCATGAGTTGGTAAGTTTGAGTCGGCGCAAGGATAGGGAATACTGTGAAGTCAGTAATCCAAGAGTATCAGTCGCTTTGGCTGGAACTCCCGAACAGGTAAGAAGATTGATACCTGATGCGGAGAACGGATTGATGAGTCGCTTTTGTTTCTATATTATCCGCTTCAAGCGAGGTATAAGAAATGTGTTTGCCACAAGCGACATTTCTCAATCCAAGAATGCCATGTTCAAACTGTTGGGAGATAAATTCTGCCATTTGCATGAGGAATTTGTACGGCAGGGTAATTATTCCTTTTCTCTTCCCTCTGATTTGCAGGAACAGTTTATTGAATATCTCAGTCGTGTGAATGAGGAATGTTGTGACGAAGTGAATAACAAGATGCAAGGAGTAGTCAGACGGATGGGACTAATTGCTTATCGTATAATGATGGTGTTGACCGCTGTCCGACATCTGGATAATGTGATTCACAAATCTTCTTCTGACGAGACTATACAATTGGTTTGCCATGAGTTTGACTATTCCATAGCCATGAGTATTTGCGACACCCTGCTTTATCATGCCGTATTCATTTATCAGAATTTGTCAGGAAATCAGTCAAAACGATTCAATACCGATTCGCAAGAGACAGGCGTTTATGCACGAAGGAACACCCTTTATAATATGTTGCCTGACATTTTCACAAAGAAAGATTGTGATGCGGCGGTTTTAACTTTAGGCGAGAATGGAAGTACGGCAAACAAGTGGATAGAAGCCTTTATTAAAGATGGCAAGCTATGCCGGATAGAGCAGGGGAAATATAGGAAGATTTTTTGAGTGGCAAGTTTGTGTTTTAGTGTCACTAAAACCTATGCCGCAAGCGATAGAACTGCCACTCTCAAAAAACAATTTATCAATATCGAGAATCAATATGAGTATAAAGGAAAAGAAACTTGGTGGCCGCCCAAAGTTGGCGAGCTATCAGAAACGTACCAAATGTTTTCGGGTAATGTTTACTGAGAACGACTACATTTATATCCAATCCAAAGCGGAACAGGCAGGATTGTCTGTCAATGAATTTTGCCATCAGGCGGCAATGGATTGTCAGGTCTGTCAGCGTATCAGTCCGGAAATGGTATCGGCAATTCGTGACCTTCCGGTATCGCCAATAACGTCAATCAGATTGCCCACCAGATGCACATCTATGGATTGGAAACAGTCAAACAACAGTGTTTTTCGATTATCTCGGAAGTTAGTAGAATTATCACCCAAGTAAAGAATACCTGTCATGATAGCGAAGATTAAAACAAGAGTTGATTTCGGAGGTATTGTAAACTATGCCAATGACCAAAAGAACAAGAAGAAATGCGCTACACTTTTAGCGCATGAAGGAGTATGTACCATTAGCAATAAGTTGATTGCCGATTCTTTTTGCCTTCAAGCATCCATGCGCCCGAAAGTAAAGAGTCCTGTGAAGCACGTATCACTTGCTTTCTCTTCGCAAGATATTAGCCGTTTTCCTGATAATGAAGAAGGGGATGCGCTTATGGTGGAGATTGCCAAGAAATGGATGGAACAAATGGGGATTCGCAATACTCAATATATCATAGCCCGGCATCACGACACGAAACATCCTCATTGTCATTTGGTATTCAATCGGATAGACAATGAAGGCAATCTTATTTCTGACAGCAATGAAAGAATACGCAATGCAAAAGTTTGTCGTGCTTTGACTAAAGAGTATGGATTTTACTTTGCCCCTAAAAATAGTAAAGCCAGAAATAAAAGTCGTTTGCGTCCTCACCAATTACGGAAGTATAATCTTCGTTCTTCAGTTCTTGATGCGCAGGTAAATTCTCGTTCTTGGAATGACTTTATTAGTACGCTCAAAGGTCAGGGCATAGATATGCGTTTTAATCATGCTGAGAACTCTGATAAAATTCGTGGTATATCCTTTTGTATGGATGAATTTAGCATTGCTGGTTCTAAACTTGACCGTGATTTGAGCTTCAACAACCTTTGCACTATGTTGGGTGATGTAGCTGCGGAACTGATTATTCAACCCCATCAAGTCATAACTCCCGGTGGAGGTGGAGGAACCAACAATGAACAAGGCGGGCGGGATGATAAAGACAAGGATAACCAAAGAAGCGAACCTTTTTATAAACCTTCAAAACGTAGAAGATAATGAAAGAAGATGTAATAGCTGCAAATCTTGCAAATTTGCGCCAAAGTATCAGTGAACTGAAAGAGTGTATTGAAAAACAGAATGTCACTGTTTCTAAATCGGAACAATCTGTAAAAGTGGAATTTGATGAAAAGACCATTTATACTGGAATTGCCAAAAGTTTCTGTACTTGCTGGAATGAAGCCTTGTCTGTGATCAAGAAACATATCTGGCAACAGCAGCCTAACACATTGCCGTTTTCGCTATGGTTCCCGAAACTCATTGATTTATTCAAGCAGAAGTCCAAACTTCTTGAATATCTTTATCGGCACGTTTGCGATTACAATCAGAATCGTATAACTATCGAAACTAATACCCGATGTATATTGAAACGGCAGGATGAGATATTAGCAAAAATCAATGAATTGAAAAGCCCTGTAACCGTTATTCCACCTAATATCAGTGGGTTGTTTATATATGGCTATCATATTAAGCTACGATATGTCATGGTCTTCATTGTCGTTATTATGATATGGGCCGTTGCTGTTTCTGTTAGTAGTATGAAGTATAAGGAAGAGAGCTTTGCGTATTATTCTATGTATAGGGCAGTGAAGGAACAGAATCAGAACTTGATAGAAAAGCAGATAGCAATAAAAGGGGAAAATTAGTATATGCTTCTACGTATATACTGTTTGCTCCAATTTATCCCTTTACATTTTAATCAATTGTGAAGGAATTTTTTATATTGGTGTATATTAATATAATTTTAAGAGTTATGATTTACGGATACATTAGAGTAAGCAGTGACAAACAAACTGTAGAAAACCAACGTTTTGAGATAAGTAATTTCTGTAATAATAATGAGTTGACAATTGGCGATTGGATTGAAGAAACTATTAGTGGAACGAAAAATTACACAAAACGACAGCTTGGACGTTTACTGCGTAAAGTACGCAAAGATGATATTATCATCTGTAGTGAGCTTTCACGTCTTGGACGCAATCTTTTTATGATTATGGAAATCTTGAATATCTGTATGACAAAAGAATGTAAGGTATGGACAATTAAAGATAACTATAGACTTGGGGAAGATATACAAAGTAAAGTCCTTGCCTTTGCTTTCGGATTGTCAGCTGAGATTGAACGCAATCTTATCAGTCAACGTACAAAAGAGGCGTTAGCGAGAAAAAAAGCAGAAGGGGCAATGCTCGGACATTGTCGTGGCTTTCGTTGTAGACTTAATCCCAAATGTGCCAACAAGCACGATTATATTGTAAAAGAATTGGCTAAAGGAACAGAAAAAACAGTTATATCTAAAAGATTGAAAGTATCAAAAACTACATTATATCGTTATCTCGTTTATACGGGGCTTCATTTGCCTATAAACTGTCAACAAGAAGGATGGGAAGAGTATGGTATCTATCATTGATTTCTATGTACTACAGAAGCGACCCTCAAATGGGGGCGGATTCGACATAGCCATTGGTAACCCACCATACATCAGTGCGCCAACACAGATAGCATCACCAGAATTGAACGAACAGCGGCAGCGTATAGTGGCAAGCAAGAAGTATAAATCGCTTAATGAGAAGTGGGATTTGTATGTTCCTTTCATGGAACTTGGTATGCAGTTACTATGCCCCAATGGAGTATTTTCTATGATAGTCCCATATCCTTTGACAAATCAAAAGTATGGAAAGAAACTCCGTAAGATGATTGTAGAAGAGTATCGTTTGTTGGAAATAGCCGACCTAAATGGAACAAAGATTTTTGAGAATGCCACAGTGAGTAACTGTATTCCATTTATTCAGAACAGTCAACCAGAGGGTGAACTTCGCATCACACAAATCTTTGAGGACAAGACCATCCGTGAAGTGTTAAGCAAATCTCCAAAGGCATTAAAACTGGACAAGAAGAATTATGTTTGGAACTTGACAGAAGAGGAAAGAACAGGAAACCGTTTTGCTAATATGAATGTATTGGGTGACTTCTGCTATATAAGCGTAGGAATGGTTGTTAATGCCAATGAGAAGGATGCCCAAGGAGCATTCAAAAAAGAAGATTTGATAAGTGACACATACGATGCTATCCATTGTAGAAAGTATATTGAAGCAAAGGATATAGACAAATTTCAAGTCAAACGTGTACGCTATCTTGAATGGAACACGGAACGCTGCCCAGAGAAACTACGCCGTCCAACTTTTCGCGAGTTGTATGACCGTCCAAAACTTATCATGAATTGTTTAGGAACTATCAACGTGACAATAGATGCAGAAGAACACTTTCTGCATAATCACTCTATCTACTGTGCTATTCTTTGGAAAGATTTGAAAGATGTTAGCAATAAAAGCATATCTTCTAGTGTAAAGAAATTCAGTAAACATAACCGTGAAGCTATGGAATCTCTGTCTGAGAAGGTCGACCTGTATTATTTGCTTGGCATCCTTAATTCTTCTATGGCAGACCAGCTGTTGACAGACCAACGAGGCGGTGACTATCACATATATCCAGAACATATTCGTAATCTTCCAATACCTGTTCCGCAAAGAGAAATACAAAACGCTATTGGCGAAATTGCAAAACAGATTCTTCTTATTCGAGAAACAAATACCGATTACTCTGAATTGGAAGAACAGCTCAATAATCTTGTGGAAGCATTGTATCAATGACATATTGTTGACCCTCAAAAGAGGGCTTCGATATTGTCATTGGCAATCCACCGTATGGTGCTAAAATTTCATCTATAGACAAAGCATGCTTCAAACATATATTTACATCTGCTCAAACTATACCTAATATACAAAAAGGATCTTTAGATACTTTTTCGCTTTTCATTGATTTAGGTTACCAAATATTACACACTAAAGGAAATGCAATCTTTATTGTTCCACTAAGTGTTACTGCTTCCGATGCAATGTCAGGACTTCATAGACTACTAATAAATCACTGTGACGAAATCTATGTCAGTTCATATGGAGACAGACCACGCCGTATATTTGAAAGTGCAGAACAACAAGTATCCATTATTAGTTTTAAAAAATCCAGCAACAAGGCCACAAGAATTATGACTACGCATATCAACAAACGCTATTCTGATGAATCTCTGTGGTTACTCTTAGATGACCTAAAGTTTGTAAATGCCCTTCATCATATTCGCAATGGGAGAATTCCAAAGATAGGCAATGAAATAGAATTAGGAATATTATGCAAATTAGAGCGTTGTGTCACAACAATAAAAGATGTGTATAAACGAGAAGGTTTACCTATTTATTACCGGAAGGCAGGTGGTAGGTACTATAAAATAATAACTAAGATTCCTACTCATTCTTCTGCAGAAGGGGAATTGAAAGTCAGAGAAAAATATCAAAGTCTTGTAGGAGCAGCCTTGTCAAGTAACCTTTTCTATTGGTTTTGGCTGATACACTCAGATTGGCATAACTTACGATCATCCGAATTAGAAATGTTTCCTATCCCATTCGAATCATTTTCAGATGAAGAACTTGATAAAATAAATACTTTATATGATACTTATCTTAATGATTTATATTCAAAGAGCCAGACAACTAAAACGGGACTGAAATGTTTTTTTGCAAGACAATCTAAAATGCATATTGATGCAATTGATAAATTTATTGGAGAAAAATATGGTTTATCTGAGATTGAAATAAAATTTTTAATCAATTATGACTATCAATATCGAAATGCTGAATAAGCGTTAATTCTGAAAGGAAAGATTATGATAATTGGAGGGATTATCCTCCAATTATCATTCATTCTCCAGCCAACCTAAATTCTAATTCGTAATTTTTGATAAAATCGGTTTCCTCCTGCGTCAATCCGTATAGCGGACAGATGTAGTCATCTATCTCATCAATGATGGCTTTGGAGCGTACAATTTTGTATTCCTTGAATGAATCAACATTATAGGTGGACTCTCCAGAAGTTATTCTGATATTAGCTTTTGCCTCTATGTCAGAAAGATAACGAGAATACAACTTGTCAAGATAGTCAATATCCTCAGCTGAGAGCTGTGGAACTGTGAAATTCTCTATCTCGTATGTCTTCCAATTTAAATTATCAGAAAAAATCTGATAGAACCAAAATGACAAACTGCTACTGAGTATGCAGCCAACAGCATCTGCGATTTTGGAATTAGCGAAATAGATAGTTCTCTCTGCTGATGAACCGGTACTATAATTTGTTACGACTTTGAAATATCGCCCTCCTGCAAACCTATATATGATTGGACTCCCTGAAGTCTTGATAAGAGATCCTAACTTTGTATAGTTGAAGAGTTTGTTTAAGATGGTTTTCTCTATTTCAGAACCTATCTTTGGAATACGACCATAAAGTGTTTGCCCTTTCACATCAACAAATTGCAAATTATCAATGAGCCTTTGTAATTCAAACTCATTCCCTCTTCTGTGCATCTTGGTTGAGAAAATATACTGACATGGCGTTTCAGTCTTCTTAAAAAGAAGTATCGAAGTGTTTACTACAGCGTTCTCAAAAACAGGCTTAGGACGTACTGCATAGGATGATATGTATATGGTATCACAGTTTCCCATCAAAAGACGGTGTACGCCTGTTAGGGAATCACTTGATGTCAAGGATATTGGAACGATATAGGCAAAACTCCCATTCTTCCTAAGCAGATTGTATCCCAATTCTATGAATAGTGTATATGTATCAAGAGCCCCCTTCTGTAATCCTCGGATGCTATTTGCCGTCACATAGGTATTCTTATAATACCTCTTTGTTTGGTTGTCGTATTTCGCTCCGTACGGTGGATTGCCAATGACAATATCGAAGCCCTCTTTTGAGGGTCGTGAGAAAACATCATGGAACCAGGTATGCCAGAGGAAGAACTGACTGTTTGCAGACAAGTCCATATCTTCAAAATCAATATGAATACCTTGTTCAACGAGTTCCTGCTTTACAATATCTGCAATGTCCTTTCTCAGCTGCATTTTCTTGTCATGTTCAGGGCAAGCGTAATATTCAGTAAGTTTGTCGCGTAGATTTTTGCGATAAACATCTAACATGCTATCAAAGAAAGTTAGACTTTCACCAGCTCCTATTTTCTTTTCTGTCATCGTTGAAAGGTCAACACCCTTATATTGCTCCAGAAGGGAATTTCCCTGCATAATCTTGAAATCAAGGTTAGGCAGAGCCTCTGGTGACTTTTCGTCAACAATCAGTGAGAGCCAGAAACGAAGTCGGGCTATATCCACTGCTCCACGTTCAATGTCAACACCATAAATGTTGTTTTGGATAATGTGACGTTTAATGTTAGCTGCATTCTCTACAATGTTTGGCTCAATAGCAGAACGGCAGAAGAACAGTTCGCGCAGCAATCCCATTGGAAAAGCACCAGAGCCAATTGCAGGGTCGCATATCTTCACATCGTACAGTTTCTGATCAATGTATTCCTTTAATTCGCCCAGCTGGGATGCATCGTGAGTTGTCACAAACTGACGTATACACTCCTTGTCTTCTTCCCTCATGTCTGTTTGCAGATATGCTATCAAGCTTTCTCGGCACATGTACTGCACAATCTCTTTCGGCGTATAGAATGCACCCTTATCCTTGTTGTCCTCCAGCAGGTTTTCAAAGATGCGTCCAAGCATTTCTGGGTCAACGCCCACTTCTGCATCGTTTGGGTCATTTTCATCGATGGTAAAGTTGTACTGCGAGAGCATTGTCAGCAGGCCATTAAAATAGCTGGCAGGAAAATGACTGGGCTTCTTGTCAAGAATGTCACGTTCAAACAGACCGCCGTTCAAATATGGAATACGACAGTTGCGGAAGCCTTCTACTTTTGTGTCGTAAAGGTCGCCCTGATCTGAACGGTTACGGTCTAAACCTTCTGTAAACAAGTCTTCTAATATGTCATCAAGAAAGTTTTCCTTTTGACGTTCATTTGCATTCTTGAAAATATTCAGCATGAAATCACGATCGCCTTCGCCCCATTCCTTGCTTGCAGGAACGCCAAGCCAGCCTTTCTTTTGGAGGAAGTGCAGGAACACAATGCGTCCAAGAAGTTTCTTCACATAGTCACGAATGGGTTTTTCCTCACGGTCACGAATTTTGTCAGCAGCCATACCCGTATGGTCAAAGCCTGTATCAATGAAGTGTTGACGCATTCCGTTTGTAGGGTCAACCATGTAATTGACAAAAGCTTCGTATTGAGCCTTGTACTTCCCAAAGAACTCTTTAGAAAGAGCTTCAACGTTGAATGCATTTTCGATGTCTTTAATTTCAAGAGAATTCCTTTTGTCGTATAGAGCTATGAAGTTGTCAGTTGCCGTGCGGCATGACTGACCAGGCCCCAGCAGGAACGTATAGCGTTTGCTGTCGGTGGATTCTTCTTTGTTGCCACTCTTTCGGCAATAGGTGAAACGCCAATCCCAACGAGTATCATCCTCGTAATGGAACAGCATGAAGGCACAAGAGAATTGATCCATGACAGCACGGATGAGCCGCTGGATGTTCACACGGTTATGCTCCATCATAACCCGGTCGCTGACTGTCACATCGAAAATCTGTAAAGGTTCAACGCCAACATACATCATTCCAACTTGCTTGATGCTGCGTATTCCCGTCGCTTCTGCCAGTTGTCTTCGTTCGGGCTGACTCTCCAAAAGCTCTGTTTCAAAACCATCCTCAAAGTCATCTTCACCGAAAATGGGAAAAATAACATTGTTGAGGAACGAACTCCAGCCTTGATATCGGCTGCTTAAATATTCTTTTAATGACTCCTTATTCATGGGGGTATTTGTTTACTTGATGGTTCCTAATACAATAGATGCTTCGCCTTGTTTACTTTCCACATGGGCTACGAGTTTGCCGATTTCTCGCTCCAGAATCTCGTCTATATCTTGTTGCTCTATGGCAAAGAGACGTAAACCCCGCTCTTCTAATTCCTGACCAATAGCCAATACTTTTTTGATAATATCAAAACTTCCTCGGTCAATAAACTTACGAGCATTTTTCAGCAAAATCTTGGATTGTAGTGATAAACTAGGTGTGTTGTTAATTTTCACCAACATTTCTTTTGCAGCCGTAGCCTTGTCACCAGCCCTTGACTTGTTGATGCGGACAAAGTATTGGTTATAAGTCTTTATGGCTTCTGCCGAAAGCTGTCGCCAGTTATCTGGTAATGGAACACGTTTGGCATTTTCTTTCACACGCATATCTTCAAGCAGTTCAAGCAAAGAAATTATTTTGGCGTTATACAGACCCTCGGCTTCTGTACGTATTCTAATTGCAAGCCTTGCAGAGTGTGGTGCTTTTACTATGAAATATGCCGTTCCACTTGCAGCCTGTGCTATCTGCCAGTCTTTATCAGCTTGTTCTATTTGCAGATAACGTTCAGGGTGAGTATCCTTGTATTGTTTCAGTTCATATACATACTTCTGCAAAGGTGATTCCTCACCGTCAACAGCTTTGGCAATATCGTAATGTACCACACTTTCTTCTTCCGAGAAAATCTTACTGTCTTCACCAAACAGGACATGGAAGGATTGTAACTTGGTATGTGCCTTGCGAACCAACTGAATCTGCGCATCGCCTTCTGCACTTGGCATGAAGTTATAAACATAGACAAAAGGCTCTTTACTGCCGATACGGTTTACACGACCTATGCGCTGCATCAGGCGAGTGGAGTTCCAAGGAGTATCATAGTTCAGAATAACATTGGCACGGTGGAGGTTCACACCTTCTGCCAAGACCTCTGTTGTAATGATAACATTGTAGTCATCCTTCCAAACACCTTCGTAATTGGCATCGAAATTTTCCTCAATCGTGTGTTCCATCTCATCACGATTGGCAGCAGTAATGACAAGTGCCTTATACCCCTTTGCCTTTACCGCTCTCGCAAGCGATTGTACTGTGTCTATAGCTTCCGAGAAGATAACCAATTTTCCAGAGGTATTCTTTTGTGGATTAAACAATTCTGGCTTGATATTCTCTTTGAATGCATCAAATTTCGGGTCTTGTGGGTTTTTCGCCCATCGATCATAGAGATTAGAAATGAGTCGGAAGTCTTCTTTCAGTTGGATATAGTATTCCTCCTTGAAGTCTTTGCGGTTATATTCTGCATTCTGTCCCTTCTCGTTACGCCCTTGTTCCGTCAATTTTGTTATCTTGGCTCTGATTTCTTCTACACAATCATTAAACGAAACACGTCTACCACGTTTCAATGTTTTGGTTTCATAGTCAAGTTCTTTGTTTACGTCAATTTGCGGACAAACGAAAATTGTGTCGTTCTCCCACATCTTAATCATGTTCTCTGTGTAACGTCGCAGGTTCAACAGGGATTGGGTGAAAGCAGTGAACGAACTTTCAAGACGCTTCACAAGAAGAATCTGCATGATGATTGCAAGCTGCTTGGCAACGTCGTTGACACCACGATTGCCTCGACCAGTATGTTTTCTTTCGTTGGCAGGGTCAGTAAAATATTCAATGGCACGATAGCGGAAATATTTTAACCACTCGTCAGTCTGCAACTTTTCTGCCTCCGTTGGAGCAATGATTGTCATAGTATCAGAGAACAGTTGAGCCAACTCGTCATCCATGATGTATTCAAGATTGTTAGGTCCAACAATTTTGGGAAATATCAAGCCTTGTGATTCCATATCATCCTTGTAATATTTCTCAACGTCAGTTCTTGTTCGGCGTTCTAGAATATCACTTAACACGCAATCACGTAGTCTCTTTGACACGGCATCCAAGCGTTGGCGGCGCTCATCTGCTGGTATGTCGTTGCTTCTATCTATCAGCGATTCATATTCTCGGTTGACATCTGCAAAGAACCTTTCGATATTACCACTTTCAGCCTTCTTCAATGTACTGTCATTGTGGTTTCTCTCAAAAAGGTAAATCTGATTCTTCAAGTCATTTGGTCGGTTGTTCTGCGGTGTGGCAGAAAGAAGACCCACGTATGGATATACCCCTGTATTAGAACAAATCTTCTGTATCAGTTCATCAAGAGACTGGTACATCAATGTGGCACTGTTGCGGAACTTATGGCTTTCGTCAATGACAATAAAGCCATAATTCTTTTCTTGGAGTGTTCCACCAAAATCGCCAGAATCGCGGCTGTCGTCATCGTCATCTTCGCAGCTCTCATCTTCGGCAACATTTCCGATGCGTCCAGTTGTAATGAAGTCAATGTATGGCGCAATCTTCTCGTCAGAATTTTTGTCGAACATGGCTATAGTCTTCTTCCAACCCGATTGAATGGCAGGAGGAGTAATGACCAATACTTTACGTTCTCGTCCATCGTCTTCTGGTACGGACAAGAAACGCTTGATGATGAGCGTACCAATAATCGTCTTGCCAAGTCCCACCACATCTGCCAACATAAAGCCACCATGTTCGTGCATAATGCCGATACACCTCTTAACAGCTTCTATTTGATATTCCAGTTTGTGGATGTTCGCTGGCAGATAAGTTTCTATCTGTTGTCCGAGTGATTTGTCTACAATGTCACCAAACTTAATTTGTAGCAATTTGATATATAGTTCGTATGGAGTGAATGATTGTTGTTCACTTTTGCGTTCTTTTTCCACGTCATCTGTTATAGGTGCAGATTTAAGGATTTGTTCTAAGAATTGTTTGTTCCAAGGTTCAGATATTTCCCATTTTTCATTAAACCATATCAAATGAGATTTATTACCAGGTATTTCATCAAGCGATAACACTTGATTTGGAGCTGTTTCAATATAGTTTAATTCAGCGTTACCTTGTAATCCTTTTTGTGTAAAATTTGTACTACCCACGATACCAATACCAATGCCGTTTGACTTTCCGTCAAAGATGTAACACTTAGAATGTAAAAATTGAGTTTCGTCATTTTCATTTTTTCGAAATACACGAATCTGAATCTTTGAATCATTGTTTTCCGTACAATAATCAAGAAGCAGACGTATAGCATCTTTATATTCCTCAGTAACATTAAGTTCGTGGATATCAGTTTTTATGAAGTCCAGCGGATAATTTGCATCTTTATATTTAGGTGACTTTAATTGATTTACGTATATATAAGGGTCTTTTCCTATAAGTAAACGAAGCGTTGTTCCTTCTTTTTCAATGAAAGACCTCAAATTTTCTTGTAGTATAGCTAAACCGGGAATATCCCAATAGCCTGTGGCAATACTAACTGTTTTAATACCATCAATGGCTAAGCATTTTCTCAATGTTGTTGTCATTGAAAGTGCTTCTATGGAATTATCTATAAGTGTATTATTCATTTTAATTCTATTCTATGGTTTGAAAATATGCGCTAATTACATTCTTTCTCTCTCCTCTCTTTTACTTTTTCCAATCCCGGCATCTTTTTAGCCAATGCACTTTCTCCTGCTGGAAAATAGAGAGGAAAAACTTTATATAAGAAACCCACAACTTCACTACGACTTTTATCCATATTGTAAAAAGCAGAGCAGACAAAGTACATTAGTTCTTGCTGACTACATGTTTCTTTAGGTTGTATGCTTATTGAGGGAGCAACTATCAAGTCATGTTCAGCAAATGATAGAGCACTGGCAAGAATAGCTTCCTGTTCTTCTTCGGTAAACATCTTTATTTTCCCAGCTAACCATTCAAGCTCTCTTTGCCGGAGTGCTTGTTGTTTTTCGTTTTGATGCTCCAATAGGATTGCTACATTTTCTTGTTGCTTTTCTGTCAAGGCGTTTTCTAATGCTTGGTTCTTTCGTTTAAGAACGTTGAATTTTAGCAAAGCAGCAATGTACATACAGAAATATCCTACTGCAATATCGAATATTAGGACAAGCAGATAATTGTTACTTGAGTTTTGTATGCCACCAGCCATATATTCACTAATAGGGATAACAGCTAATAGCATGATAATGGCTATTGCATAAAGCACTCGGTATCGCGTTTTATGGTTTACCTGTGGCAAAGAGGCAAACAAAAAGGCGATAATCAAAACGGCTATGATTGCAAAGAGTGGTATGAAAGAGGTCTCCATAGGTTTGTTGTTCTGTTTATGGTTTAACAATAATGCGCCAATAACCAGCCTTGTCTGAACCTTCGTGAACCAAAATTCCCATACCCCTAAGGCTCTTGATATTTTTCTCTATAGCGCGTTTAGTTACACCAATCTTGTTGGCCATATTATCAGCTGTGATTGAAGGATCTGAAATAACGAGGTCGATTATCTTTTGTGCAGTTTTACTGACTTTCTTCTGTGTTTCCGATGTATCTCCGAACTTATCCGCATTTACACCGAACTTTTCGACCGAACTTTCTTCATTTACACCGAACTCTTTTGTGTTTACACCGAACTTTTCGACCGAACTTTCTTCGTTTACAGGGTACTTTTCGAGGGTACTATTTACCCTGTTGGCTACTTCCTCTACAGGTATTCTTCCGCTTTCGTTCCAGTTCAAATTATAGAACGTGGTGTAGAAAGAGGTCGCTTCCGTTTGATATTGCGGTTCTTTGCCTTGCAAGAAATTAGGTAATTTCTCTGTAAGCTCTCGCATTTTGCGTAAACCGGAACCACGTTTCTCCATATAATCCAACTGTGTGAACACATCTGCAATGACAGGATTACGACGCATGGACGGCACTTTGTATATGTCACGGTCTTGAATTTGTGTACCGTCAAGCATAGCACCAGGTGATACCAGTTCTACGCGGTCATCATAAATGTCGATATGTACTTCACCGCCCATTATAGTATAATCTCTATGGATAAGGTGGTTTACCAGTCCTTCAAAGATGGCACGGTCGGAATAGTCGGGGAGGTTAAGGCGATAGTTTGGCATCTTCACCCAGC
>OGFC01001352.1_pt1 | contig 14424 bp, 7 predicted proteins | sample 1570841 | NCBI WGS metagenome assembly OGFC01 (sample SAMEA2582137, study PRJEB24529) | metagenome | biome: Human gut stool | place: China | collected 2011 | reverse complement strand
GGTGCATGGCCTCGTGCGCGCGCAAAAGCTCGTGCAGGTTTTTTGCCATGATCGTGTCTTCCACGGACTCGATGAGCGCGAACTTTTCAAGGGCGGTGGACATCCCCTTCTCGTTGCGGACGTAGCCCATATAGTAGTCCATGACCTGCCTGATGGCGGCTTCGAACTTGTCTTGGCGGATGCCGTCCGAGACACCCAGAGGCTTGAAGACGCGCCGTTTCTCGCGTCCGAGTTCGTCCGCGTCGGGTTCGGGAAGTTCCGTATACGTCGAACCGGCGGCCCGCGCCGCATGATCCCCGGCGATGTAGCCGCTGCAGATGGAGCCCGAGAAATCGTTGAACACGCTTCCGCCGAACAGCCCCTTGACGGTACGGGTTTCGAAGTTGTCCTTCAGGTAGAGGATCCCGTTGATGTACAGCTCGGACAGTTCCACTTCCATAGGCTTCGCGCTGAAATCGATCCCGGCCTGCGCGCAGTAGTCGTTCCACGTTTCCTTGTCGCCGGGCATACTGTCGTATTGGAGGTGGTGCAGGATGTCCCTGTCGATGTGGGTGAGATCCAGCACGAAGGGCGGCCCGTTCCCCTCGGTGAGTTCCCGGTGCGTCCCCTGTATGAGCAGGTAGCGCGGGCCGATTTCCATCATGGGGTGGTACTTGCCCATATAGCGCTGGCCGAGGGCGTTGATGCCCTTCGCGCCGCTGCTGGTGATGCCGTTCATGCCGGGGCAGCCCCATCCCTTGGGAAGGAGGGTGGCTTCCTGTTCGGTATCCAGCGTGATGATCTGGGCCCCGGCCTCATAGGGCAGTGCGATCTGGCTTCCCGTAATGAAGGGGGAGAAGGCGCTGTTGAAGGGATTGAGGGACGAGTTGACGGAAACCCGCCCGTTCAGGCGGCCGAGAGCCGAAATGACGATTTTCGCCCTGATGATGTGGAACGTGCCGTCAAGGACGTGGAAACCCGCCGCGCCGATGGCCTTTCCGTCCTGCACGAGGATCTTGGTGCACTGGACATATTCCAGCACGTCGACGCCCTGCGAACGGATAAGCCCTGCGAGTCGGCGCTTGATGTATTTGCCGTTGTTGATGTGCGTCCACCAGCTTCCGGGCTGTCCGAATCCGGTGGTGCGGTAGAAGGAGCCGTCCGCGTTGTGCAGGAATTCGATGCCGAGGCTCTTCAGTACCTCGATCATCTGGGGCATGGCCTCGACCCACTGCCGGACCTGGCTGGGGGAATAGCCGCTGGTCGGCGTACAGTAGAAGTCGACGATGGTTTCCGTCGTGTCGCCGGGGGCGTCCGTATTCAGCACCGCCATGAAATGGTCGTTGCCGCCGCCGAGGGAGCCGCAGCTTTCCAGTTTGCCCTTATCGGCCAGAAGCACGCGGAGGCCGTGGCGGCTGGCGGAAAGGGCCGCGCCGCACCCGGAGGCTCCCGCCCCGAGGATCAGGACGTCCGTTTCGTGCACGATGCCTAATGAGTCCAAAGGAGTCGCCATTCCAAAACCTCCCTGAAGGAACGTTGAACCGTGCGTCCCTTATCGGAGGTTTTACTTGTGCAAAATAGTGCGTTTGCACCATTTGGCATGATTTGAATGAATATTGATATATTATATTGAAATAAAAAGAATAAAAATGTCGTGACAAACACGTTGCGGTTTCCGGAAAGCCAGAAAACGACAAAAAGGCCTTGGGAAAGGCCTTTTTGTCGACCATTTGTTTCTTTTTTATCTTTTGTCGCCGCGAGCGAGCCTGTCGAGCGCTTCCATATCGAGGATATGCAGATCGTTTTTGGTGTATTTCTCGATGATGTTCAACGCCTTAAGGCGGCAGAGGATACGGGTCAGTGTGGTGCGGTGGATGCCGAGCAGGGCCGCGAGCTCCTGCTGCGTCATGTCGGGGCTGAAACGCGGCCTGCCGCCATACTTCTGGGACATTTCCTGAAACACCCTGCATACATGGCCCATCGTGCCGACAAGCGAGGCGTCGCCGAGGTGCTGCGAATGGATGACCAGGTGTATGCAAAGCGAGTGGATGAGGTTGAGCAGCAAATCCGGATGGGCGGCGGCGAACGCGCGATCCGTCAGCAGCCCGGCGTCGAAAATCGCGGCTTCCACCCGTTCCGTGCAGGTCACCACAGTGTTCTTGATGTCCCCGGCGATGATGGTCGGCACGTTCATGAGCGTGCCCGCCCCGGCGTACAGGATCGTCCGTTCCTCGCCGTTGGCTCCGACATAGGCCAGCCGCACGGTCCCCGAAAGGATATAGTAGAAATAGGGCGATTCCGTATTCGAAACGTCGATGGTGTGCCGCTTGGGGAAGACGCGCCGGGAGGCGAGGTGCAGCACCTGTGCCCACGGCGTATTTAAATCGCTTACGCGCGAAGACTTCATCAACATGGCCTGCTCGTGATTCATGGACCCCCTCCCCGCCGCTCGAAACGGCGTCAGGTAAAATGTGCCGGAACTCGGACGTTTCGGCAATACTTTTGCGCATCTTGCGGAGGAGTATCCTTTGTTCGGTATCGTCGAATCGTTATCAGCGTTGGAGGGCAAGGCGCACGGAGGCCTCTTTCTTCGCTTCATACGGATGGTATCAAAAAAATGGCAGGCAACACCGAGGGAAGTGTCGGTGCCGCCTGCGCGGAAAAGGGAACTGAAGGGGGCTACCGCAGCCACGTCCCGTCAAGCAGTTCCTTGGCATCGCGGGTGAGCGGGAAGACGTCGCGCCGCCCGATGTGCTTCACGTCGAATTTCCTGTTCAGGGCGGCGAAGTGGCGCAGCCCGTAGGCGATGCGGTTCAGGTAGGAATATACCCCGACGGCCCCGGTGGAGAACCCGTCCGCCGCGCTGCCGTAGAGCCCCCGCAGCTCGGGAAGATCGCTGAACAGCTCTTCCTTCGTCGTGCCGAAACGGGCGAGTTCCGGGGGGACTTTGCCCGCCTCAATGAGATCCCCGATCTTTTTGGCGCTCATGGCTGCCGCCATGCTGGACCGGCACAGGCCCACGGCGGAGATGTAGGGCGCGCCGAGGGCCAGCGCCTTGTACACCTGATCCTCGGTCGCAAAGCCCCCCGTGATCGCCACATGCGGGAGTTCCATGCCTTCCGCGGCCAGCTTGTTGAGAATGCCGTAAAGGATGCTTTCCATGACGACCGTGGGGAGGCACCATTCGTTCATCATCTTGCAGGGGCTGTAGCCGGAGCCGCCGCCCGCGCCGTCGAAGGTGACCATATCCACTTGCGCCTTGGAAGCCAGCCGGAGGATATGCTCCAGATCCTCTGGATCGAAGCCCGCCATCTTGAAATACACGTTGGCCATGCCCATGTCGCGGAGTTGCGCGATGCGGCCGATCAGATAGTCGTCGCTCCAGATCGGCAGACGGCCGTAGACGTGGAAGGCGGGGCACGCCTTGCGGCCATAGGCTTCCTGTACGCCGGGATCCCGCGGATCGGGCAGGACAAGGAAACCCTGTTCGCACTTCTTCAGCGCCTCTTCGAGCGTGGGGACGAGGTTCGCGGGCTGCGTGCCCTTGGCGGACTGCCCGAACTTGAATTCGATGGCCTTGGCCCCGCATTCCCGGATGGCGTACTCCGGCACGCCCTGCGCGTCGTCGTCATAGTTGGCCTGAAGGATGATCTGCCCGTATCCCCGGTCATACTTGTTGAAGGCGTCCAGCATTTCCCGGAGCTTCGGGGCGTGGACGACCTTGCCGTTTTCGTAGGCGAGCGTCGGGTCCTTGCTCACGGCCCCTTCGCCGATGACCGCGTTGACGCCCGCCATGGCCGCGCCGCCGAAGTAGTCGGGCCAGTTGAGCTTGATGAGCGCGGGCAGGATGATCGGCAGCGCCAGCTTTACGGGGTTGAGGGTGCCGATCTCCCGTTCGAGCCCCACATGGTAGATGGTGGCGCGATCGGCGTCCAGCGGAGCCCCCATTGCCCCGAAGGATCTGCCGTTGATGTTGAAATGGGAATAATCGACGGGATAGACCTTTTCCGAGGCGATCTGGTTTTCCCCCGTGGTGGTGGGATATACGGTCTCCATGCCCCGGACGGCGGACAGGCCGATCTCGCAGCTGCCGATGCAGTCGGCGGTGCACATGGCGCACATGCCGGAAAAAGAACAGACATGGGACGGATCGCGCATTTTCGTGCGGTTGAACACGGAGCCGAGCGTGGGGCTGTACGACATGGACGTTTCCTCCTTGAAGAACGAAAAAACGGCGCGGCCCGTCCCCCGCGATGGGAAACGGCCGCACCGTCGGTGGCATGGTCAGTCGCGTATGGTCTTGCCGGGACGCGCGCCCGTATGGACGCCGTGATCGACGGCGATCTCGCCGTTGACGAGCACGTAATCAATGCCTTCCGGGTAGACACGCGGATTTTCAAACGTATTCACATCGCGGATGCGGTTTTCGCCGAACACCACCATGTCCGCATCCATGCCGGGCATGATGAAGCCCTTGCGCTTCATGCGGAGTTTGAGCGCCGTGCTGGAGGTCATCTTACGCACGGCCTCCTCAAGGGTGAGCAGGCGCTTTTCCCGCACGTAACGGGCGATGAACCGGGGGAAGGCCGCATAGGTACGCGGATGCGGCTTGCCGCCGCTCAGCAGGCCGTCGGTGATCAGACACATGGTCGGGTGCTTCATGCCTTCCATTACATCCTCTTCACACATGCCGTGCCCAAGCAGGCCCACGGCAAGGTTTTCCTCGATCAGCAGATCCAGCACCGCGTCCTCGGGCGACTTGCCGAGGGCCTCGCCAAGGGCCACGGCGCTTTTGCCTTCGCACCAGAGGTTCTTTTCGCTGGCGACCGAGGAGACGTAGATGTTCTCCCAGCCCATGACCTGCGAGAAATTTTCCCAGCCTTCGGTGGTGAGCATGTCCTTTTTGACCTGTTCGCGTTCCTCCGCCAAGGCTTTGAGCAGGCCGTCCGTCCCCCGGCTGTGGTACCACGGCGGAACGACGACGTGCATGAACGTGCTGTTGGCCGTATACGGATACTGGGCGATGCCGATGTCGATGCCTTCCCCGCGGGCCCGGTCGATGGTGTCGAGATGCCTGCGGGCGTTCCCCCAGTTCCTGCGCCCCCGCAGCTTGAAATGGGTCACCAGAATACGGATGCCGGTTTCGCGCCCGATGTGGATGACCTCTTCCAATGCCTCGGCCATGTGGTCGGCCTCATTGCGCATATGCACGTCGAGGATGCCGTCGTAGCGGGCCGCGACTTTGGCGAGCGCGACGAGTTCTTCCGTGGACTGGTACTTGTTGGGCGTGTAGATGAGCCCCGCCGAAATGCCGCGCGCGCCTTCCTCCATGCACCGGGCCACGCTTTCTTCCATAAGGCGCAGTTCTTCGGCGGTGGGCGGCCTGTCCTCCATGCCCATGACGTCGAGGCGCACGGTGCCGAGCCCCACATAGGAACTCAGGTTGACGCTCGGCTTCGCGGCGTCGAGCGCATTGAGATAGGAGGCGAACCCGTTCCAGCCCCACGGTTTCTGGGCTACGCCGTCGAGCCCGGAAATGCTCGTGCTCCACGGCTCCTTGTTCTTGTCGCTGATGGGGGCCACCGACATGCTGTCGAGGCCTACGTTCTCTGTGGTAATCCCTTGCATGATTTTGGGCAAGGCCAACGGCTCATCTATTATCCTCAAATCCGAATGGCTGTGGCTGTCGATGAAGCCGGGGCACAGAATGTTGCCTCCGATGTCGAGCACCGTCCGGGCTTCGGGCATATCGTGGGCCGAACCCACGGCCACGATGCGCCCGTCGCGCACGCCGACGCAGCCTTTGCGCCAGGGGTTGCCCGTCCCGTCCACGATGCGGGCGTTGGTCAAGAGCAGATCCAGCATGAACGCCTCTCCTTGTCAGCCGAGCACGATGCGGCGCGCCAGCTCGTCGTCTTGTTCCGTAATGAAGGGGATGCCCGTTTCCTGAGCCGTTTCGCGGTTGGCGGCGCAGATGTCCGTGCGGTCGATGTGCTCGACGCCGAACTTGCGGGCCCCGGCCATGTGGTGCTGGAGCCCCGCGCCGAGCCGGTCGCACATCGTCCACATGGCGATGGCTCCGTAAGGGATATGCGCCATTTCGTCGGCTCCGAGGCGTTCCTTGAGGGCATGGTATCCGGCGAAGATGGTTTCGGGCGTATCGCCGATGTCGAGGACCGTCTTCGGAAGCGCCGACCACGCGCCGTGGACGCGTTCCCGGCGTTCGGGGTGCAGGGCCCCTTCGATGTTGCAGCCGAGGAAGGCCGGGATCATGAACGAGCGCGACATGCACACAGCCTTGACGTAGGGGGCGCCGAGGGCCAGCGCCTTGAACGCTTGGCTCGGCTTGGCGAGCCCGCCGCCCACGGCGAGATCGACCACCTTCTTCCCGGCGGCGGCCCGCAGGAAGGCGTAGTCATGCGCTTTGGCGTGCAGCAGGACGGAGGGGACACCCCAGTTGTCCAGCATGTCGTTGGGGCTCATGCCCGTTCCGCCGCCGGAGCCGTCGATGGTCAGGAGTTCGAAATCCAGCTCGGAGGCCACCCGTATCGCCAGCGCCAGATCGGGCATCCCGAACGCCCCGGGCTTCAGCGCCAGCCGTGCCGCGCCGTTGGCCCGGAGCTGTTCCGCCTTGGCCGCGACTTCGGCGAGCACTTCTTCGGGCGTGGACAGGGCGGGATACGTGAGGCCGGTATAGCGGGTGAAGTGTTTGACGCGCCCGGCGCGGAAGGCCTCCTGTACGGCCGGATCCTCGGGATCGGGGCGCAGGCAGTAGCTGCGGCTCTTCATGAACCGAGCGTAGTCGAGATCGCGGATCAGCCCTTCGCCGTTGATGGGCTTGGCGCCTTGCCCCCATTTGATTTCGACGCACACGAAGTCGCCGTACTTGCGGGCGACGTAATCAGCCACGCCGTTGTAGGCGTCGTTGGCGTTGAGCTGGACGAACAGCGCGCCCTTGCCATTGTAATAGCGCCTGTACACGGCGATGCGGCGGTCCAGATCGGGCAGGGCGCGGATGGAGCCGTCGGGATTGAATTCGGTCTTGTTGTCCCCGCCGCCCACATTTTCCCCGATGACCAGCGGGATGCCGCACAGGGCCGCGCCCACGGCGAAGCTGTCCCAGTACTTGTCGACCACGGGATTGCGGCTCAGCGCGCCGATGAGGAACGGGTAGGCGCAAGGGTACTTGGCGTTGGAGCCCACGGCCGTCGTCAGATCGGCGTCGCAATAGGCCGCGTCGCCCGTGCGGGCCTTTTCCGGGTCGAGCCCGGCCCCGCCGAAGACGCGGCCCCGGATGCGCAGGGCATTGTAGGAAACGCCCACATGCGTGGTGTTTTCGGTCCCGATGGTGGCGTTGCCGTAGTCGCGGGGCACCAGCGTCCTGCGCCCCAGAAGCGAACTCAGCCACGTTTCGCAGCGGCCCTGACAGTCCGTGCGGCAGAAGTTGCACAGCCCGGATTCGCAGGGCGTGCCGCGGTTGACCGCACCGATTTTTTCGTTGTTTTTGGAAGTAAGGCTCATGCAAGGCTCCTTATCGTAAAAGCGGTTAGGCGAAATGGCGGCGCATGGCGAACAGCGCCGGGAGTCCGCCTGTATGCAGATAGACGACATGCTGGTCCGCCGTGAACGCGCCCTTGCGGATCGCGTCGAGCAGGCCCGCCATGCTCTTTCCGGTATAGTTGGGATCAAGGATGACGCCTTCGCTCTGGGCGACGAGGCGCACGGCCTCGATCATGCCGGGATAGGGCCGGGAATAGCCCGGCCCCGCGAAATCGCAGGAGAGGCGCAGCAGCCTTTCCCCGCATCTTCCGGGCAGGGAAAGCGAAGCCCAGCACTCCTCGGCGTGTTCCATGATGCGTTCACGGGCCTGCACCGGGTAGTCCGTGCCGAAGGTGTCGAAGGCGTAGAGGGGGATGTCCGGCCCGCCCGAAAGGGCAAGGGCGTGCGCACCGGCGAGGAACCCCGCCGTGGTGCCCGAACTGCCCACGGTGACGGCAATGGCGTTCGGCGTGAAGCCGCTGGCTTGCGCCTGGTCGAGCAGCTCGAAAAAGCAGCGCAGGGAACCGAGCGCCCCTTCCGCCGTGGAGGAGCCGCGGGGGATGATGTAGGGATGCCGCCCTTCGGCCCTTAGCTTCTCGGCCCGGCGGCGCATGGCCGCGTCCCGGTCGGCTCCCGGCGGTACGAGGTGCACCTGAGCCCCTAAAATGCGGCAGAGCAGGATGTTCCCGGTTTCCTGATCGTCCTCGGAGAGCGGGGGATCGGTCCGCCCGAGGAACAGCTCGCAGGGGATGCCGAGGTGTGCGGCTGAGGCCGCCGTCTGTACGACCTGATTGGACTGTACCTCACCCGTGTTCAGCAGCACGTCGGCACCTTCCGCGCGGGCCTTGGCGAGCACGTGCTCCAGTTTGCGTATCTTGTTCCCTCCCGCGCCGAGGGGGGTCATGTCCTCGCGTTTGATCCAGAGCCGGGGGCATTCGATCCCTTGGGCGGAGAGACGGGCCCGCAGCCCGTCCATCGGCATGAACGGCGTGGGCCATACGCCGAGCGGGATGCGCGGGGCCTCTTCAAGCCGTGTTCTCAATTCCATTATGTCCATACGAGATATCCTTTGGGCGGAGCGTCAAAACAGAAGCCCCGTAGGGGTCTGTACTTCCATGATCAGCGAGAAACAGCCGTACTCGACGGCGATGAGGAGCAGCGAATAGGCCAGTACCGAACCGATGCCCCGCAAGTCGGCCTTGCGCCCGGAGAGCCAGAACGTGCCGTAGGCGGTCATGGCGACGATGCAGAGGAACGTGGCGGCGTAGAAGCCGAGCGGTTCGATGAGCAGATAGCCGACGCCCATGAGCCCGAGGTACAGGCAGATGCTCCAGTAGCAGCCCGGACGCACGGTTTCCGGCTTCCGCGCCGTGCCGGAAAAGATCTGCATCAGCATGATGAAGATCCCCAGGCCGACGATGGAGGCGTACACGGCCTGCGGGAAATAGCCGGAAATGCCTTCGATGGCGTAGGATTGGCGCAGGAGGACAGCCCCGCCGACGGTGATCGCAAGGACGACCCAAAAGTCGTAGCGGCGCAGGCACGCTCCGGACGGGCGCAGGCTGGAGAGGGCGATGCCCTTGCCCTGCTTGCGGTGGTTCAGCCAGAGCGGGATGACGATGGCGAGGATGCACGCGGCCATGAATACGGCGGCGAGGGGCGAGAAGACCAGCAGATCGGCGAGCGAGTCCTCCGCCTGCGTGCGGTAGAGGGTCACGATGAGGTTTTCTTCGATGATCCGCCCGAGCACCAGCCCGAGGGCGATGCCTGCGGGCATGATCTTCGCCTTGAGCAGCAGATAGGCGATGCCGCCCGACAGGATCATGAGCAGGACGTCGAACATGCTGTTGCGCAGGGCATAGGCCCCGAGGAACGAGATGGAGATGACAGCCGGGATGATCAGCAGCTTGGGCACATCGAGGATACGCGTGCACACGCGGACCAGCAGGTAGCCGATGAGCAGCATCCCGATGTTGGCGATGATCATGCTCACGATGAAGGCGTAGGCGATCTCGGGGTTCTTTTCCATGAGCTGCGGGCCGGGCGTCAGCCCCTGCGCCATGAGCCCGCCGGCGAGGACGGCTGCCGCCGCGCTGCCGGGGATGCCGAGGGAGAGCAGGGGGACCAGCGAACCGCCCACGCTCGCGTTGTTGGCGCTTTCCGGCACGAGGATGCCTTCCACGGCGCCTTTGCCGTAGCGGTCGGGGTCCTTGTCCCACCGCTTGGCCTCATTGTAGGAGACGAGCGCGGCCACGCTGCCCCCCGCACCGGGGAGCGCGCCGATGAAGGTCCCGATGGCCGAGGCCACGGAGAGCAGCTTCAAATGTCTGAGGATATCGGTGACGGCGAGCTTGAAGGCGTGCGCCTGCCGCTCCATCTTGACGATATACTTCTCGTCGGATTCCAGCATGACGAACATCTGGGAAAGCGAGAACAGGCCGATCATGAGTGCGACCATGTCGAGGCCCTGCACCAGATCGAAACAGCCGAAGGTGAACCGGGGCATACCCATCACAGGGTCAAGGCCCACCGTGCACAGGGCCAGCCCGATGGCTCCGCCGAGTAGCCCCTTGGCGATATTGCCGGGGAACATCGCCGCCAGCGTGGACAGGCCGAACAGTCCCATCCAGAAAAAGGCCTCGGAGCCGAACTTCAGGGCCATGACGGACAGCGGCTCAAAGAACAGCATGAGTACGACGGTCCCGAAAATGCCGCCGAGGACCGAAGCGATCAGGGCGATGTAACAAGCTTCCTCGGCCCTGCCCTGCATGACCAGCGGATAGCCGTCCAGCGAGGTGGCGATGGACCCCGGCGTTCCCGGCGTATTGATGAGGATGGCGGCGTTGGCCCCGCCGTACATGGCCCCGCAGAACACGCCGCCGAGCCCGATAAGCGCCATGTCCGGGGGCATGGAAAAGGTGAAGGGGACAAACAGGGCCACGGCCGTTACGGTGGTGATGCCGGGAAGCATACCGCCGACGATGCCGACGACGAGCCCGATGAACATCACCAGCAGATTCATGGGGAGCACGGCGCTCGCCGCGCCCCGCACAATATACTCAAGCATGGAAGGGACTGCATCCATGGGACGTCTCTCAGGAAAGAAGGTGGATCCGGAAGCGGCCCAAAGCCGCTCCGCCGGGCTGGCTACTTGCTCTGCGTCTTCTGATAGAACTCGACCATGGCGCGGCCTTCCTTTTCGTACTCTTCAAACATTTTGCGCAATTCTTCGCCGGACTTCCATGCGACCACGGTTCCTGCGTTTTCATAGCGCGCGATCACTTCAGGGTTGGAAAGGATGGTCTTGAAGGCGTCTTCGAGGATCGTGCGCTTTTCGGCGGGCACGCCCTTGGGAGCGGCGATGTAGCGGCCCACGGCGCTGTTGATGTCGTACCCCACCTCCTTCATGGTGGGCGCGCCGGGGAAGCGCTTGCTGCGTTCGGGCGCGAACACGGCGAGTATCTTCATCTTGCTGATGGAGCCGGAAACACCCCCGGAAGGGACGATGGCGGCGTCGACCTGTCCGCCGAGGAGCGCGGGAGCGACCTTGCCCGCGCCGTCGATGGGCACATGGTTGAAAGGCACGCCGTCGGCCTTCAGGCGCAGGGCGGGGATATGCGTGGGGCCCATGATTTCGCAGATGCCGAGGTTGATCCTGCCGGGCTCGGACTTGGCGCGCTCAATGAGTTCCTTGGCGCTGGAAACGGGGCTGTCGGCGCGGACGGCCAGATAGACTTCCTCAAGGCAGAGCAGGGAGATGAAATCGAAACTGTCCAACGTGTACCCGGCGCGGCCGGTGATGATGTCGAGCATGAGCAGGGGATAGGAGTGGATGCCGATGGTGTACCCGTCCGGCTTTTGGCGGCTGAGCTCCACCATACCGATAAGCCCGGTGCCGCCGGGTTTGTAGATGAAGGAAAGGGGCTGGCCGACCACTTCCTTGAAATCCTTTTCGAGAAGGCGGGCGCCTTGCTCTCCGCCGCCTCCCGGATTGAAGGGGACGATGATCTTGATGCTCTTGTCCGGATAGGTTCCGGCATGGGCGAAGGCCGTCAGGGAAAGGGCCACGAAAACCGTCAGCAGGAAGGCAAAACAACGCTTCATGGGGAGGCTCCTTTGACTGGTTTGAGCCGTACGCGCAACGGGTTGCGTCCGGCGGCGGTATCCTGTTCCCTTTTGAACAAGCAGAAACCGTGCCAAGGCCCTCCCGGGAACCGATTGCATGATATATTGTATGGTTATGAGTTTATTGACAATCAGATAATCTGGCGTGTAGATCCATAATTGAGCAAATAATGCTCAATTTTGAGCATCATTTCCCCGTACCCCTTCAAATCAAAGGCCGTTTTTGCCATGCAGGAGCCGAATGTGAAACAGGAATACCGGATTGCGGCGCTTGTCCATTCCAAGCTCGTCGCCGATATCGTATACCGGGAAACGCTGCTTCTCGGGTGGAACATATCCATTGAGGTGACCAGCTACGAGACGGCCCTCGAAGACGCACGGCGCCTGTTCGAAGAGGGATACGAAGTCCTGCTGTGCCACGGCGGGTTCCGTGAGGCCGTCTTCAAAAAATTCGGACGCCGCACGGTCTTCGTCGAGCGTTCGGAGATCGACATCATCAAAGGCTTGAGCCGGGCCAGGAAGCTTTCGGATACGGTGGCCCTCACCGCGCACATCAACGAGGCCCGCGACATCGAGTTCATGGAATCCCTGCTTGGTATGCGCATTATCCCGGTCCGTTACGACACTAAGGAAGAACTCGAGGAACGGATCAGGGAAACGATGGCGCGCGGCGTTCGGGTTTTCGTGGGCGGGGGCGGGACGGCGCGGATCGTCAGCCGCCTCGGCGGGCAGATTTTTCTGGACGAGCCGCAGCCCGTGAATATCCGCAACGCGGTGAGCCGGGCCATTACCATAGCCGAAAACATGCGCATGGAGCAGACGAACCGCTCCAACATCCAGGCCATGCTTCACTACTCGAAAGAGGGCGTGATCTGCCTCAGTGCGCAGCGGGACATCGTTTTCCACAATGCGCAGGCGCTCAAGCTGCTGCGCGTGGAGGCCCCGCATGAGCTTGCCCGCTTCTTCCCGCCGCTCTTTCTCGATGAAGTGCTGGAACACTCTTCCCCGTTCATAGACCGGGTGGTGACCATCAACGGCAGGCAGCTGCTCATCAACACGTTCCCGCTGGCCATGTCGTCGTCGACGACGGGCGCGGTCTGCTTCATCCATGATGTGCAGAACCTCCAGAAAATCAACCGGAAGATCGACACGGATCTCCATTCACGCGGGCTCGTGGCCAACTACACGGCACGGGACATCATCGGCAAGTCGGCCAGCGTCGTGAAGCTGAAAGAAAACATCGCCCGCTACGCGCCCACGGACATCTCGGTCTACATCCACGGCGAAACGGGCACCGGCAAGGAGCTTGTCGCACACGCCCTGCACGCCGCCAGCAAACGGGCCAAGCAGCCTTTTGTGGTGGTCAACTGCGCGGCCCTGCCGGACCCGCTGCTGGAAAGCGAACTGTTCGGCTATGAGGAGGGGGCTTTTACCGGGGCCAAGCGCGGCGGCAAAGCGGGGCTTTTCGAACTGGCGAACGGCGGCACCCTCTTTTTTGACGAGATCGGGGACATGAGCCATGCTGTGCAGCTCCGCCTCCTGCGCGTGCTGGATGCAAAGGAAGTCATGCACGTAGGGGGCGATCGCTTCATTCCCGTCAACGTGCGGGTCATCTGCGCCTCGCACAAGCAGCTGCTGGATCTGGTCAAGGCGGGCTCGTTCAGGCTGGATCTGTATTTCCGTCTGGCGGGCGTCTGCCTTGAAGTCGCCCCCCTGCGGGATCGTTTGGAAGACGTGCCGCTCCTCATCGCCAACGTCCTCAAACGGTATGGGAAAAACGCCTCCGTTGTCACCCCGGCCATTCTGGATGCCATCCGGCGCTATTCCTGGCCGGGGAACATCCGCGAACTCATGTCGGTCATGGAAAGCTACCTTGTCCTGCTCGGGGACAACAGTTCCAGCCTCGCCTGTTTTGAGGAGATATTCCGCCATCGCAACCAGTTCTTCGACAAGGCCCCGCAGGGGGGGACGCTGGGGGAACAGCTTGCCGCGTACCGTCTGGAGATTGTCCGCAAGGAGATGCGGCGCTGTGCGGGCGACCGCAGAAAAGCGGCCAGGGCTTTGGGAATCAGTTACAGCAGCCTGAGGCGGGTTCTCGAAGCGGACGCCGCGAAGGACGTATCCGTTCAGGATTGAAGCCGGAGGGGTATCGGGAGGCTGCCCTTCGGGCGCCACGGACGCCGGCCTCTCAGCTCCACCGTGTTGTTTACGGTTCCCAAACGACAATGAAAACACAGGAGGCCGTCCCATCACAGGAACGGCCTTTTCCGTTCCTCGAATCGGGCGGGCCACGCCGGTTGGTCCCGCCGAAAGCCCGCGCGTCTACAAGACCATCGGGCCGACGAGCCAGCACAGGCCGAAGGTGATCACCGTGACGATGGTCGTATTGAGGAATCCGCTGATGATGAAGTCCTTCGGCTGCGCGTAGCCTTCGCTTCCCGCGATGACCGCCGCGACGGGGACGGAGGAGAAGGGGAACATGGTGGTCAGGTTGCTGACGAAGCCGACGGAGATGCATGCGAGCAGGGGATCGAATCCGTAAATCCCGGCAAGGCCCGCCGTAATGGGCAGCATGAGCGGGATGACCGCCAGGCTCATGATGATCTGTGAGAAGAACCCGGTGATGAAGACCAGTGCGAACCAGACCAGCAAGCCGTGGATGTCGCCCAGAAGCATCTGGATGCACTGGGCCATCCACTTGTCCACGCCGCCCTTGAGGAGCACCTGCCCAAAGGCGATGGCCCCGATCTGCAGCACGATGATGCCCCACCCGATGTTGCG
>OGFC01001338.1_pt1 | contig 14527 bp, 9 predicted proteins | sample 1570841 | NCBI WGS metagenome assembly OGFC01 (sample SAMEA2582137, study PRJEB24529) | metagenome | biome: Human gut stool | place: China | collected 2011 | reverse complement strand
AAATTAAGCCATACCTTTGTATGACTAAAAAAAAGGAACGATTTATCTAGTCAGTCATTTTTCGCCATCTATTCTTTATTATTCAAAAGATCATATCCATATTTCAACTACCCTTATTCATATGAATATGTACGCGTGTGCGTTTCCTAATACACTGTGTATCAATACCCGTTTTTTCAGATTTTCACGAACAATTGTTAAACGGGTATATTTTGCCGGTAAATCGCACCATTTGTGCTCCCGAAAAGACCATCGAAATACTATTTAAACGACAATACCTATATATTGCTATTTTCCCCTTCCTTCCCTCTCTGTTTTTTACCTACAATCGGTGATTGATGCGCTTTTCTTTTCAGCCGACCTTTGCATCAATTAATAAATGGTAAAAAGATTAAGACATTGAAAGCGATATTTAACACACTTATGTTTGTATTACTCCTTGTATTTCTTCCGGTCGTGGCAAAAGCACAAAGCGGCACGATGATCTCAGGGAAAATAGTATCTACGGAAAAAGAGATCGTCGATTTTGCAACGGTCTATCTGAAAGGTACAAATTATGGGGGGACGACTAACGAAGAAGGTATCTATCATCTGAAAGCCCCTGCAGGAAATTATACACTAGTCGTATCCGCCATCGGTTACAAGACAGTAGAAAAACAGGTCAAACTGATCGACGGGCAACGTGTAAAACAAAATATCACCATCACCCCACAAGCGGAAGAACTAGACGAAGTGGTAGTTGTCTCCAACGGAGTCAGCCGCCTGAAACGCTCGGCATTCAACGCCATCGCGGTAGATACGAAGGAACTGCAAAACTCGACCAAGAACCTGAGCGATGCCCTGGGGAAAGCTCCGGGGATGAAGCTCCGTGAGTCGGGCGGCGTAGGATCGGACATGCAGCTGATGCTCGATGGTTTCAGCGGAAAGCATGTGAAGGTATTTATCGACGGGGTACCACAGGAAGGGGTGGGAAGTTCCTTCGCACTGAACAATATCCCCATCAACTTTGCCGACCGTATCGAAGTGTATAAAGGGGTAGTCCCCGTTGGCTTCGGGACGGATGCGATCGGCGGGGTCGTTAATATCGTGACCAACAAGAAACGCCGCAACTGGTTCCTGGATGCTTCCTATTCATACGGATCTTTCAATACACATAAATCGTATGTGAATTTCGGACAGACCTTCAACAATGGTTTTGCCTACGAGATCAATGCTTTCCAGAACTATTCGGACAACGACTATTACGTAGATGCCCCGGTGAAGGATTTCGAAACCGGTAGCCTGGATACAGAGAACAAAGAACGTGTGAAACGTTTCAACGATACGTACCATAACGAGGCGGTAGTCGGTAAACTGGGTCTGGTGGATAAGAAATGGGCAGACCGCCTGATGTTCGGATTCACTTACTCGAATATGTATCAGGAGATACAGACAGGGGTACGCCAGAAAACCGTATACGGCCAGAAGCACCGCAAAGGCCATTCGCTGATGCCGTCGCTCGAATATAACAAACGCAACCTGTTCGATAGCGGAGTAGACGTGGCACTGACCGTCAACTACAACAAGAACCAGACAACGAACGTGGACACTTCCGCCTACGAATATAACTGGCGCGGCGAAAAGCACCTGATGAATTCGCGCGGCGAACAATCCTACCAGCATACCCGTTCGGACAACAATAACTGGAACGGTACGCTGACGGCCAATTACCGGATCGGCAAAGCGCATATGTTCACCTTCAACCATGTGTTGAACACCTTCAGCCGCTCCAACACCTCGCTGCTGACCAACGAGGAAATGACGGATGCCATCAACAAGGAGACACGGAAGAATATCTCCGGCCTCTCCTACCGCCTGATGCCGTCGGAACACTGGAACCTCTCCGTGTTCGGTAAATACTACAACCAGTTTGTAGCAGGCCCGATGGCGACCAGTTCCACTCAGGACGAGTATGTGCGTACCACCCGCAGCGTCAACTCGATGGGATACGGGGCAGCAGGTACGTATTTCGTTCTGCCCGGCTTACAGGCCAAGCTGTCTTACGAGAAAGCATACCGCCTGCCTACGATCGAAGAAATGTTCGGTAACGAAGACCTCGAAATGGGCGACCTCAGCATCAAACCGGAGAATAGCGACAACATCAACCTGAATATCAGTTACAACCGGACATTCGGTAAACATACTATCTATACGGAAGGCGGCGTGATCTATCGCAATACACGCGACTATATCCAACGTAATATTACCGACCTGAGTGGCGGTAAAGAAGCTGCGACTTATATCAACTACGGTAAAGTACTGACGAAAGGGTATAACATCTCCGCCCGTTACGGTTTCGGCAACTGGCTAAGTATCGGCGGTAACTTTACGCAGATGAACGTACGCGACAACCAAAAGACGGCTATCGGTAGCGGAGCGAACAACATCGCCTACAAACAGCGTATGCCGAACCTGCCCTACCGTTTTGCCGACTCGGACGTAACGTTCTACTGGCGCAACCTGTTTGAGAAAGGCAATACACTGACCGTATCGTACGACAATCAGTATCTGCATGAGTTCACCTATTATTCATCCATCATCGGATCGAATAAAGGGGAATACCTCGTACCGAGCCAGTTCTCACATAACCTGTCTCTGTCTTACACCCTGAAGAATGGACGTTACAATATCTCTTTCGAGTGCCGTAACTTCACGGATGAGAAGCTGTATGACAACTTCAGCCTGCAACGGGCAGGACGGGCTTTCTACGGAAAGGTTCGTGTCTACTTAGGAAATTAATCCCAATATAAATAGTAATAAATTCAATATTAAAACAAAAGCAAGATGAAGAAGAACTTCTTTTTAACCGGTCTTTTCGCTACAGCGATAGCCGCACTGACATTTACTGCCTGTGATGACGATCCTACCAACGGTGGTGGCGACGACGGTGGAGACGATGACAAGAATGCCGAATATGTAATCGCGGCTTCGGTTACTGCTTCCGGAAACACGACCAACGTACTGGTGAATGCAGAGACACTGGACGAAGGTACCATTTCGACCATCAACAACGGTGTTGTGAATGATGGTGCCAGCTACTGGGTATTCTATAAGAATCAATATCTATATGCGTTGACTTACAACCAGGGAGAAGCGGGCGGTACTCGTTCGTATATCATGGATGCAAGCGGTGAAGTTAAGAAACGCTCTAAAGAGTTTGCGGTAAAAAGATTTACCACTTATGGCATCTACGACAAATATATCATGACATCCTCTACCGGTGACGGCCCTACGGACTGGAACGACGAGAATGGTTACACACCGAAAGTGTTCCTGATCTCTTACCTCGATGTAGCAGCTGAAACATTTACCACGAATGACACGAACGATAAAGCGTATCTGTCTGAAAACTTCCTGGGTAACGGCGAATACGTAACCCTGGCCGGTTTGCTGGAACATAACAATAAGATTTACACGGCTGCCGTTCCGATGGGTCTCAGCCAGTTCGGCACGAAAGACCAGAATGGCAAATGGATTAAGGCAGGCAACGAAGACCTGGTGAAGAAAGAGTCGGGCGGTTCAAACAGTAGCGCATACAAGAAAGATGAGTTACAGTGGACACAGTACCCGAACGAATGCCATGTTGCCATCTTCGACAATGCCGATATGACCAGCAAAAAGATCATCAAGACAGATAAGATCAGCTATGCAGCCGGACGTAACAAATCGCAGTACTACCAGATGATCTGGGCGGCCGACAACGGGGATGTATATGTATTCTCTCCGAGCTTCGCCAAGACAATGAGCGATCCGCGCCAGCAGACTACTTTACCTGCCGGTGTGGTACGTATCCCTTCGGGAAGCACCGACTTCGACGATTACTACTGCAACCTGGAAGAAAAGACCGGCGGAAAGTCTTTCGTTCGCAGCTGGCATATCACCGGCGACTATTTCATGTTGCTGATGTACGACAGACCACTCACCGAAACAGGTTATGTAGCGAACCAACTGGCTATCTTCAAAGCCGGCGACAAGTCGCTGACGTATGTAACAGGTCTTCCTTCTGCCGATCAGATCTCCGGTTTCGGCAACGAACCGTTTGTTGAAAACGGCAAGGCTTATGTAACCGTAAGCTACACGGAAGGTGGCGGCAACCCGGCAATCTACAAGATCGACCCGACAACTGCTGCTGCAACAAAAGGTCTTACAATCGAAGCGACTCAGGTAAGTGGCGTTGGTAAGCTGACTGCTGCAAACTAAGCCGCAAACGACTGAAAAATGAATTGGATCAAGATCCTTCTTATATTCCTCCTGCTCCCGCTAATCCTGCGGAGCCAGGAGGATATTTGTATAGGTAAGAAACAGTCCCTTTACTCTACCGCCTTGCAGGAGAACAGAAACTACTGGATACACCTGCCCGAGAGCTACGGACAGGATACAACGCAAACCTATCCGGTGATTTATCTGCTCGACGGTGACTCGTTCTTTCATTCGTTAGTGGGTATCAGCAAGACATTCTCCACCGTGAGAGGGAAGTTCCTCCCGCAAAGTATCATCATCGGTGTGCTGAATGTAGACCGTACACGCGACCTGACACCTACCGCCTCAGCCGCCGGACGCGACGGAAAGATCGCTCCCGGTGCCATCCCGCAAGGGGGTGGAAGCGAAACGTTCAGCCGCTTCCTGACCGGAGAGCTTCGCGCCGTTATCGACAGCACCTACCGTACCAACGGGAAGAATATGCTGATCGGACATTCCTATGCCGGATTGTTCACGCTCAACACCTTCCTACGCCATACGGAACGGTTCGATACCTATCTGGCCGTCGACCCTAGCCTGTGGTGGGATCAGGGCAAACTGGCGGAAGAAGCGGATGCATTGATCGAAGGGAAAGACTTCGCAGGGAAAAGCCTGTATATCGGTGTCGCCTCTAAAAAGCGTACCGACCGGGTGGATATCCACCTCAACAAAGTAAACCATCTCCTCACGGAGGTACTGCCGCAGGCGGAGAACCTGCGCTTCTTTAGTAAATCATTCCCCGAAGAGAACCACGGAACAGTCGCTATTCCGGGAATATACAACGGGATCAAACAATTATTCGGAAAATGAGAAAATTATTTGCTCAACTGCATTTATGGTTATCCATACCTTTCGGTATCATCATTGCGATCGTCTGCCTGACGGGAGCCATACTGGTATTTGAATCGGAGATACAGGAACTTTGCCATCCTTCCCATTACTTCGTCAAGGAAGTAAAAGGGGAACCGCTGCCCCCTGCCGCCCTGATCAAAGCGGGACGCCAGCAACTGCCCGACTCGGTCAAGATCAACGGTATCCGTGTCTCCTCCGACCCGAAACGTACCTGGCAACTGGTATTGCCGGGCAAGAAAGCAGCCGCTTTCATCAACCCTTATACCGCCGAAGTAACCGGGATAGCCGACGGACAGGGCTTCTTCATGCAGATGATGCGCCTGCACCGCTGGTTGCTCGACTCTTACAAACGCGACGGCAGCTTCTCGCTGGGTAAGGCCGTTGTTGGATATGCTACACTGGCTCTCGCCATCATCCTGATAAGCGGGCTGGTGATCTGGTATCCCCGTAACAGGAAAGTACTGAAAAATCGCCTGAAGATAAAAACGAAAGCCGGCTGGTATCGTTTCTTCTACGACCTGCATGTATCGGGAGGGTTCTATGCGACACTGCTTCTGTTAGTCCTGACACTAACCGGGCTTACCTGGTCGTTCGGCTGGTATCGTGACGCTTTCTATACTGTATTCGGTGTCGAAACGACCCTAACGCAGGCACACGCTCCGGCTGCCACTCCCGCTCCTTCCGCACAGGAAGCTTCCTCCCGCGAAAGAGGGTCGGGCAACCGGGAAGGAAATCGGGAAGGTAACAGGGAAAGAGGTTCCGGTGCAGGAAGGGAACGTTCGCAAAAGCGGACGGATTACAGGCAATGGGCAGAAGTATTGTCTACCCTGCAAAGCCAGTATAAAGAATATAACTCGATCACTATCCAGGATGGCTCGGCAACCGTTTCTACCGCCAGATACGGAAATACGAGGGGTAGCGACCGCTACACTTTCAACCCGGCAACCGGAGAGATCACGGAAGTCCAGTTATATAAAGACCTTCCGAAGTCCGGCAAGATACGGGGTTGGATCTATTCTGTACATGCCGGAACCTGGGGGGGTATGACGACCAAGATATTAAGTTGTCTGGTTTCCTTCCTCGGCGCCGTATTCGCCATCACAGGATATTATTTCTGGATCAAAAAGAAACTGAGAAAAAGAAAGAAATAACGGTAGTCTGGCTTTTAAATGATATATTTGCTTTCATAAAGCATTAATCAGATGAAAACGAGCCTGTTGATCTTTCTATATATATTATTTACGCTGCCTCTGTCCGGCCAGCCCCTGACAGGACGGATCGCAGACAAATCAGGAGAACCGATACCCAATGCAACGCTCTATATCCGTGAGATTGCATTGGGTATCACTGCTGATGAGAACGGCGAATTCCGTACCACCCTCCAGAAAGGTTCCTACACCTGCGATTTCAGTTCCCTGGGATATGAAAGGAAAACAGTTCCGGTGCGCATCCCCGAAGATACCCATCTTGTCGTGGAAATGGAGAAGAAGGTATACACCCTCCAGGAAGTGATCATTTCCGCCAACCGGGAAGACCCGGCCTATGCCATCATGCGGAAAGCGATCGCAATGGCACCTTTCTATCTCCACCAGATAAAAAGCTATGAGTCGACAATGTACGTGAAAGGGACGGTCAAGATCGACAAAATACCCCGCCTGATGACATTGGGCGCGGATGGTAAGAAGCTGAAGAACCTGGCAAACAAACTATTCCTGATCGAGTCGCAGAACGAGATCACTTTTACAGCCCCCAATAAGTATGAACAGAAAGTCCTGGCCTTCTCCTCCACGGTTCCGGTCGACCTCGATGCCAGCCAGGCTATGACCGTTATGACAGCCAATATCTATGACCCGGATGCTTTCGGAAGAATCTCCCCGCTTGCCCCGGGAGCTTTCACCTACTACAAATTCTCACTTGAAGGTGTATCGATGGATGGAGACCATATGGTCAATAAGATACGGGTACAGCCGAAAAAGAAAAACCCTAAGCTGGTGACCGGCTGGCTCTATATCATCGAGAACAGCTGGAATGTACAAAGTGCCGACCTGAGCGCCACGGAGCTAGGCGTAACAGTCCGTTTCACGGCTACTTATAATGAAGTCAAGCCGTACGCTTACCTTCCTACCTCCTATGATATCGATATGGATATAGATGCGATGGGCGCAAAAGCGACCGGTAAGTATTACTCATCCATCCAGTATAAAACGGTCGAACTCAATGAAACCCAGGGCGTTATCCGTCCGAAGGAAAAGCAGTCCCCTACCCAACCTGCCCGGCAAACAGTCTCTCCCAAACAGGAGAAGGCCAGGAAGCAACTGGATGCATTGATCTCCAAAGAAGAACTAAGCAACCGGGAAGCCTACAAAATGGCTCGGTTAGTGAAAGAGGCAACCGAACCGGAAGAGAAAAAGAAAGAACGGGAGTCGCTGGAAATCACTCCGGGCGATGCCAATGTACGGGTAACGGTAGATACGTTGGCTACTACCCGCGACACCTCATACTGGCAGACTATCCGCAATCTGCCCTTGCAAAAAGATGAAGTTGTAAGCTACCAGATCAGAGATAGTATCAAGCATACGATCGACTCGCTGCGCAGCAAAGACTCCCTCCAGAACCGGACATCCGGCTACTGGATCGGGAAATTGATCAGCGGCGAAGAGATCGCCTTAAGCAAAAAGATCAAGGTAGGTTACAGTGGATTGCTCAGGGCCCGCCCGCAATACGACTTTGTAAACGGTTTCTGGCTGGGGCAACAATTCTCGTTCCGCACCGACTTTACCAAAACGAGGTCGTTGCTTATCTCGCCTTCCGTTTATTACACGACAGCGCGTAAAGCAATAAACTGGCAGGTCGACGGCAGTTACAGTTATGCACCGGAGAAAAACGGGAAACTGTCTCTCGCCGGGGGAGAAACGACTGTTGACTATAACAACGAAACAGGCACGATGTTATTGATCAACTCCCTGTCGTCCTTATTCTTCGGCAAGAACCCGGTAAAGTTCTATCAAAGGAAATTCATCGATCTTTCCCATTCGATCGAACTGGCCAATGGGCTGCCTTTAAAGACCGGTCTCAGCTATGAAAAGCGCCATGCGCCGGAAAACAGCCAGTCGTACAACTTCGCTGGAAATACCCCCTCTTCCAACCTGCCGCATGGAAGGACGGGATATATGCCTGACAACACAGCCTTAAAAGCGGGTATACAGATTTCGTACACTCCCCGGTATCACTACTGGAAACATCGTGGAAAGAAGATATACGCCTACTCCCATTACCCGACTTTCTCGCTGGAATATGAAGCCGGGATACCGACAGGTTCTTCCACCTCCGCCTCATTCAGCCGGTTGGAAGGGAGCATTCATCAAACGATAAAGATAAACGAGTTCGACAAGATCGGTTACTATATCAACGGCGGTAAGTTTCTATCTTCCCGGCGTGTGTTTTTCCCGGACTTCAAGCATTTCGAGACAAACGAGTTATTCCTGACGGGAAGTTCGCTGAATAACAACTTCAGCCTGATAGACAACTATGCCTGTTCGACTGACAGGCAATGGTTGCAGATTCACCTCAACTATACATCCGACTATCTTCTGTTCAAACGGCTGCCGTTCCTGCAAAGTACGCTCTTTAATGAGGCGCTCCATGCCCGTAACGTATGGATACCCGGCAGGAACTATGCCGAGTTCGGGTACTCCGCCGGCTTCAGCGACATTGCAAGGGTGGGTGTTTTCGTTGGCCTGTCCGGGGGACGATACGATGCGGTAGGCTTCACGATCAGCCTGCCGGTGCTTAAATCGATGAAATTCAAATAAAGGGCTCAGGCTTTCAACCGGTATTCCGAAGGGGATAGATTGAACTTTCGCTTGAAAGCCGTACAGAAATGCCCCTGGTAATCGTAGCCTACCAAACCGGCTACCTCGGCGATGGTCTTATCGGTATCCAGCAGGTAATGAACCGCCATATTCATCCGGTAGTCGTACAGGTAATTGAATATCGTTGTACGAAACGCCCGCTTAAACCCGGCTTTCAACGTACATTCGTTCGTTCCGACCCGCCGCGCCAGCGTATGCAGTGAAGGGGGATCCAGGTACTCGGCACAAATAATATCCCGCGCCTGATAGATCTTATCGCGGTCGGAGACGGAAAGAGCCCGTTCCCGTTTCACGTCCTGGTCGGTAGCTTCACGGATAAAGACGGAAAGGCATTCCACCACCTTCGCTTCCAGATACATCCGGGAAGCATTCCCCATATTCCGGCAATGTTGTATATCGCCTAAGGCAGTAATCAACAACGTAGACACCGGTATGTTTTCGGGTGCCAGGAAGAAGGTATCTCCCTGTGCCAGACGCTCATACGGTTTCTCGAAAAACTCCGGGTAACGTTCCGTCAGGTAACGAAAGAACTCCGGCGAGATCAATACGCTTGTCATTCCGAATGTCTCCCCGGCACGGAAATGGTTTAGTTCTTCCTTGTATCCGGAACAGACCATGATATTCGAATATCCTTCCGACCATATCCTCCTGTCGCGCCCCGAGGAAAGAAAGCATTCCGCCCTCCCCTGCTGAACCGAAGAAAGCCCCAGGAAAGCGCAATCCATATTCTGCGACCGCAGGCAGCAATCCTGTTCGCAACAGATACTGTTCCGTATAATATTGAAGTCTTTGCATTTGAACTCGGAATAGTCGCACTGAAAGAAGTCCTGCCGTACCGACCAGGACAGCTCTTCCAGTTGCCCGGTAGTCGATAGCGGGAAATAGGTGATCTCCGGCACTTCCAGTCTGATGTTTCGCCTGCCGGACGACGAGAGTTCCATGTTCATCATCTTTTCCGTTAGATTAAAATGGTATTCCTTTTCGCGTAAATGATTCGTAGACAAAGGTTGCACATTTGCACCGGAAAAACAATCCCCAAAAATAGGTATATTATGAACAAAATTAAACCAGGGATTAAGGACAACGTGGCAGAAACCTTATTCATTCCCCTACTTTCACGCGCATACGAGAGCCGCCGTAAAGATGCTATATTAAAAGACCCGATGGCCTGCGAACTGGTCGGGAAAATAGATTACGACTTCGCCAAATTCGGCAAGATTTCCATGAGCACAGCCGGCACGGCTATCCGTCTCCGCCGTTACGACCGGTTGGTAAGCTGGTTCATCGACCGTACAGACGCCGAAGATCCGGTGATCGTACTGATCGGCTGCGGACTGGACACCCGTTACCAACGTGTCCCGAACCGCGAGAAGGCAACTTTCTACGAGCTCGACCTCCCCGAAGTGATCGAGCTACGCGAAAAACTGTTCCCCATCTCCAAAAACGATATCAACATCAAAGGTTCCATGCTCGAGACAGACTGGATAGAAATGTTGAAGCAGAAGCACCCGCACAGCCGTTTCCTCTTCCTGGCAGAAGGCGTGATGATGTACTTCACCGAAGAACAGGTCAGATCGGTTGTCGGGAACCTGGCTACCCATTTCCCCGGCTGTGAGATCTATTTCGATTTCGTCAGCAAATGGGCGGCACGTAACTCCGACAAACATGAGTCGGTGAAAAAGACGAAAGCCCGTTTCAAGTTCGGACTGAACGACCCGCATACGGTCGAGCAATGGGTACCGGGACTGAAACTGATCGAACGTTTTTATTTCGTCTCCGAAGAGAAAAAACGCTGGGGTTTGCCCGGCCTGATCATGTGGTTGATCCCCGCTTTGCATAAATCATTCGGGATCGTAGGCTATAAAGCCCAATAAAAAACAAACAAGATGAAAGAACAAAAGAAAAAAGGGTTATCGCGCCTGTTCGAGATTGCAGGCGAAAAGAAAGGATTGCTTATAGTGGCCGGCTTGCTGTCGGCATTGAGTGCCTGCTGTATGCTGATCCCCTATCTGTCGGTGTATCAGGTGTTGAATGAGTTGCTGCGGAATGCAGGGAATATCCCTGCGGCCGACAGTGCCTATATGGTGCACTGGGGATGGATCGCCTTTATCGGACTGGTAGCCGCTTTGCTGTTACTCTACGGCGGACTGATGGCGTCGCACATGGCAGCTTTCCGCATCCTCTACGGTTTGCGTATCAGGCTGTCGGAACATATCGGACGGCTGCCGCTGGGCTACCTGAACGGGACATCGACCGGCGCCATCAAAAAGGCACTGGAACAGAACGTGGAAAAGATCGAGAACTTTGTGGCACACACCATCCCCGACCTGGTGAATGCGGCTATCACCGTGATCGTGATGTTCGTTATCTTCTTCAGCCTGAACGGCTGGATGGCGGCGGTCTGCCTGCTGACGATCCTTGCCGGTATCTCCGTACAGTTCTCCATGATGTTCGGCAAGAAAGCGCAGGAATTCTTCAAGATGTATTTCGATACGTCGGAGCAGATGAGCGCATCGGCCGTGCAATACGTAAGAGGAATGCCGGTCGTGAAGATCTTCGGGCAGACGGTGCAATCCTTCCGTCAATTTAGTCAATCGATCTACCGGTTCAAGGAATACGCGCTGAATGTCTGCGATGCCTATGAGCCGGGAATGGTCGTCTTTATCGTACTGCTCAACTCGCTCGTCACCTTCATTATCCCGGTCGGCCTGCTGTTGCTGGACGGGCAACCGGGGAATATCGCACTGGCAGCCGTCTACCTTTTCTTTATCATATTGGGGCCGGGTGTCGCTTCGCCTTTCTACCGGCTCACTTTCCTGGCGTCGAACACGCGGGAGATCGATGAAGGGGTCAGCCGTATCGACACGATCTTCGCAGAGAAGCAAGTGCCCGAACCTACCGTTCCCCAGCAACCGCAAGGACACGACATCTGCTTCGAGAACGTCAGTTTCTCTTATGAGAACACGAAAGAAAAGACACGTACCGAAGCCCTGAAACAGATCAGCTTCACCGCTCGGGCAGGCGAGATTACCGCCCTGGTTGGCCCTTCGGGTTCCGGCAAATCGACCATCGCCAACCTGATCCCCCGCTTCTGGGATGTGAACGAAGGTACGATCCGGATCGGGGGCGCGGATATCCGCAATATTCCTTCCGAAACCCTGATGGATCAGGTGTCCTTTGTCTTCCAGGACACTTTCCTCTTCTTCGATACGCTGTACGAAAACATCCGTGTCGGCAAAGCGGATGCTACCGAAGAACAGGTAATAGCAGCCGCCCGGGCCGCCCAATGCGACGATTTCATCCGCTGCCTGCCGCAAGGATACCAGACGTTGATCGGGGAAGGCGGCGTCTACCTCTCCGGCGGGGAAGCGCAACGGGTAGCCGTGGCACGCGCCATCCTGAAGAATTCACCGATCCTGGTACTGGATGAAGCGACGGCTTTCGCCGATCCCGAGAATGAATACAAGATGCAGCTGGCCATCCAGGAACTGATCAAAGAAAAGACCGTTATCATCATCGCCCACCGCCTTTCCTCGATCATTTCCGCCAACCGGATCATCGTACTGAAAGAGGGAGAGATCGCCCAGCAGGGCGTCCACCCCGAATTATCCACCACCGAAGGACTATACAAGCACATGTGGGATGCCTACACCGATGCTTTCCAATGGACATTAAAGAAATAAGGAGACAACAAGAATGAATGCACTTCAAAACATAACGATCGGCCACACGGAACGGCTCAGGAAACCGGTCGGCTTCACCATCCTCGCCAACCTGGTCAACATCGTACCTTTCATGCTTTCGATAGAAGCAGTGAACATCATCTTCAAAGCCTTCGACGGCAGCGGCAGCGGACTCGACACGACCCGCCTGTGGGTCATCTTCGGCATCCTGGTAGCCTATATGCTCGTGATGGCTGTTGCCGAACGGCTATCGTACCGGCACAACTTTCGCGGCGCTTACGAAATGAGTGCCGACGGCCGGATACGCCTTGCCGAACATCTGCGCCGCCTGCCCCTGGGCTCCCTTTTCCGGCACGATCCGGGCGACCTTGCCAGTATGATGATCAGCGACTTTACACTGGCTGAAACGGGTATCTCCCACCACCTTCCGCAGCTGATGGGCGCATTGGTGATGCCCGTGCTTGCTTTCTTCGGCCTGCTGTGGATCGACTGGCGCATGTCGGTAACCATGTTCATCGCACTTCCGCTGGCTATCCTGGTGCTGACGGGTAGTACCCGGATACAGTACAGCCTGAGCCGGAAGCAGATCGAAGCCAAAGTAAATGCAGGCAGCCGCCTGGAAGAATATCTGCAAGGAATCCGCGTTATCAAAGCCTATAACCTGCTGGGCGGTAAGTTCGAACGTCTGCGGAAAGCCTTTGCCGACCTTCGCCGGGCAAGCATGCGGCTGGAAGCACTGATGGGGCCGTTCATCCTGCTGTCTATCACGCTGGTACGTGCCGGGCTGACGCTGATGATCCTTTGCGGCGCGTATCTGTTGGTCGGCGGGGAGCTGACGTTGCTGACCTTCGTCATGTTCCTGATCGTCGGTTCCCGTGTGTTCGATCCGCTGACGTCGGCACTGACTAATTTCGCGGAGTTCCGCTACTTCTCCATTGCCGGGGGGCGTATCCTCAGCCTGATGAAAGAGCCGGAAATGACAGGCCGGAAAACGAGTCCCACGCATGGGGATATCACCTTCGAAGAGGTCTCGTTCGGGTACGGGAAGAAGGAGATATTGCATAGCGTGTCCCTCACGATGAAAAGAGGATCGCTGACGGCGTTGGTCGGCCCTTCGGGGAGCGGGAAAAGTACGTTGATGAAGCTGTGCGCCCGTTTCTATGATCCGCAACACGGGAAAGTGAAGCTGAACGGGCAGGATATGAAAGAGTTGGAACCGGAGTCGCTGATGCGCTATATCTCGATGGTATTCCAGGATGTGTATTTGTTTCAGGACACGATAAAGAACAATATCCGCTTCGGCAAATCGGATGCGACAGACGAAGAGATAGAAGCGGCCGCCCGCAAAGCGTGTTGCCACGATTTCATCACGCGCCTGCCGAACGGGTACGACACGATGGTGGGGGAAGGTGGTTGCACCTTGTCCGGTGGCGAGAAGCAGCGTATCTCGATCGCCCGTGCCATCCTGAAAGAAGCCCCGATCGTTTTGCTCGATGAAGCGACTGCTTCGCTCGACCCGGAAAATGAGGTGGAAGTACAGAAAGCCATCAACACCCTGATAGCCGGACGAACGGTCATCGTTATAGCCCACCGTTTAAAAACAATCAAAAACGCAGACAACATCATCGTCATGGAAGACGGAAACATCGCAGAACAGGGCACCCACGATGAATTGCTAGCCAAAAATGGATTGTACCATAAGTTATGGAGCATCCAGGAAAAGACGGTGGGGTGGAAACTGTAGGAAAAAATGACAGGCCTCGTAGGGGCGGGGTTTGCCCGCCCTTCTTCACCGGTTGTTATATTATTGTCGCAAAGGGCGGGCAAACCCCGCCCCTACAA
>OGFC01001330.1_pt1 | contig 14601 bp, 10 predicted proteins | sample 1570841 | NCBI WGS metagenome assembly OGFC01 (sample SAMEA2582137, study PRJEB24529) | metagenome | biome: Human gut stool | place: China | collected 2011 | reverse complement strand
CCTTTACGGAAGGTAACAGCTGGCATTATACCTGGTCTGTGTTCCATGATCCGCAGGGATTGATCGACCTGATGGGCGGTAAAGACTCTTTCGTTATGATGCTCGACTCTGTATTTGCCGTTCCGCCATTGTTCGACGACAGCTACTACGGACAGGTTATCCACGAAATCCGCGAAATGCAGATCATGAACATGGGTAACTATGCACACGGTAACCAGCCGATCCAGCACATGATCTATATGTACAACTATGCCGGAGAACCTTGGAAAGCGCAATACTGGGTACGCGATGTAATGAATAAAATGTACACTCCGACCCCCGACGGCTATTGCGGTGACGAAGACAACGGTCAGACTTCTGCCTGGTATGTATTCTCAGCCCTCGGTTTCTATCCGGTAGCTCCGGGAACGACACAGTATGTGCTGGGTGCCCCGCTGTTCAAGAAAGCAACCTTGCATTTCGAGAACGGAAAGAACCTGGTGATCAATGCCCCTGAAAACAGCAACAAGAATATCTATATCGAGTCGATGTCGTTCAACGGCGTGAACTACACCAAGAACTATCTCGACCATAACGAACTGCTGAAAGGCGGCGTGCTCGATATCAAGATGGGCGACAAGCCTAACCTCAGCAGAGGCGTTAATCCGGAAGATCTTCCTTATTCTTTCTCTGTCAACGACGAGAACTTTAAGAAACTGGTTCCGGCCGCTAAGTCAAAAAAGAAATAAACATACAGGTATATGAACGTAAACAAGAAAATAAAAACAGGTGTAGCCCTGCTGGCTTCCGCTTTTCTGCTGGCTTCCTGTACAGCTGGGGGAGGTACTTCCCCGCAGAAAAGCCCGGTAGACTATGTGAATCCCTACATGGGAAATATCAGTCACCTGCTGGTGCCTACCTATCCGACGATACATTTACCTAACAGCATGCTCCGTGTTTATCCGGAGCGTGCCGACTTTACGGGTGACATGTTGAGCGGGTTGCCTATCATCGTGACCAGCCACCGCGGAAGCTCCGCCTTCAACCTGAGCCCGTATCAGGGGGAAGAAGCCGGACTGAAACCGGTAATCAACTACAGCTACGATCATGAGAAGATCCATCCGTACCGTTACCAGGTATATCTGGACGACAACAATATCGATGTAGACTATGCCCCCTCTCACCAGAGTGCGGTTTATAGTATCACTTTTGAAGGCCAAGGCCCGGCGTATCTGGTATTCAACAGCCGCAACGGACAGCTGAAAAGTGATGGCAAGAACATCAGCGGTTACCAGTTCGTAGACCGTAAGACAAAAGTCTACCTGTATGCCGAAACCGACAAAGCCCCGCAGCAATGCGGCGTGTTGGCAGACAACACCGTGAAGTACGGTGAAACTTCTGTGGAAGGAAAAGATGCCGCTCTGGTGATGGCTTACGGTAGCGATGTGAAGCAACTCGGCGTCCGTTACGGTATCTCCTTCATCAGTGAAGAACAGGCGAAGAAGAACCTGGAACGCGAGATAGCAGCCTACGATGTCGATGTCGTTGCCAAGATCGCCCGTAACGACTGGAACGATGCCCTCGGCAAGATACAGACACAAGGGGGAACCGACGACGATAAGACCGTATTCTATACTTCCCTGTACCGTTGCTACGAACGTCCGGTCAACCTGAGTGAAGACGGCCGCTATTACAGCGCCTTCGACGGAAAGATACACGAAGACGGTGGCCGTCCGTTCTATACCGACGACTGGATCTGGGACACCTACCGTGCCACTCATCCGCTGCGCATCCTGATCGACAATGAGGAAGAAAGCAATATCATCCACTCCTTCCTGCTGATGGCCGAACAGATGGGTACGAACTGGATGCCGACCTTCCCCGAAGTGACCGGCGACTCCCGCCGTATGAACTCCAACCATGCCGTTGCTACCGTAATCGATGCCTGGAAGAAAGGCGTACGCGGCTTCGACCTGGAAAAAGCTTATGTCGCATCGAAGAAAGGTATCGAAGAGAAAACATTGATCCCCTGGTCGGCTAAACCTGCCGGATGGCTGGATGATTTCTATAAGGAACATGGTTATATCCCGGCTTTGAAACCCGGCGAAAAGGAAACAGTGGAAAATGTCTCTATCTGGGAAAAACGCCAGCCGGTAGCTGTTACATTGGGTACGGCTTACGACCAATGGTGCCTTTCACAGATCGCAGCCGAACTGGGTAAGGAAGACGAAGCGAAGCATTACCTGCGTGAGTCGTACAACTACCGCAACCTGTTCAACCCCGACACCCGCTTCTTCCATCCGAAGGATAAAGACGGCAAGTTCATCGAACCGATGGATTACCGCTACGACGGTGGCCTGGGTGCACGCGACTATTACGACGAGAACAACGGATATATCTACCGTTGGGACGTACAGCATAACATCGGCGACCTGATCTCTATGATCGGTGGTGATAAAGTCTTTACGTCTGCTCTCGATTCTATGTTCAATGAGCCGTTGGGAATGTCCAAGTGGCAATTCTATTCCTTCCTGCCCGACCATACAGGTAATGTAGGTATGTTCTCTATGGCCAATGAGCCGAGCTTGCATATCCCGTACCTGTATAATTATGCCGGCCAGCCCTGGAAAACGCAGAAACGTATCCGTACGCTGTTGAACCAATGGTTCCGCAACGACCTGATGGGGGTGCCGGGTGATGAAGACGGTGGCGGTATGTCTGCTTTCGTAGTCTTCAGCCAGATGGGATTTTATCCGGTTACTCCCGGTTCGCCTACATATAATATAGGTAGCCCGGTATTTACCGATGTGAAGATCGACCTGGGCAATGGCAATACCTTCGAGGTGAAAGCGAACAATGCTTCTGAAGAGAACAAATACGTACAGTCTGCCCGTTTGAACGGCAAAGTCCTGAACCAACCCTGGTTCCAGCATAGCGATATCGCCCAGGGCGGTTTGCTTGAACTTGAAATGGGCCCGAGAGCTAATAAAGCATGGGGGATAGGAACACCTCCTCCTTCTGCTGCTCCGATGCCGCAATGATCAGAGCTATAATAACAAGAAAGCCGGTTGAGAAATTAACCGGCTTTCTTGTTTTATGAAACAGGGGATCAGGATGTCATATCCTAATAAGCCCCGTTATAATTTAAAGGTAAAGTAAACCAGAAAGTGGAACCTTTGCCTTCTACGGAGTCCACCCCGATAGAACCACCCAGGTATTCAATGATCGTTTTACTGATAGTCAGTCCTAACCCCGTGCCTTGATGGAAGTCGTTGATCTTGATGAAACGTTCGAATACGCGCTCCCTATTGCTTTCGGAAATACCGATCCCGGTGTCCTGCACACAGACTTTCACTCTATCTTTCTTTATTTCGTAAAAGATAGTGATGCTTCCCTTGTCCGTAAATTTGATCGCGTTATTGACAAAGTTGGCAATCACCTGCGTGACCCGCTGGGGATCTGTCCTGAGAGTGACGGTCGGCTGGCTCCTGTCGAAAATCAGTTTTACTTCCGGCTTTACTTTCAGCGTGCCTCCCAGGTAAACCTCCATACATAGTTCCCTGATATTGACCTCCTCTATATTATATTTCAACATGCCCGATTCAATCTTTGAGAAGTCGAGGATGTCACCGATAAGATTAAGAAGCAAATCATTGTTCTTATGGATGATATCGAGATAAACCTGTTTGTCTTCGGGATCGTCCGTCTCGGCCACCAGATCCGAGAAACCGACGATCGCATTCAGCGGCGTACGTATTTCATGGCTCATATTAGCCAGGAAAGCCGACTTCAGCTTGTCCGCTTCCTTCACCTTCAGCAGCTCCAGCTCTTTCTCGCGCTGGTCGGTGATGTTGGAAGTATAGCTTATTATCTTGCTGGGTTTTCCATCTTCAAAATATTTGTAGGCACGCACATTGGAGTTGAGCCAGTACACCTTATCGTCGAATATCCTGCGGTACACAGCCGTGTATTTGTCGATTTCCCCATTGATAAGCCGTTTGAATTTCTTTTCATAAACAATCGGATAGTCGTCCGGATGCAATGTCTCCATAAAGTCGTTTATGGAACCGAATCTGTCCTCTTTCAGGTAATTAAGGAAAGAAGTGTCCTGTATCTTATCGTTCAGGCTGAAGTCGGTGGTCAGCTTATCGATGGCTACATCGTATTCCCATATAACCGACTCGCCGGTATCGACTGCGGCCTTTAACTTGGCTAGGCTGTATTGTATCTCCTCTGTCTTATGGTAGTTTTCGGTGTCATCGAAGACGATAAAGATGAAACCCATGATAACGTTTTGGGGATCTTTCAGGACAACCCCTTTCACCCGCAGGTGTTTGACCTGTTCGGTTACCGTCGACGGGTAAAAATCCGTTTCCGTAACTTTGCTGAAATTGTAATCCAAAAGGAAAGACACATCTTCCCCTTTTTTTAGTTTCTCGTTTACCCAGTCGGGGATGTTCGGATTCTCGAAGGTGTTAAGTCCGAGCACCTGGTCGTGTGTCGTCCCGAATATCTGCAGGTCGGCATTGTTGATATCCAGCAGATAGCCGTTTTCGTCGTAAAGTTCTACTCCCCACGGCAATTTGTCGAAGATGATCTGGAACTTGGCTTCGCTCTTCAGTACCTGTTTCATCGAGTGCTCCATCATCCCGTGAGCCATTTCGCGTTCGATGGCGATTGAGATGATATCTGTCAGTATCCGCAGGTTTTCTATATCCAGGGCAGTCCACGTCCTTTTCTGCCTTACACAGTCAAGGCCGATAAAACTATTTGTCGCCCCCTCGTGGAAAATAGGTATGGCCAGTAGGGAGACTATATTTTGCACCCGCAATATATTTTGCTCGGCAACAGCTTCTGCCGGCATATAGTCAATATCATTGATAATGATATCCGTTCCTTCCCTGATTGTTTTTATCCACCAGGGAAAGTCTTCCTGAGGCATTTCCGTTAGAATATCTTCACGCATGGAGATAATACCTTGGCAGGTCACTTCATGCGTGAAGTTAAATGTCGGTTTATTCTCTTCAAAATTCCCGATATATACCCTGTCGACATCGAAGAACTTCAGGATAACCAAGAGGGACTGGTCTATAAGATGCTTCTGTCCCGGTCTCATCAGTAAAGCCAGAACATCCGAAAAAGTTTTCCGTAGTGCAATGGCATTCGTCAGCATACGGTTTTTATATGTCTTTTCTACATTGACGGAGGAGTCTTCGGCCTTCAACATTTCTATTTCACGGATCAGATCTTCTCTCGAATAATTAGCATATACGCTACCCATATCGGTATATGAAGTTTATTGTTTGTTGTATGTAGAACAAAAGTACATATAAAAATTGATTTTCAAAAGATGTTCCAAGCTTTCCTTTGAATAATGATTATCTTGTTTAAATTTTAGGTAATTCCCAGGGAGCCCGATAATAGGCCTTTGACAGCGCAGTCGCTTCATTATCACCGACAAATAGGCTGTTGGCGTCGTCCCAGCGCACTTCGCGTTGCAGGCGGCATGAAATATTTGCCAGGTGAGACATTTTGGCTACACGAGCGCCGATGGCTATATCCGCGTTGGGTAATTCGCGGCTCTTGATGCAACTCAGGAAATTGCCGACATGGTTGTACAACCCTTTGCCTTCGCCTTTTTTGAAAGGTACGGCTTCCATGCGCGCCTCTTTCCCGACCATGACGGGAAGGACTTCCCATCCTGCACGGGTAAGTACCAGCGTACCGTTTTCACCGAAGAAGGCCAGTCCTTCTTTCTTGTCGAACGGGCCGTGGTTGATACCGCAGGCATGATCCCAGATAATATTGAAATCCTTATAGGCGTAGGTAGCCATCAGGGTATCGGGTGTTTCCATAGCATCGTCGGGATAAGCGAACTTGCCACCACCGGAGAATACGCGGCTCGGCAGGTCGGCGTTCATTCCTTCCAGCGCATAATCCAGCAAGTGCACGCCCCAGTCGGACATCAACCCGCCCGCATAATCCCAGAAGAAACGGAAATTATAATGGAAACGGTAGGTGTTGAACGGACGTTTCGGTGCCGGGCCCAGCCACATATCATAATCCACTCCGGCAGGAACCGGGCTGTCGGGTATGATGGGTAGGGTAGGTTTGCTGTCCTGATAAGCCCAGACCTTTACCGTACGGATGCGGCCGATATTGCCGGCTTTCAGGTAGTTGGCGGCTTCGTCCCAGTGCGGGTCGCTGCGTTGCCATTGGCCTACCTGTACGATGCGGTTGTATTTGCGGGCGGCTTTCTCCATCAGGTTACACTCTTCGATGGTGTTGGAAAGCGGTTTTTCCACATATACATCTTTCCCTGCCTGGCAGGCATATATGGTAGGAAGGCAGTGCCAGTGGTCGGGGGTACCGATGATCACGGCGTCGATATCCTTGTTGTCGATTACTTTGCGCCAGTCTTTATATAGATGTTTCACCTTCTTTCCGGTGCTTTTCTCCACATCGGCAGCCCGTTTGTTCAGCCACTCGTCGTCTATGTCGCAGAGGGCGACACATTCCACTTCCGGGTATTTCAGGAAATTACTCAGGTTGGAGAAACCCATCGAACGGCATCCGATCAGGGCTACTTTTACTTTGTTGCTAGGGGCAGTTTGTCCGTAGACCGTTTCATAAGCATGGCCGAATAACGGCGATAAACCAAGTCCGGCAGCAGATAATGCGGACTTTTGTAAAAAATTTCTTCTATTCATGGTATTTAAATTATGTGTTCGCGAACAGCTTTGCAATAATACGAAAAATAGTTCTATATTTGTGCCCTGAATTAAAAAAATTACCAATGATAACCACTCAAGATACTAACTGGTATGTTTTATATACGGCTCCGCGTGCAGAAAAGCAGGTAAAAGAGCGAATCGATATGTTGGGAGTAGAATGCTGGCTACCTTTGCACCGTACTCCACGTGTATGGTCAGACCGTGTGAAGATCGTTGAAATACCTTTGTTCAGTTCGTATGTGTTTGTCAGGTGTACGGATGCCGTTTTGCGCGACTTGCTAAAGGTGTATGGCGTTATCCGGATTGTCTTTTACAACCAGAAGCCGGCTATTGTCCGCCAGGTGGAGGTGGATGCCATCAAAGAGTTTTTGGAGCAGGCTGCCGAGCATGAGCTTTGTGCAGGTGAAGAGGTTGAAATCCTTACCGGTGCTATGCGCCATGTATCAGGAAAGATCAAGAAGATAAAGAAGAACCACCTCATGCTTTATCTGGAACAGCTGGGCGCAACGGTTTGTGTGAAGCTGACGGATGTGGCTAGGGGGAATAGGTTGAAGTGAAATATTTTGTTTTTCCGAATAATTATTTGTTTCTTTGTAGAAAATCAAGACAGACATGAAAATGAAAGAATTTAATTCAACAAAACAAGAAATGATCCATGCAGCTAAAAAGGCGGTTGCCGATAAGAAAGCATGGATGAAGGCTGTTTCGGAAGGAACATCGGTTCAGAAATTGAGAAGTGAAGGGATTAAGGTTGTCAAACTTCAATAATATAGAATAAGAATGACCTTAATCTCAACTATCTTAATTAACCAAGCCTCACCTTACAATGTCCAGATTATAGATGATGGTTTTTCTTTAGGTTTTACTACCGATTGTAATATCAGTTATAAGATTGCTTTTACAGAAGATAGTAGCATTTATGAAAAGGATGCTTTTATGTTTTATATCGGAGCAGAAGATAAACCGCTAGGTCGGGATTGTAAAATTGCTGATACGATATATGCCATATTAAATTCCTTTTTTGAAGATAAGCGACGAATCCTTTTGTATTTTTGTGATATGAAGGATCATAGGCAAGCTTTACGAGATCGTTTGTTTAATATTTGGTATGAAAACTATCCTGATAAAAATTTATTCAGAAAGATTACAATAGCTATTGAAGTAGAAACAGAAATGTATTTTGTTTCGCTGATTGTATCGGAGTTTCATCCGGAGATTGAAACAATTTGTAATCAATTTGAATTGTATTTGAATGAACTAAAGAGTAAATAATATCCCGTGCTTGATGGTTATGGTGTCAAGCACGGGATATTTTGTTTATTTCACCTGTACCTTAAACCGTTCCTTTCCAATCAGAACGATGTAATTGCCTTGGGGGAGCCAAAGTGTTTTGTTGCCGGATAGGTTGGTGAGCTTTTTCAGCAAAGTGCCGTTGAAGGTGTAGATGAAGACCGTTTCGGGCTGCGGAGTTTGGAGGTGGAGGTAGGAGTCTTTTGTCCAAACCTTTGGGCTGTTTGCATCTATCGTTTCGTTGGCTACGGGGTCGGGGTTCTTTATGATGCCGTCGATGCTGATGGCGATCGGCTGGCGTACATATTTGATGATATATGCGCCGTCGCTTGAACGTGGGGTGATTGTTTCGCCCCGGTCGGTCGTGACGATGGGGGAGGATTGGCTGTATGCTTCATCCAGTGTGAGGTAGAAACGGAAGCTGCTCCAGGCTTCTACTTCGTATTCTCCGGCAACAGGGTCGGTTGTTGCACCTTCTATTTGCGGGAGGGTGACGATATGGTATACTGTCGGGGTCGGATCGGGATCGGGCTTTGGAGTAGGATCGGGATCAGGGTCGGGGGTAGGTTCCGGTTTTTTAGTGATGGTTACTGCGATATCTATATTGGATGAAACTGTCAGCACGTCACCTGATGTGAAAGGTGTACTGTTGACGAGTAACTCGTTTACCTGATAGCCCTCCGACGCTTCGGTCGTAATAATCAATTTTGTACCACCTAATACTTTATCTCCTGATGATATAGAAGTACCATCTTCCTGATTAACTGTCAGTGTTCCGTTATCGGGCTTATTGAATGTGATGGTGAAATATTGCAGGTTCAGTAAAGGAATGCTCGGTTGGTTGGCGATCATTTCGCTGTAGGAACTACCGTCGTCGTTGATCTTTTTTAGCTTAGGGAGTTGGGTATTGTCTGTGAAGTCCCAGGCATCGGATGCAGCAAAGGGATAGGTTTGCACATTATCCCAGTCAGAACCATTTAGCTCTGTCTTGTTTATATCCCAGTTTCCAGGTATCTCTGTATGGGCATAATTGTTGGTAACAGTGCCACCTGTATAGTAATATCCAATAATGCGTCCGATTGCGGTGGTGTAATTTGTAATGCCGGAAATATTAAGTCCTAAACAGTTTTCAATACTGCCGGTTGCTGTGTTTATTCCTACAATACCACCTACATATCCTTTATTTTGTTCTGTTCTGATCGCTTCCAGTTGGCTGGTTGTGTAACAATTTTGAACTTTAGACTCATTCTGTCCGACGATCCCCCCGACGCGATTTCCTACACCAGTAGATGTAATATTTCCGGTTGCATAGCAATCTACAATTTCTCCCCAAATGGGATTTTTCCCATAATTATATCCTACAAGGCTTCCGATATAATTATTACTACTGCTTTCGGTTGTAAGATTAGCCGTTGAATAACTATTCTTTATTGTTTTATAGTTTATACCACTTACACCTCCTATATAACAAGTTCTTCCATTAGCTGATATTCCATTTATCGTTGCCGAATATCTGGATTTACTTTTATTCGAACTTACCGATATATTGGTTTGACAATTTGTAATAACAGAGTAATTATACCCTGCAATACCACCACCATAAATTGCAAATCCATCTAAGATCATATTTCCGGAAGCTATGCAATTAGTAACAGGTTTGCTACTTGTATAGCCGACAATTCCTCCTGCATAAATAGGAGTTGCTGGAATGGTTGTAGATGCAGATATGTTTACAAAAGATTTACAATCTCTAATCTCACTTTCGCTGTATCCTACAATGCCTCCTGCATAAGATTTAAATAAATTCAGATCTACTCTGTCCGGTTGATCTGTTATTAATTGGGTGGTAATTGTTCCGGATGCGGTACAGCCTATAATAGGTAATGTTCTAGAACAATGTTCTCCCGCAATTCCTCCGGCTATTGCCCTATTCCAACCTGAAGGTTTTGTTTCATTTGCTGTATAAATCAGAGTGAGCTCACATGAAGAGTTGCATCCTTCAATAGAATAATCACCGTTTGTCCGTGCTGTATTTTGTCCAGCGATTCCACCTAAGCCATATAAATAATTATCTGCTGTTAAATCTATTTTACCTTTAGCCGTACAATCTTTTATGTAACCTCTGTTGATGGATGTAATCCCCCCTGCATCTGCTCCTTCTAAATCCATTGTAATAGTGGCATGACAGTTAGTGATACTTCCTATATTATTTTCATTTACATGATCTCCAACTATCCCGCCGATCCATCCGGAACCTTGATGGGCTTTGCGTCCATCTTCTGACTGATGAACTGTGATTGCTCCTTCAAAAGTACAATCTGTCACTATACTTTCCTGACCAAGACCGATTATACCTCCAATCGTTTCTCCTTCAGAATTTTCTCGCTTTATCAAACCTTCGACATGACAAGATTGGATAGTGGATGATTTACTGTTGGCTGCTATACATCCTATAAAAAGATTACGGAGATCTCTTATCTCCGGCTCTACTGTTTTCTTGATTGAACAACCGGTCAGTGTAACATTCTTTATAGTTGCATTTTTAATGTGACCAAACAGACCTGCTGCATAGACAGTGTTAATAGTCATATTGCTGATGGTGAAATTTCCTCCGTCGAAAGTTCCTTTGAATAGCTTTATGAATTCATCATTTAGGTTGTCTTTACCGATAGATATCCAGAGATGCCCAGCTAAATTTAGATCAGCCTTAAGATTGATCGTTACTCCTTCAAATCCTTTTTTGTTGGATTCTCCTGTATCTTCATCGTTATTTACCATTTTGGCTACCCAAGCCAATTCCTTTTCAGAAGATATGTTGATTTCTTTGGAATTGGTATTCCAGTCTTTTGGTGCTTCAGCCAGGTCTTCCCACGTTTCCGTTGTGCTATCTTCTGCCGATACCCCTTTGGAAAGGGAGCAGAGGATAATCGTTATTAACAGGCGAATTGAGATAAGGTGTAAAGACTTTTTCATCATCATTTATTTTTAGTTTGAGGATTATTTAATTCATCGAGTAACTGTTTTCCCGGTTTCAACTTTACGGAGAAACGTTCGGGAATGATATGAGGGGCACCCGTTTTGGGGTTGCGCGCCGGGCGTTCGGATTGATGCCATCTTGAAATGACGGCAAAACCGTATAAGTGGATTTCGTCACCGCATCGCAACTGATCGGTGATGATTTCCATTAATGCCTGAAGCATCTTTTGGGAGGTTGACTTCGTTTGCCCTGTCTTTAGAGCTAAGTCATTGATTAATTGTTGTTTGTTCATAAGCATGACTAGAAAAAACGTTCCTTTAAATTAGTCATTTTTTGAGGGGGTATGTGCGAAATTCTGTTTGTGTAAAAAAGTGAAGAAGGAAATCGTGAAAAGTGTTGATATATAAAGAAAAACATGAAAATCAAAGTTTATGCAAGATTGCTTTGGTTATTAAAAATTAACCCGTAACTTTGTGGACGATTTAAAGGAACGTTTAAATTAGTCATTTATTTTGAGGCTAAAAATCGTCTGTTTGCTTTGATTTTTAAACTTACTGGGTATTAATAATTAAAATGCTTAAGTCTTTATTTGAAAATACTTACGGTTTCTCACAAAAAAAGGTAAGTTTTTTTCGTTGAAAAGTCCCCGTTTTTTACTAAAAGTATGCCACTTCTGCCAAGTCTGCCAGTAGGTACATTTTTATTGGTTACCTGCTTCCGGCTGCTTCTTTTTGATATACTTACCCGCTGATAATTTGAATATTAGCTCTTTGTCGAGCCAGATCTTCAAACGTCGTGCCGACGTGCGTGGAGCTATCCCGTGCGACGTAGCGCGGAGAGTCATATCGGCAGTGCGGAATTCGTCGGGCAGCTCGTTGAAGATCTGCTCGTAGATATTCGGGTTCGTAGCCGGAGGACATTCACCGTCTTTCTTCAAGCGCGTACTCAGGCTTAGGATATGTTCGTGGAAAACGAGTATGAACTCCATTGCATTGTTGAAGTCGATGTCTAAAATAAGCATATTCTCCTGTGTGCATTGTTGCTCTACTTTGCGTAGGGCGGTGAGTGTCATACAGATACGGAAGTGAGCATGTCCGAGACGGTTCACGATACCCTGGCGTTCGTTGTCGCCATACAGCTGCGCTTTTTCCGTAAGACGGCGGAAACGGGCATTCATGCGGTCGCGCTGCTGCTTGGTGTAATGTACGAACGTAGCGTTCTGATCCAGGAAAAGGCCGGCACGGAGTATGCGTTGCCCGAGATCGGGGTAGTATTTTCCGGTGGACTGCTTATCGTCTTCGTCGGTCAGGTTTTTCCATTCCACCGGCTTGTCGAGGGTGTAGGCCAGGAAGCGGCTGAACAACCCGTCGTCGGCGGAAGGGATGAATTTGAAGAACTGTCCGAACGTACCGGAGAGTAACAACCCCATCAGGGGCTTTTCGCAGTACTGGTATTTATTGGCCACCGAGTCGCGTCCGATCTCTTCCTGGTGGGCGATCTTGTTGAGCATATTGGTGTACTTACCGTAATCCTGGCTGTTGGCATCGGTCAGGACACCGATCTCCGACTCGTGCATCAGCCCCGGATAATGGAGGTTGCCGGCGAGCACCTCGGTCAGTTTGGCCTGGGTGATGCTGCCGGGGATGTTCAGGTTTATCTGGCGCACCACGGTGGGAGGATCGACGGTGAGGGGAGTACCTTTGCGCTTGGCTTGTGCCACGGCTATGAGGTAGTTTTGATCCTTTTTTTCGTACTCTTGCACCCGTTTGTTCGATTGGTTGTAGATATAATTTTGCCAGACGCTGATGGCGGGGCGCATGGTGTTGAGTATTCCTTTGCCGGAGCCCGCCTGTGCCACGACATAGAGATAGAGGGGAGGAGCCGTGTAACGCCCGTGGTATTGCCCGTGCACGTTGGGGGTTACTGTAGATAACATGGTCAGTGCGCCGACCAGTGCCATGTCGAATTCCTCGCCTGTGATGCCGGGACGTATCATGTCGCGCAGAAGGGCGGGGAGGAACTCGAAGACAACCTTGTCGAAGCGGGGTAGGTGGCTGGTAAAGTCTTCGTTAGTAATGTTATCCGTTTCTTCGGCCGGGAGCGTATCGTTTTTTGCGTGTCTATTGGCAGAGTTGGCAGAAGTGGCATACTTTTCGGGGAAGACGGACGGTGTTTCGCGCCGGTTCGCTCCGTGTTCGGCCTGTGCACGGGTGTAGACGGAGGCGATAGTTTTTGTAATTTCCTTTACATCGAAATCGGGCTTCGCATAGCGGCGCAGGCATTCGCTTTCCACGATCCGTTGGTCGAACCCGGCACGGTTCAGGCAAAATGCAAGGCTGACGAGCAGCCCGTGGCGTTGCCCTTTCACCCAACTGTTCCCCATATCCACCCGGTCGAGATACCTATCGAGCCGGTCCGCTTCCGTTGTCTGATTAGTGGTTGGGCAACAATCACTTTTCCTCTCCAAAGTAAACCCTTCTGCGCCGGGATTGAAATAACATTCCGCATCCCAGCAAACCAGGCTTGTCCGCACCAGATCCGTACATCCCCGGTCTACCTCTTCTCCCAGCGTTGTCTCCACCATATCCTGTAGTGCGCGGCAGACAGCGGCATGTTGTTCCGCCCCGTTCGTCACCCGGAAAATCAGGTGCACGCCGCATCCCCGGGTACTGACATACGCCAGTGCGAGCCAGGGGAACGCCTTGCACCGTTCCAGGTAGTCGGCAGCCGGTGCCTTCATCCCGTCCACGTCCACCAGCACATAGCCGGTGTAGGGGCCGGCCTGTTCCGTTTTCCGTTCTTCCGGGAAAAGGGCGGCGACTACGAAGGCGGGGAGCTGCATCTTCATCCGGCGGGCTTCCTTATGCCGTCCTTCGGCCGTGAGCCGTCTGATCTCTTTGGTGATGAACATGAGCTTACCGCTCTTGATCAGCTCATAAATCTGTATGAGCGTCATTCTCTTTTCTTCCCTGATACTGTAAACGTTGCTGTACCATGAGAAATGTTGTTCTTTATTTTCCATACTGTTGTAAATTGTCGGTTACACATTGTTTGTTGTCAGGGTTCTCCCAGGTGGCCGACGATGCACATGGCCTGCCGGGGGGTGAGTAGTTTTTGTCCCGGTTTCCAGTCCAGGGCGATCAGTTTCTCTTTCAGGTTCCCCGAGAGCCTGATCCATCTTGTAAGCCGTTCGCTCGCCACCTTGGGGGTCGATTCGGGGAAATAACAGAGGGCCAGTTCGTAAAAAGCCCATACACGGGAGTAATTCGTCTTTTCTTCCATGATCGTTTTTGTATTGATTTAGTACTCGTAAGGTAAGGAAAAAGAATGAGATAAACAAATATATATGCCATGAAAATCAGCTTTTGTAACTCTTTTTACCCGTGAATACCGGACGCTGCCGGACTTCACCGGATTATGTCCGCTGCGGGGGCTTGGCGTGTCGTATATTTGTAATGTAATCAAGAACGAGGCCTCTTCTTTAACCGGATTACGTTATACGAAACACTAACCCTTAAATTTAAAATTATGTCAGTAAGGTACAAACTGGTCAAGCGTAAAGACCTGTCGAAAGATGCTCCCGAGGGGGCACAGAAGATTTATGCACCAGTCAATAACAAC
>OGFC01001325.1_pt1 | contig 14634 bp, 14 predicted proteins | sample 1570841 | NCBI WGS metagenome assembly OGFC01 (sample SAMEA2582137, study PRJEB24529) | metagenome | biome: Human gut stool | place: China | collected 2011 | reverse complement strand
ATTTATTTCTATATTTTTACAATTTTCCCTTTATTTAACGTGATGTTCATGTTATAAATATAAGTGATAATGATATAAATTTTCTTACAGTATGTACCTGTATGATACTTTTCAAGGCTGATAACAAGGCCTTTTTTTGACTTCAAAAAGCTCACAAAAGACTGATTTTATACGGTAAAATGCAACAAAAAGAAATTCTGCATTACAAAAAGAGCAACCCCCTTGATATAAAATGTATTACCTTTATCTCAGTTCAGTTTCTCTTTTTGTTAAGATTATTATACAAGATATGATATCCTATATGGTAAAAAAAATAACATCGAATTTCAGTGTACTATAGCTCCTTTTATTTTTTACATTTACAAAAATTTGAAATTACTGCATATCATCTATTTTAATGAAATTTTATGTAGCACAAAACTATGTTCATAGGTTTTCATACATGATGTATCTGAATAGTGGAAGGCTTTTCGACATCTTTGGCTTTTTCGCTGTACTTATATACACATAGCCCCGCATGACATAATACAATTTCATTTTGCAAGTATTACAGCATATTCCCTATAAGTCATCTGCAATTCTTGCGTTATCGTAATATACACCATATTCAAAAAAAAAAGTCTGATCAAATCACTCATCAGACTTTCCTTAACGATTTAAATTATATTGAGTCCCTATAAACCAAATAATGCCAGGAATTTTGCAATTCCCTCTGCTGCAATGACCCAGATAGAATATTCGTTACCACCATAGGTTTGTAGGAAGGTTCCAACGGTACCTGCCACCATCGGAATGGTCACTGCACATAGTACTGTCAAAATCATACCACCCAGTACTGCAGTTACCATCACTGCTTTCACACCGCCGCGCTTATTGGCGAATATGCAAGCTGGTGCAACATCGAAATAACAGGCTACCATAAGCGGTATAACAGCTACACGCAGCATTCCACTTGCCCCTAATACAAATATAGTAATGATATTGACAGCTGCTGCAATGATAAAACCAATCAACAGTGCATTTTGTCCATAGGGGAAAATCAGAGGTACATCCATTGCCGGGACAGAGCCTGGCGCTAGCTTCATTGCAATTCCTTTAAAAGCCGGTACGATTTCCGCCAGCATCATGCGAACACCCTGCAGCAGAATTAACATTCCTGCTGCAAAGGTCATTCCATTCGTGATGGATACCGTAACAAACGGTTGTCCTGCAAAAATCAGCTCTCTTGTCGCATCATCAATACAAAGTGCTACAATGATGTAAACAAGCGTAATGACGATACCGGATACTATCGTGGTATCCCTACAGAATGCAAGACCCTTCGGCAGGTTGATGTTCTCTGTATTTTGTGCAATATTCTTTTCGTTTTTTCCGAAGAAGGCACCTATCCAGGAGCCCATCAGACAGAACACAGAGGTCGTATGTCCAATTGTAAATGTATCCTGTCCTGTCAGCATTTTCACATGCTTTCTCATCACATGCGGCATAATGGTTACCACACAGGCAAAGAGCAGTAATGATATAGCATATATTGGAACTGTCCCCAAATCATTCTCAACACCTACAGCGATAAACAGCATCGGATACCAGTACAGCAGATTCGCTGTTAGAAATATTGTCTTAAACCTGGTGAATCTGGCAATCAGAATATTCATCACAAAGCCAATCAGCATAATCAAGCCTACCTGACTTCCCCAATCAGCCAGAAATCCATTAAAATCTCCAATAGTGGGTGCATTTTCAATTGCGAACAATGCAACAAATCCATTTGATAAAGGAGCAATGCTGTTACTTATAACATTTACTCCCTGCGTCAGAATCACCATACCGATGAACGACTTTAATGTCCCCTTTACAACATCACTGATCCCCTTTTTTTGTAAAACAAGCCCCAGCATGGCGATAATCGCGATAAACATCGGCGGTGTTCTTACCAGACTAACTATAGTATTCAATATACCATCCATCTTTCTATCCTCCTAATCGTTTACTTCATAAGATTTTGCACTGCTTCCAATACTTTTTCTTCCACTTCCTCTTCACTGATGAAATTCTCAATCAAAATGATGGGGCAGCTGACCTTTTCTTTTACCTCCTCATACAGACTGAGGGATGTCAGCAGCAGATCGACACTGTCATCTGACACGCTTGTCACATCATGCGGCTCTGTTTCTGCTTCAATACCATGCCGCTCCAGCACGGTATCGACGGTCATTTTCAAAATCAGACTGCTTCCGATTCCAAAGCCGCATACGGTTACGATATGTAAAGGCTTCATCCTATTCCTCCTTTCCTTCAAAATATGATAGAAGCTCCTTCACACTGGTTCCCGATTCTAATAATTGTATGAAGTCTTCTTTCATTAACAGCTTCGATATATCCATCAGCTCCTCCATATGCCTGTCCTTTGCACAGGAAGCTAATACGAAGATCGTATGAACCGGATCATTGGTCTCATGCCCAAAAGAGATGGGGGTATCCAATGTCATCATACTCATACATTCCTCCAGCACATCCTCACAGGGCTGTGCATGGGCAAGTGCTATTCCGGGAATCAGTACCATATACGCTCCAAACCTGTGCAGAGCCTCCAGCATCTTATCCACATAGCCCATCTTTATTTTCTTTTGCTCAATGAGACATGCCGCAGCCTTTTTAATCGCATCCTCCCGATCATCCGCATGTATTTTTAAACGAATTGTTGATTCATTTAAGTATTCCTTTATCATGCTTTCCCTCCTCTTTTCACCATTATCATATCCCACATTATTTTGCAGCGCCATACCAATGTATGATAATCGGAAGCGACAAAATTTGGTATCCAGCTACATTGTAGTTTTTTTCTCTACTGCCTCAATTTTGAAAGATGCATTCGGATCATTCGATATAGTCTGCTTTTATTATAAGAGACTGTGCCCTGTTTGTGATTCAGCTAGCCTTGGCACAGAAATTCCTATGGCTGCATTTTGGTTTTAAAAAGCATCTTCTCGAAGTAACGAGACCGTACTGCATCGCGCACACGCATGTTATGCAGAACTGGGATTATCCTGCAGACGATTTCACAACTGTGATTGACACCTGCATTATCTCCATCATAAGTCCTTAATCATATCCTGCAGACTATGATATACCGCACTTGGTATGATATCGGACTGACAGATATCCTCTTGCTTGGTTTCTCCACTCAATACCAAAATACCGCTGGCACCATTGTTCACACCGCAGGCCACATCGGTATACAGACGATCTCCAACAATGGCAATCTCTTCCTTTTGATACCCGGTATGCTGCTGAATCATCGCGAGTGTTTCAGGAAACGGCTTTCCCAGATAGCGCGGCTCTACCCCTGTAGATAGACGGATTGCGGCGCACATCGCACCGCAATCTGGAATGAAGCCATCCTCTGTTGGGCAGTTGATATCCAGATGCGTAGCCAGAAAGACAGCACCGTTGCGAATATAGGTACAGGATTTTTTTAATTTATCATAGGTCAACGTCTGATCGAAGGCCACCACTACTACATCCGGCTGTACATTATCTACTAGAGCGATTTTCTGTTGAAGAAATTCCCTTTCAAGTGCTGCAGTTCCCATCAAATACACCGTTTGATTCCTGTGATATGTATGAAGATAGGCAATGGTTACATCTGCACTCGTCATGATCTGCCTTTGTGTGATTGAACAATTCATGCGCCTTAGCTTGCGAATATATTCCACTTTTGTACAAGATGAATTGTTTGTGAAAAACAGAAATTCTCTGCCGGTAGCCTCTACGGCTTTTAAAAATTGCAGAGCGCCATCCAAAATCTGGTTACCAAGGTAAAAGGTTCCATCCATATCTAATACAAATAATTTAATTTTTGACAAATCCTTCATATACCTCCCCCCTTCAGCTCTCTGTAAATCCCTAGAATATCTTCTTTGCTGACAGCAATAGGATGCAAGCCTGTACATCCATGCTGCAATGCATCCTCGCTCATTTGCTGTATTCCCGCTTCATCCAGATGATAGGAGGCTAATGTCATCGGACAAGCAAGTTGCTTAAACAGTGCCTCGATTTTATGAACCAGTGCATGTGTTGCTTCTGATAAAGGTGTATGATAAGATGCGTCTACATACCGCATGATACGATCACAAACCGCATCCATCGCATGTCCCATATGAAGAAGAGCATACCGTTGCAGGACTCCGACTGCAAGACCATGCGGTACCTGATAGTGTCCGGATAATGGACATCCCATACCATGCGGCAGTATCCCACAGCAATGGCTCATCGCAATACCGGCCAGTGTAGAAGCATATGCCATGGAAGCTCTTGTCTCTTCCATCCCAGGATCTTCCACACAGATGGGAAGCCATGTAAATACAAGGCGCAATGCCTCCAACGCAAGCAGATCAGTAAGGGGATTATCCCGTCTGGAAAGCATTGCTTCCAAAGCATGAGAAAGCACATCCAGACCGGTAGAAATTGTGAGACTTTTGGGAAGTCCAATCGTCAGTGTAGGATCAACAAGAGCAACATCCGGACAGATATTGCTGGAGCTGATGCTGTCCTTACGCAATGTCTTTTCATCTGTAAGTACGGCATACTGGCTGACCTCTGAGCCTGTTCCGCTCGTGGTCGGTATCGCGATAAGGGGCAGTATCTGCTTTGGCACCTCCATGCGCTCTGCTGCCCCATCCAAAAACAAGCCGACATCTGTGTTTGCGGCAGCTGCTGCACATGCACCCTTTGCTGTATCCATGCAGCTTCCTCCACCCATTGCTATCATCCCGTCATTATGATGCCTTTGAGCAAATCGTGCACAGTGATTCACGGAGCTGATGGTCGGATTGACCTCAACCTCAGCATACAAATCCGCTTCTGGAAATGCAGCAAGCAATCTCTTTGCGAACGAATATTGCATAAGCTGGCGATCTATAATCAGCAGCGGTTTTTTCATATGCAGCCGCTTTGCATAAATGCCTGCCTGCTCAAGAGCATGCTTTTCAAAGACAAGCTTTGTCGGCAGGAAAAATTCAAATGATTTCATAAGCAGTCTCCTCATCTCATTCTTGACAGCATTTCATAAAATTTGTGATTGAATGTCTGCAGGTCTATAATTCTGTCTGGTATATCCACCAGATTGACCTCACTCGGTGCATAGCTTCCATCCTGATCAAACTCCAAATAACCTTGCAGCAGATTCTCCTTTTTCTTTATCACACGCTTTGTGCTTGTCGAAAACAGCGTTGGATTGGTCAAATAAATTGCAGTACATAAATCCCAATTGATAAAGACAGGACGATTGCCATAATCCTTCGTTTTTCGCTCGATCCAGTCAGCTAAAATCGGCTTGCTCCATTGCATATAGCGGCTGTCCTGATCCAGCATGGCCTCTAGATCCTGTAACTCATAAGCTGCATATTGCGTACATTGTGAGGTGAGAATGGATAATTTTTTGCATTCATATACAACAGTGGCGGCAGATACAGGATCGACACTGAAATTCAATTCCCTACACAATACACCGTTTAAATACAGTGGCTCCAGAATGCCGCCCATCACGATTAGTCTCTTGATTTTATCAAAAAACTGTGCATCCTTCGCTCTTGCTCCTGCGATATTGCAAAGCGAGCCAATAGCAATAACCGTAACTTCCTGCGGATATGCCGAGACTGTCTGTATCAGAAAATCCACGGCCTCGCTGTCATATGCCTGTGGTGTTCTTCCCCCCTTGAATACCGGTACATCTTCAATCTGCAGATCCTCCAGCATCTGTATCGTATTATAATAAACAACATGCTCATAGTTATTGGCGAATGTACAGGTGATCCCCAGTACCTCAACATCTGGATGCGCATACAGATATGCAAATGTCAGGCCATCATCAACATCACTCTTTTTCACACCCATCGTATTATCGCAATCCAAAATCACCTTCATAGGTCATCCCCAAGCACAGCTGCAATGGTATCCAGTATCAGATATACCGACCAGCTTCCAGCATCCATGAAACCAATGGAGCGCTCCTGTAGAAATTTTGCCCGGCCCTTCGTTGCCTGCATCTGTCTTGTCGCCTCTGCCCCCTGTTTTGCTCCCTCACTGGCTTTGCGAAATATCGCGGCATCCCTCGGTTCACCTTGTATTGCATCGACAGCTCCATATAATGCATCCAGCATTGTTTTTTCTCCACGCCTGGTATCAGCCAGATTATGAATGGCTGTTATCGTTTTTTCTAATATATCTGTCAATGCTTCACCATCGAGCACCTTTCGTTCCTTTAAAACAATGGCGGCCTGAATAAAAAATGTACTGAATATCGGTCCGGAGGCTCCCCCCATTGTGTTCAGCATACCATATCCGATAGCTTTGAAGACCTCCGCTGCTGCTGCATCCTCATCGAGTAGGGATACCTGCTCATAAGCACTACGAAATCCCCGGGATATCGTTAACCCGTGGTCACCATCTCCTGCTTTACGATCCAAATCGCACAGCTCCATTGCCGCCTGTTCAAACGTTTCCTGTAACCTTCTGGCTACCTCCATATATTTATTCATATCCTTCAATTCCTTTCAAATATTGTATACCAAAGACGGCCTCCTGCAGTGGAGTGCTGCTGCTCCTGTTACGACGGATGCACATACCGTCTCCAACCTCTGAACTTGCCTTCGTAAATGTTTCCATAATCAAATAGCCGTCATACTGTAATTGCTTCAAGCAGCCAATCAGTTCCATCCAATCAATGTGTCCGCTCCCGCACACGCCCCGATGATTTTCACTGATGTGCATACAGCCAATCTGTCCGATATTCCTTTGCAAAGCCTGTGGAATACTATCCTCCTCAATATTCATATGAAAGATGTCCGCAAGCAGCTGTACATTATCCAAATCTATCAGCTTCAGAAATTCCGCCCCCTCATCCAGAGTATTCATAAAGTCTGTTTCAAACCGATTGACTACCTCAACATGCAGACTCAGCCCCTTCTCTCCTGCATACTTTCCCGCCTCTCGTATGACATCAGCACTGTACCGCCAGCGCTGCTTTTGATCTAGGGAAGAGAATTTCTGCCATGGTGCATACAGTACCCCCTGTAGCGCAACAGCCTGAGCAGCTGCAGCTATATCAATGCAATGCTTCAAATAATTCAGTGCATTTCTTCGTGTCGGTTCCAACTCACTGCTGGGATCTGTTGTTTCATCTACGCCTGTGCCGAAATAGATATCAAAGCCCAGCTCCTGTGCTTTTTTTACAACCCTTTGCAGCTGTTCTGGAACTGCTTTATATAAAGAAATCTCCACACCATCAAAGCCTGCTTTCTTTACATCCTCCAGATAAATGGACACATCATCTGTCCATTTCTGACACAGCATGGATAAATGTAATCCGATTTTCATGTTTTTTACCTCTTTTCCTCATTTATGATACAGGGAGCACAATAGCGGTTGGAAATCGCCTGATACTGCTTCATGCGCGCAATCATTACCGCGTCATCCTCTTTTGTACCATACAGGTGCTCCCCCCAGATACTTCTGCCGGCCGCATATCCGCAAGCTCCTCCCTTCCCTGACAGCTCAATCTGCTTTTCAAATACTTCACTGGACACCCCTGAGCTTAAAACGATCCATGGGCAGGAAATCAGCTCACTGATTGTCTGACAGCAGGCAATATTCCTTTCCTCTGTTAAGACCGAAATATCACCGGGAAACTCAAGCTTATATATTGTTACCGGTATATCCTGTAGCTGCTTCAGCGATTCTTTTATCATGTGGTAGCGCTCTTGCTGTGATAGGACTTTTTCACTGTACATGATTGGTTCCAATAAAAACGGCATGTCTGCTCTTTCGCATTCCTCAGCAACTGTCTGAATGATTTTTTTGATTTTTAAACGGAATTCCATAAACGGATGATAATATACAAACAGCTTTACCATGCTGCAGCCCAGCTCCTTCATATCCTGTACACTAGCATTCGGATACAGATAGGTATCATTGATTTGGGTTATATCATAGTTACTGTTTTCCATACCAAGCATAATGCCCTGATTCTGCACATCCATTGCTATTGTCCCTTGTTCGATTGCACAGACCGGGTCCAGTAGACAGCCGCTTACATAGGGATTGGCAAGCTTGCATAGCCGCTGTTTTTCTTTTCGTATTTCCTGTAACCTTGCGGCATGCTGCAAACGCGAACTAAGCGCTTCATTAAAAACATCACGGTGATCAACAGCAAAGATCTGCATGATTCCCTGTTCATTGAGTAAATGCTGTACACGTTTTTCTTTCATTGTCATGCTTCCTCCTTACCATGCAGCTGCCTGCTGCTTCATTTCTATATAGGGGATTCCCATCATTTCCGCAAACTCCTTCAAAGCCTCTTCGATATGTGTTGGACATATGATCAGGTGATGTTCGATGCCATTGCTCATCATTGTATCGAATACCGCTTCAACAGAATAGGCTGTATCAGATTTTGTGAAATCGCCGATATGTCCTCTTGTTCCTGTGAATCCTGCTTGATTTTCACTTACATTAGCATCCATTGCGAACAGCTGATGATGATTGCTGTATCGCAGCAAGGTTACTGGAATCGCACGAAAGGCATAATCATACGATAGTCCCATCAGAACACGTGCTGGATTTTTGCGTTCCAGCATAGGATGCGCTACAATTGATGATTGCTTTCGGGATTGTAGCTCGCCTGAACCGATTCCACAATGCCACAGCAACAGCTCGTTTTCGGCATATGATATATCTGTCACATCCATCAGGGTAGGCTGACAGCCGCTGATAGCATGTGCAAGCAAAAGTGATACGGCTCCTCCTACATCACCTTCACAGGCAACTGGAACGCCCTTTACCTGTGCAAGAAGCGTGAATGGAACGCAGGGTACTATGGAAAACACATCCTGAAATTCCGGCCAGCAGCAGGCAGCAAGTGCTTGAATTTGATAAGTATCTACAAGCTGACACAAGGCAGCCAGAACCTGTGCTCCCACAAACAAAGAGGTCTGTGGAAGCTGCTTTGTATCCGTTGCTGAATTTACAATCATCTGCTTCATTTGTTCAATTTCAGCAAGCGTTAATGTCTGTATTACCTGCTGTAGCTCATCCATTGTAAGCTCGACAAAGGTGAGTCCAAGCTCCTTTTCCCTTTCTCTGTCAGTTTCCAGATTATAAAAGGTAGGAGCCACACCTCCAAGTACACCGATTCTCCCCGTTTGCATCCTTTGTACTCCCTGCAATGCCTGTACACTGACTTTGAAGCGATGCTGAAATTGTTCTCGTTCCGGTGAACCGTAAAACCATTTCACCTTTTTCTTATGCTGAAACGAGCGCTGAGCAATACTGATAAACAGATTCATGGACACAACTGCATTCAGCTGAATATCCCCTGTCTGTTTTGGCTCCTCCGCCGCCCACACGCCAATCGGCGTTGGCCAGCCATCAAATTCCATCATGATATCCCCGGTGCTGAAGGCTGCGCAAAGGATGAGTACATAATCAACCCCTTGCCGCTTAAAATATACTTTTGCTTTCCTTGTCTGCTCTGCATTCTTGACAGGCGCAAAAGGAAGTATCCTTGCATCCAGCTTTCTTGCCAGCTTATCCAGACCTTCACTATAATGCTCAGGTATACCGTACTCCTGCGCGAAATAATTATCACTATGGCAGATCAGCAGTCCTATTTTTACCATTGTATTCCCTCCCCTCAGAACAAAGGTGAGTCCACCGGATAATCGTAATAATTCAGCAGCTCCTCATCCATTTTGCATAATGCAATAGAGAATCCGGCCATTTCCTGTGTTGTGACATACGTACCTACCCAGCTTCGTACAATTCTGATTCCCTTTTCGGATAGATACTCTGCAACGTCCCGATAAATAATCATCAGCTCCATCCTTGTCATAGACCCGGCATTGTTTACTAAAACAGCGACCTCATCTCCGGCAGCATACGGTTTATCTGCCAGCAGCTGCTCCAGCATGTAGCTGCTCAATTCCTTCGCACTCAAAAGCTTCATCCGTCCGCTCCCCGCTTCTCCATGAACGCCCATGCCTACTTCAATTTCATCCTCGTCGAGTACAAAGGTTGCCATACCTGTTTCCGGATGTGTGCCACCGGATATCGCAACACTCAGTGTCCTAGTTTCATCTCTTGCTTTTTCAGCGAAGGCAATCAATTCATGCATCGACTTTCCATCCTCAGCAGCAGAGCATACAATTTTGTAGGGGAAGAACAGCCCGGCAGTCCCCCGTCGTTCCTCCTCCTTTCCTTTTGGAGCACTTGCTATATCATCCCATAGCACAACCATCTCAGCATGAATACCTTCCGCCTCTGCCAGCATAAGCGCCATCTTCGCATTCAGAATATCGCCAGCATGTGAGGAAACCAAAAGTAGGACATCTTTCCTTCCCTGCTTGGTAACCTCCTGTAATGCCGCCAGCAATTCCAGGCAAGAGGGGGCAGTGAAAATTCTTCCGCATACATTGGCATCGAACAGTCCCTTCCCTACCAAATCAATCATCGCAGGCTCATGCCCGCTTCCATTTCCAATGATTACCGCTGTTTTGTTCTGTTCTTTTTCATTTTTCCGAAGTAAAATATTACTATGCAGTAAACGGACTCTGTTTGGATATGCCTGTACATACCCTGAAAGCATGTCCTGTACCAGTGTTTCCCTTTGGTCTATCATTTTCTTCATACTCGCTACCTCCCTAGCACTTTCTTTTACAATTCGATAATACACGAATCCAAATATCATGAAAATGCCAATTATTTGTCAGGATGCTCCACAAAGATTGGGATGTTAATAAAATGAATTCCAGGTATGATATAGTAAAGAACTCTATACTGCAGATAAAGGAGGAGACCTCTATGGAATTGAATCAAATCTGTCTGGCCTTGCTGGAACTGCTTTATCAAAATAACGGAAGCTGTACATTCTCACATATCAACGATGTCTTGTATCTGTCCAAACGCTCTTTGGAATATCAGATTGAAAAGCTGAATATTTTTCTGATTCAGCATCAGCTTCCGGAAATTCAATGTACATCCAGCACCATCCAAATACCGGCAGCTACACAGCCAAGGCTTGATGCGTGTATTATGAGCAATCATTTGCTTGACTGGTATTTTCTATCCGCAAAAGAACGCTGTGCACTTCTTGTACTTCTCATAACCGTGCAAAATACACCGGCAACAACCGATGCCTTATGCGAACAGCTCAGAGTGAGCAGAAACACAATCGTATCGGACCTGACACAGCTTAAGAAAAGCCTGCCTATGATCGGCTTAACGATAATGGCCAACCATAAAAACGGCTATAAAATACTGGGTGATGAGATTACGATACGCTTGTTCATGCTGGAGAATATCCATGTATTTTACAGCAATACCTATTCGCAATATTATATATTAGAATTTCTTGAGCGTTTATTTGATGAATGCGAGGCGCCCCTGAAGGCTGCAGAAATCACACAGCTCCTATCCGATTTTTTCCAACACAGTAAGGAAACAGAAGCACATAGCTATACAAGTGAGGCCAGAAATGATATTCTGCTTCATATCTACATCATGCTGTTTCGCCATCATGCCTCACAAATTCCTGTGTATATGGAGGAGATAAAACAAACCGGTGAATATCAAATGGCCCGTCTGATTCTGAAGCAGATCTATGCAAAGCAGCAATCTAAGACTACCTATACGTCAGATTTGTATTACCTGACTACAATTTTATTGAGCTCAAAAATCAATGGCAGCTTTGATGAAGCAGCTGTGGAAACAGATGTTCTCACATTTGCTGACAGCTTCCTTAGGAATTTTGAAAGACTTACCTTCATACATCTTGAAAATCGTGATGAGTTGAAGGAAAAGCTGCTATTACATATCCGCCCTATGTATTATCGTTTAAAATATGGCATCCGCCTTCACAACGTATTAAACGAGGATATCAAAAAGGATTATGCTTTGTATTTTAATCTTACGAAAAAGGCTGTAAAGCTATCTATGAGCAGTCAGGATCCGGATATGCCGGAGGATGAACTCGCCTATCTTTGTGTGTATCTGGCCGGATGGATCAATCAAAGTGTTTCCCAAATTGAGCAGGAGGAAGCGGCTGATCAGCTGCTGCTTGTGATTCCAGGAGGCAACAGCATGTCTTCCCTAATACAGCTGCAATTGATAAATTTATTAAAGCCCTTGTGCTTTCAATATGAAATAATTTCTCTACAGGATTTTACGGAGTCGATGGCAGATGCGTATCCCCTTGTCTTATACAATGGTTCCTATAATGGCGTAAAAAAGAATATTATTATGATTTCCACCCACATGAATGAATCCCAGCGTAACCGCATCCTGCAATGGAGCGCACGATATTCCAACATGGATAATAATGATGAGCTCACCCGTTTATATGACCTTGTAAAACATCATTGTATCGTACAGGATGAGGATCTCTTGAAAGCAAAGCTCTTTAGCTTTCTGAACGATTCACGAAATCGTTCCCAATCTCAGATACCATCCCTACTGCAGATTCTACATGTCTCCTCCATCAGTTTATTTTCCAAAACCATGGAAATAGACAGACTTTTGATATTGGCTACAAAGGAATTCATCAAGAATAATACCGTGAAGGATCTCTATGTCCCAAACCTTATGCATCTGCTGTCTACAATGGGAGCATATGGTGAAATCACGCAGGGTGTTTTGCTGCTGCATGCGGAGAATGTGCAGTATTGCAATCATCTTGGCGTACATATCTGTAATTTGAAGGAAGCGCTTTATCTAAAAAACAATCCGGATGCAATCCATACGATCCTTCTTTTGTCGACACCGGATAAGACTTCGCATTTAAGAATTCTGAAAGATCTATCACAGCTGTTTCGCGAACACTCCTTTGTTAAGAAATTAGAAGAATTTGAGTTTTCCGAAGAGCAGGATATGTATGATGAAATCTGTATGATTTTAAAAAAGGAAAGCTGATAAACAGCCTGTCCACTGCGTTTTGAAAAAAAACAAAAGCCTGTTTAAATTGTGAGAGCTCTTTAAATAAAAAGCCATAGATGATAAAATCTCTTGTCTGTAGCAGAGAAATTATCTATGGCTTTTTGAATGATAAGCAGTCCATCTCCTTAGCTCTGGACTTGTGTAATTACCTTCTTCCACGTATTTCAGGATAAGTCGTAAACCTCGACTCTGACATTTGGAGCACCTATTGATTAGATTTTCCTTTTGCTAGCTCTTATCATATCCTTTCCCGGTATGAAAATATGCTTTACCGCCTTTAGAAAGCTGATTAAAAATTTCAAAACGCCAGCGTTATTTTAAGCAGCCCCAAGCAGCACTTGGAAGAAAAACGAATGCAGAAATCTGCACAGCCAGCCAGAAATCAACGCTAGCTGCCAGTAGTAAATTCTCAAATATTTAAAATCTGCGAAAAGTAGCACTACAAAAAGTAAGATACGCAGCATCGTCGATTGAACCGTGCGCTATGTTTAAGAGCGCTGCAAAACATCGGCATAAAAGCCACTATGAAGCCTATGATTTCGATTTTTGTATATACATCAAACATATACTACAGTAAAGCAGACACTTGTTCATGAAACATCAGCAACGTGCCTGAACGTCAGACAGTCTGCAGCTATCAAAGCGTCACCAGCTACCCATATGGCTGCTTTACTGAACACGACGATTCTTCTTCTAATAGGATCAGTTATGATATTGACCATCGTCTTTTCACGGTGTTCCTTTTCATATACCGCGTAAAAAAGGCCGTTCACAGCTTTTATCATTTTTTCAATCCTTCATATACCCTTCAAACTTTTAAGATATGAAGAAAGAATGACTCCCCGACCTTTAGGATTGACAAAAAATCATACGTTGATGCAGATTTCATATGCAAAGAAGACGGAGAGATTCCGCCTTCTCATAGCACCTTCTCCGCATGGAAAACTGCACGCTTATTCTTGCTAGGCCGTGTTATCATTCCCAGCTTTTCCAATTCTTGAATCTCCCTTTTAAACATCCCCTTATAAGAATGCTTATATCCTTGTTCCACAAGCCCCTTGTGCACCTTCAGCAAAGAGATTCTACCCTCTACCGCCTGTGCTCGCATTTCTCTTATGATTGCTTTTCGATACCGCATTCTATCTTTTTCAGTCTCTGCCAGCGATACCACTGGATCAACCTGATCCGAAAAGCAGCCTTTGAAATAGAAATCAATATGATCATCATAGACAACGATTCGCTGAAACAGAATATGCAGCTCCTGCTTCGTGTAATTCTGCTTCGCAATCATCTCGTCGATCACATCCAGTGCAGTTTCAAATGAGTCGTTATCCATGTCCAGCGCAGCAAGCTTCCCATGCAAAGCCTCTATTTCATCCTCACAGGCTTTTTCCTGTTCTATTTTATCATTGATGAGCGACTGATACGATTCCTGAATCAGCTGATAATTTTCCGGCTGTGCCATACTTTCCTTCATTTTATTTTCCAGCAGCTGTTTGATTTCTTTCTTAAGCTCATTCACCTGATTTTCATAGGAATGAAGTCTCTTCCTATACCGCTGTTTCTGTATATCCTTTGTTATGGCATTAACCTTCAGTTTCTTTAAATAATTTTTATATACCTCTCTGCGGCGTTTCAGAAATATGG
>OGFC01001321.1_pt1 | contig 14655 bp, 5 predicted proteins | sample 1570841 | NCBI WGS metagenome assembly OGFC01 (sample SAMEA2582137, study PRJEB24529) | metagenome | biome: Human gut stool | place: China | collected 2011 | reverse complement strand
TTTTTAATGAATGAAATCTATAAATCTAATTAAGATGTCATAATGAAAAAACAGAACTATAATAAGAGGTTTTTTAGTTTGTGTACTGAAAATTAATGTGTTATAATTTAAATATAAACTTATATAGTATATAAAAATTCTATAAAACAGCAATTATTAAATTGTATAATGCCATACTTTAAAAATAATTGTTTGTCAAATTTAAAAAAGTATACAGAATATATATAAGTTGAATTTTAAAACATCAAGGAGGAAATATGAAAAAAGTACTTTGGGTACTTCTTTTTTTATCTTGTTTGAGCACAATTCTTTTATCACAAGAAATAAGTGAAAAAGAGGGAAAAAAAGTAATTGAGGACATAAGAAGAGATCTCAACGAATCCCTTGAAGAAAAAGTATTTAGAAGCAAAAATACTATTGAAACTAGAACAGCATCAGGGGAAGCAGCTTTTGAAACAGGAAAAGAAAGAATGGCATTTTTAAAAATGGAAGAAAAAGAAATTATGGAATTTGAAGAAATTTTGGGGATGGAAGCAAATGAAAACAGAGTATTTTTAAGTCAAAAATTTGATGAAATACACAAGGAGTTCAATTTCAATAAAAATGAGATTGAATCTATTTCAATTGAAAATAAGAAACTAAATGAATACTTGAGTAAACTTAATAACATTGAACAGAAGATAAGAACTGGAAATTAAGGGGGAAGATTTTATGAGAAAGAATGATATTGAAAAATCTCTGAAGAGATTTTTAAAGAGAAGAGTCAGTTATTCCTTTTCACTTTTGATAGCTTTTATGATAACAGGTGGAATAGCCTTGGGAGCAGGAATAACAGCAGAAGAGATTCATGAAACAAAAGGGGATTTATTAATTAAGATTCAAGAAGAAAGAGAAGCCATAAAGCAAAAATTATTAGAAAATCAAAGTAAGATGAAAACACTAAATTTGGATTCAAGGATTCTTTTGAAAGAAGCTGATTTTTATTCTAAACCAACAGCACCAGCATATGGATTTTCAATGATAGGAGGCTTTAAAAAAGCTGATAGTGTAAGTAAAGACTGGAAAGGAAGTGTAAGAGGAGACACTTCTATGGATAAATTAAGAAAAAGATTTAATGAAGTACATGGAACATCAGCAGAAACAGGAGAGAAGGGAACACTTCTGGGAGCAGCACAATATACACATAATAATAAAGCAAGTGGATATGCTTCAAGCGGTTGGATAAATATGAGTGGAAATTATCATTCAAATACAAATGTATATGATGCAGAGGCAAAGTTATTCATTCTGCCAGTGGTAAAAGCACCAGTAGTAATAGAACCAACAGTTCCAAATGTAGCGTTTACAGTGCCAACAGCTCCAACAGTGATACCAGTGACATCACCAGCAATAGCTTCAATAACAGTAGGAGCGGTAAATGTAACAGCTCCAACAGTTGTAACTCCAACTGTGACACTGCCAACAACACCAACAGCACCAGGGGATATAATAGTAACAGTAAATGAACCAAATATAAATGTAAATATAGGGACAATAAATGTAGCTGGACCAGGGGTATTAAATATACCTAATTTAGTTACGCCTAATATAGTGATTTCTTTGAACCCTGTGGCACCACCTTCAATTATACCACCATCACCAAGTGTATCTACACCAACAGCACCAGCAGCGCCAAATTTTGTTTCATATGTAGCTCCAGGTGGATCGTGGTTAGGAGGGTTTACAGCCTATCAGGGAGTCAATTATTTTAATCCTGCAATCTTATATGCAAATACTAACTCTTTAGCAAGTTTAGGAACTCCTGCTAACTTAGCTAGTGGAAGCGTAAGAAGACAAACAGATCCTGCTCTGCCGCTTTTTTCTAATATGCAGATAACAAATGGAACTGGAGGAGCGAGAGGAAAAGTATATGCCTATAGAGATGCTGGAGTAGCAAAAACAGGTTACCAAAATATAAAAAGTCCAGATGGAGCAGGAGCATATACACCGACATATTATGCACCTTCTAATGGCGGACTTTCACCAATTGTAACAGGAACAGTAGCAAATCCAGGATATACTGCAAATACAAATCTAGCAGATAAAGAGATAGATCAGAAAAATCGTTGGATAATGACTATACATAAAAGAGGAGGAAATGCAAAAACAGTAGTAGAAAATATAGATTTTGTAATAGGAGGAGCTGATGGGGTTCCAGGTTCTACAGGATGGAGCAGTGGAGATGCAGCAAAAACTGGAGAATCAGGAGTTCTCTTAATGAGAAATGATGGAGATGCACTGTTCAGAAATTCAACTATCGATCTTCTAGGAAGAACGACTATTAACGTTGATATCTTACATTATGGGGCACACTATTTAACATCTTTAGAACTTGATAATGTAAAAATTAATATCAAAGGAAATGAAAATACACTTTTTAGCAATGTACCTCATTCAGATGTTGGAGTGTGGGGAACTGTTGATGTGACTACTAAAAACAGCAGCTGGGGATTACCTCAACGTGATGATGGAATTGGAAAGCAAGGAATACATGGAAAAATAGATCTGAATATAGATACTAAAGTAAATACTATTTATTATATAAGAGCTAATAGCTCATATAGATGGAATGGATATAATGGAGGAAATACCATTTTATCAGATGGGACTACTGCAAAACATAGTCATATAGCAAACCCAGAAGCATTTTTAGTATATACTCCACTTATGGGAAGAGTGAGATATGAAAATAAAGATTCTGGTGGAAATAAAGGAACTTTCAATTTTAATGGTTCTGGAAATGTAGGAACATGGGTAACTAAATATGTTCCAGATAGAACTAAATATACATACAACTCCGCTATGGCTTCAACAGAGGCTCCTATTATAGACTTAGGTAAAGTAATGATGAATGGAGATGGAAATGTAGGTATATATTTAGCTCAAAATAATAGTAGACCAGATTATAATGGAATTTTCCAAGGAAGTTTACCAATTGATTTTTATATAGGAACTTCATTAAATAGTGGTGGAGGAAATCAGTCAGGAGATGGAAATACTGATGGAGACAACACAAAAACAAGTGGAAATGTTGCTCTGTATGTATCTTCGGGGCAAAGAAAAGAATTAACAGTACTTAATGGATATTTTCCTGCTACAACAAATTTAGTTACTCATGGAGTAACACAATATTATTCTCCAGCAGGAATGGGAGCTGGAGTTCAAATAGGTTATCCAGATTTGGATACACCAGCCCACGCTATAAAAAACCTTAAAATAGATAACTATAGTGCAGTGTTTGGGAAGTATTCTAAAAATAATATAGCAATTGTTGCAAGAAATGGAAGTGTTGTTGAATTATCGCCATCTGCAATTATAACAGATGGACAAACTTCAGCTACACCTGATGTAGATAGAGCAGAGGGGACAATAATTGCTTTTGCAGAAGGGGTATGGTATAACCCAAGAATAAAAGAAAGTGACAGAGCAGCCTATGATGGAAATTCTCATACAGATGGAAAAGTTCTCATAGATGGAAGATCAGGACAAAAATATGTACCACAATATGGTTCTTCAGTTCTTATTTCACAGAATATAGCTTTAGGAAGTAAAAAAGCTGTAGCAGTATTTGCTAAAGATGGAGCAAAGATAGAAACAAAAAGTATAACTATTTATGGGGCTGAATCTACTGGAGCTTTTGCTTCTGGACATAAAATATGGGCTACAGAAAACTTAGAGAGTTCAATAGCTCATGGTGGAGGAACAGCAGCTCCTTCAGTTATCAATATTGCTGGAGATATAGTTCTTGTAAATGGAGATAAGAATAAAGGTGTTGTTGCCATGAGTGGAGCAACAGGAGATGGAGCCCAAATAACTGTAACAGGAAAGCTAAATGTAGAGGGTCTTGGAGTTTATGTAGATGGAGCAAAGTCAAAAATAGCAATAAATGGGGCAGGGAGTACTCTTACATCTGGAGCAGATGGAGCTTTAGTAGCTTTAAATGGAGGACAGCTTGAATTTAAAGGTGGAACTATAACTCATGGAGTAGATGATCAATTGGCCTTTTATTCATCAGCAACAGGAAATTCAAAGCTTACTTTTACAGGAGCTACAATTTTAAATATAAGTAAGGGAGTAGTTTTCTACGGAGAATCTTCTAATTTTACTTCTGGAGCTGGAACTTCATTATACAATGGAATGGGAAATTTAACAGTTAATTTAACAGGAAATGGAGTGAATCTAGGAGTATTTAAAAATATAAATGCTATATGGGATGGAACACCAAATTATTTAAATAATCCAACAAATGGATTAGTAAATATCCCTAAAGCAGCAGCTATTGATCCTAATGGACATTGGTATAAGAGTAGTCTGGATGGAGGAACACTTGATATAAATACTGATGTTAATAGAGATAATATATCAGTAGGTGGAACAGTTGGAGATGGATTTAACGATATAGTAATGGAAAGAAAAGCTGTTACTTTAAACGCTGGAAAAAATGTAAGTTCTGTAGCAGGAAGAGGTCTATATCTTGGTTCAAATACTACTGCAATATCTAATAATGAGTCTGGATATACTATTAAAGGAACAGTAGATATATCAGATGGCATAAATGAGGCTGTTGGAATTTATACAAGTTATGGACATATAAATGTGGATAGTGGTGGAGTTGTAAAAGTATCAAAAGGAGTAGGAGCATATGGAATCAATGGAACTAAGATAGAAAATAAAGCTGGTGGAAAAATAGAACTGGCAGATTCAGATTCAACAAATCAATCTATTGGAATTCTATCACTTGCTACTAATAAGTCTGGAACTCCAGATACCTATGGAAAAAATGCAGGAAAAGCTGGACTATGGGGAGAGGTTATCAATAAGGGAACTATTGGTATAACTGGAACTCATGGAATAGGTATCTATATGGAAAATAATCATAATAGTGCTGCTAAAAGTCAGATGACTATGCATAATGAAGCTCCTATTACACTTGGAGATGATGGAAAAGGTATTGTAATAAGAAGCACTAATACCACTGGAGCTGGAGGAACTCTTACTCTTAAAGATTCTGGAAGTGGAAGAGATATCAAAGTAGGTAAAAATGGTGTTGGAATATATGCTCAAGGTTCTGATATAAAAATGAATGGAAATTATGGAATAGAAATCCAAGAGGGAGGAGTAGCTCTTCAATCAGAAGGGAATACAATCATATCTCGTACTAATGCAGCAGATAAACTTACAGTAGACTATGCAGGAACTTCAGGAGCAGGGAATACAGCTATAGGAATAGCTTTCAAAGGAACAACAGGAAATACTTTTAATAATAATATGAATATGGAAGTATTAAATACTAGTGGTGCAGAAACAATAGTAGGTATCTATGGAACAGGAGCAGGAACACTTACAAACTCTGGAGATATAACAACCAAATCTACAGGATCTTATGGAATAATTTCTGAAGGTGTAAATGTAGTAAATACTGGAATTGTAACAGTAGGAGACAGCTTAGCCCCAGTAAGTGGAGCAATAGGTATTTATGCTAAGGATGCATCTGTAGATACTGTTGGAAAAGATATTGTAATAGAGGGAAATGGAGACAGTTCAACAAGTGTACATCCTATTGGAATATATGCAAAGAGCAGTATTGTAGGAAATAGAGAGATAAAAGTTACTAATGGGTCTGCTCCAATGAGTGTTGCAGGAAAAGCTGGAATAGGAATATATGTAGAGGATACTATTGGAACAGCTTTAAGATTGAATAACTCATCAAATATAACTTTGGGAGATTCTTTATCAACAGCAGACAGAAGATTTGGAATATTTATGACAAATGCTAAAAATACATTGAATGAAACAAGTGGAATAGTAAATGTAGGGAAAAATAATATAGGTATTTACAGTAAAGATTCTATACTTAAAAACAGTGGAACAATAAATGTTGTACATAATGAAGCTGGAACAGAAAATATAGGAGTTCACAATGTAACAGATAATGGGAACTTTACATTTAGTAACTCTGGAACGATAAATGTAAATGGAGTATCAAATATAGGTATCTCTGCTAAAACAACAGGAGCTCATCAGGGGATGATTGAATTAAGTGGAGGAACTATAGTTGTAACAGCAGCAAGTCTTGCTGATGGAAATATTCCATTGGGAATATATGCATCAGGAAATAATATAACAGTATCTTCAATAGCTCCAAGCAGTATAACAGCAGCTCCTAATGCTGTTGGAATATATATGGATGGAGATAATACTTCAAAAACAAGTGGGCTTATGAATCTTTCTCTTTCATCTGATACAGGTGGTAAAATGGGGATAGGAGCTTACTATAAAGGCGGCGCTTTTGCAGATACAGGAACAATGAAACTAAGCAGTACATCTACAGCGCTAAGTGGATCAGATCCAGTAAGACCTATTGGGCTATACTATGGAACAGGTTCTGCACAAAATAAAACTGATATAGAAATTGTATCAGGAAGTGATGAAATCATAGGAATGTATGGTTCAACTTTGGCGCCATTTACTAACAGCGGAAATATAACATTAGATGCTAAAGGAATAGGAGCATACTTCATAGATACAGATGTAGCAAATAGTGGAAATGTAACAGTAAATATAGCTGATGGATATGGAATGTATTTCAAAGGAGGAGATTCTTCATCAACAGGTACTATAACATCAACAGGAAATAATTCTGTAGGAGTTATTGTAACTAAGGCAGGTTCTTCATTTACAAATAGTACAGGAGGAATAATAAATTCTGGAGGTTCATCATCAATTGGGGTGTATGCAGAAAATGGAGCTACATTTACAAATGCAGGAACTCTGAATTCTACTCTTGCAGGAGGAAGTATAGGAGCCTTTGCTAAAGGATCTACAATAGAGAATACAGGAACAATAGGTTCTCATTATCTTGGACTATATGGAAAAGATGCATCAACTATCAACTATACATCTGGAACACTGACTGTCAATAGCGGCGTAGGAATACTTGCTGATGGAGGAAGTTCAGTAGTTAATCTTAATGGAGGAACTATAGCAGGAACTGCTAATAATACTACATCAGTAGTTGGAAAAAATACTGGTATAGTAAATCTAAATGGAACAAATATATCTCAGACTGGTTCTGGAACAGTAGGTATAGTATTAGATAGTGGAAGTTCAACATTAACAAGTGGAAATATATCTGTAGGAACAGGTGGAACAGGTGTATATGCAGAAAACAGTTCAGTAAATCTAGCAGGATACAGTGGAACTATTGCTATGGGAAATCAGGGAATAGCTATGTATTCTAAGGATTCAGCGCTGTCTTCTGGAACATTAAATGTAAACTATACTAATACTGCCAAGGGAGTAGGAATTTATTACGCGGGAACAAATCCAGTAACAAATAATATAACAGTAAACCATACAGGAGATAATCTTGTAAGTATATTTGCTGATGGAATATCTCTTACAAATACAGCAGCTCAAACTATCAATACTGATGGAATAGGAATATATGGAGACAATGGAGCAGCAGTTTCTAATCAAGGAACATTGGCTTTATCAGGAGATGATACAATAGGTATCTATTTAGATGGAGCAAGTTCTACAGTAACAAATATGGGAACTATAACAGGAACTCCATCAATTGTAGGAAATAAGATAGGAGTTTATGTAAATAGTGGAGATATAACAGGAAATACAGCATATAACTTTGATATTGATGGAGGAATAGGAATCTATCTGAAAAATAATGCTGTAAGCTATACAGGAACTATGTCAGTAACAGGAGATTCTACAGCAGCAAACAGAACAATAGGTATATATGTAGATCCATCTATAACAGGAACTCTTGGAGCAAAAATAAATGTAACAGGAGAAGATGCATTAGGTATATACCTTGCTGAAAACTTAGGAGTAGCAGCAAATATAACATACAATGGAGAACTTAACATTACATCTTCAAGTACAGCAAACAAAGGAATAGGAGCTTTACTTGAGCAGGGAAGCACATTTACTTTAGGTGCTGGCGGAAAAGTAGATATAGGCGGAACAAATAACATGGGATTCTATGTTAAAAATGGAGCTAATCTTAATGTAGCAGGAGGAACAGTAACAAATACAGCAGCAGGTATCTTTGCATATTTGGATAATGGAAATCTTCATTTTACATCAGGAACTCCTGTAAATATTAATTTTGCCAATGTAATAGTATCAGGGGCACTAGGAAATATACTTAATGACACTGCTATAACTGTAGGAACAAGTGGACTGCAAGGAGACAGTGGAGCAACAATAACTAACTCTAACCTTGGAACTATCAATGGAAATGTAATAAATGCAAAAGCTATGGTAGGAACAGGAGTGGGAACTACTCTTACAAATGCTGGAACAATAAATCTTACTGGGAATACATCAATAGGAATGTATACTGAAAATTTTGCTGTTGGAACATCAACAGGACATGTATCAGTAGGAGATAAATCAGCAGCATACTATGTTGGAGCTGATGGAACTATGAATATAAGCGGAACAGCTTCAGTTGGAGAAGACTCAACTTTACTATTTGGCGCAGGAGGAACAATCAACTACACAGGTGCTGATATAGTTATGAGCAATAAAAGTATAGCTCTTACACTTTCAGATTCAGCTTCTTTGGTAGATTTCAACAACAGAGAAGTGACAACTGGGACAGAGGGAACAGGAATATTCCTTACAGGAACAGGAGATATTTCTAAAGTGACAAACCTTGATAAATTAAATGTATCAAATAAATCAACTGGAATATTTATGGACAATAATGTAGCATTGAATACAGGAATAAAGATAGACCTTACAGGAACAGAAGCTATAGGAGTATTTACTACAAATAATGGAAATATAAACTATTCTGGAAATATAGACTCATCAACTGTAAAAAATAAAGGAATAATTAATACAGGTACAGGAACTACTGTAAATAGTGGAACTATGAAGCTTATGGGAGATTCAAGTATAGGTATGTATAGCGAAAATGGAACTATGATAAACAACTCATCAATAGAAGTAGGAAATGGAGCTTATACAGGACTGATACTTAATTCAGCAGTGGCTATGTATGGTAAAAATGTAACTTCTGTATCAAACACTGGAAATATAGAAATAGGAAAAGATGCAGTAGGGATATTTGGAGAAAATACTGTTGTAACAAACAGCAATTTTATTCAAAGTACAGGAGCAAAGAGTACGGGAATCTATGGACTTCAGGGAAGTGCATCAAATGCTGGAAATATAGGATTAGGAGATAGTTCTAATGGTATATTTGTAAAAAATGGAACTATGATAACAAATACAGGAAATATAACAGTAGGAAATACTAATTCAGCTGGAATCTATGGAGCAGGAACTACTTCAGTAAATCATAACAGCGGAACAATAACTGCTGGAAAAGAATCTGTTGGAATAGCTACAGAAAATGGAAATATAACAGTAGCAAATGGAGCTGTTATCAATGTAGGAACAGATTCATCATATATCTATTCTGCTTCAGGAACAGGAACAAATAATACTAATCTGTCATTAAGCGATCATAGTATAGGGATGTATACAAAATCAGGAACTATGATAAATAATGCTAATATAACAGTAGGAAAATCAACTGTAGTATCAGGACTGCCTCCAAAGATTTCAGTAGGAATGGCAACAGAAACAGGAATTGTGGAAAATTCTTCTTTGGGATATATATATGTACCTGATGACCATGGAGTAGGAATGGTAGCAAATGATGGAGGCCATGGAATAAATAGAGGAACTATTCAAGTAGATGGAAAACTTGCTTATGGAATGCAGGCAACTAAGTATTCAACATTGGAAAACTATGGATTAATTACAGTAGATGGAGCAAATTCAAGAGGAATGGCAGCTACTGATAATTCAATAGTAAGAAACCATACTACAGGAACTATTACAGTAAATGGAGCAGACAGTGAAGGAATCTATGCAGACTATAAAGCAACAGTTGAAAACTATGGAACAATAAATGTAAATGGAGCAGGAAGAACAGGAATATATTTAGGTACTGATGGAGTTCTTCTTAATAAAGGAACTATAAACATATCAGGAGGAGAAGGAGTAGTAGAAGGTAGTGGAAGTCTGACAAATGTTGGAGATATAACTATCAATGGACCAACAGCTTCAATAGATGGAGTAACTATTACAAATACAGGAACAATAACAGTAAATGGAGCGCTTGATTTTGGAACTATAACTTTAGGAAGTACAGCAGGACATATAGGAACAATAAATGCTGAATCATTTAATAAAGGGCAGTTCATAGTTCTTCCAAATGTAACTCAGGGAAGCAATCATGATATGTATACAGTACAATATCTAAATGGAATTACAAATGTACCAAATCATGGATCTATAACAGCAATATCTCATTCAGTTTCATTTATAGCAGATGTACAAAAAGATGATACTGATCCTAATCTAATAAGAATAGTAATGGTAAAAATACCATATAAGAAACTTCTTTCAGGAACAGAGGCTATAGAGTTTGGAAAAGGATTGGATGAAATATATGCTGGAGCAGCAAATAAAGAACTTGAAATGTTTGATGCGCTGGATATGATATCAGATAAAGATGAACTTGGAGCAACATTTGATAACGAACTTAGAGGAAATGTATATGCAAACATCCAAACTAGAATGTTGGATATTAATGAAGTATTCACTACATCATATGAAAATTTAAAAAATAACAGACTTTATTCAAGAGAAACTCTGAAGATAGGAGCTATCATGACTGGAGGAGAAACAAAGAGCAAAAGAGCAGGAGTGGAAGATTATGAATCTAAATCTCTTGGAACAATGATATTAAAAGAGTATGATCATATGAAATATGGAAGAATATCTAACTGGAGTGTAGGATTTACACAGACTAAATTTGATTTTGATCCTGGATCAAAAGAAACAGTTTACTCACTAAATGCAGGAATAGGATTTGAAGACTATATAAAAGATAGTAAAAATTTGAAATACTACACAAGAGGAGAGATAAGTGTAAATCATCATGAGACAGACAGAAAGATACATTTGAGCAGTGGCACATATGAGAATACAGGAAAATTCTGGTCAGGAACAGTGGAATGGAAAAATAAATTAAGATATGACATCCCATTGGATAGTGAAAAAATAAATCTTGGAGTATTTGGAACATTCAACTTAGGATATGGAAAGTTTGAAGATTTCAAAGAAAGTGGAGATGGAATAGAACTGGATATAGAGTCAAGAGATATGTACATAGTAAGACCAGGAGTAGGAGCAGATATAGCTTTCAATAAATATGCACAGTCAGGAAAATATAGTCTGATAGGAAAAGCAACAGCAGAGTATGAACTGGGAAAAGTATATGATGGAGCAAACAAGGCGAAAATCAAAAATACAGATGCAGGATACTATGACTTAGAAAAACCAAAGAAAGTAAAAGATATAATAAAAATAGGTGCAGAGCTTAAATATGAGACAAGAGAAGGACACAGCCTAGGCTTTGAAGTAACAAGACAGGAAGGAAGCATAGATGCAACTAGATATGGAGTAAATCTAATGTATAGATTCTAAAAAAACAGGGAGCTTAGCTCCCTGTTACTATTTTACTACAGATATTTCATCTCCGACTTTTACTGTTCCACCCTTTAAAACAATAGTGAAAATCCCTTCTCTAGGCATGATGCAATCACCTACAGCGTGGAATATAGCACAGTGTGAATGACATTCCTTACCTATTTGAGTTACTTCAAGCAAGATATCTTCATTGATTTTTAATTTTGTTCCAATAGGAAGTTTTGCTAAATCAATTCCTTCAACTATAAGATTTTCACCAAAATCTCCCTGATCAACGTTTCCTCCTCTTTTTATAAAGTCAGATATTTTTTCATTTGAAAGAAGACTGACTTGTCTATGCCAGTTGCCAGCATGAGCGTCATTTTTAAGCCCATGATTTTCTATTAATATTCCCTCTTTTATATTTATTTTCTGAGTTCCTTTTTTTTCGCTGATACATACAGCTAGAATTTTTCCCATTTAAAAATTTACCCTCCTATTTGATTCATCTTTCTTTTATCTATGTTTTCTTCAATATCTTCATCCATACTATGATGTTCAGGTTTGCTGTATATGGCATTAAAGATAATGTTTTCTAATTCTTCATCAGTTATACCATTTCTTATGATATTTTTCAAATCAATTCCTTTGTTCCAATGGAGACATAATTTTAAAAATCCATCAGGAGTCAGCCTTATTCTATTGCATTTATCACAAAAATTATGGGATAATGGAGCAATGAATCCTATATTTCCTTTGGAAAAACCACTTTTAAAATATTTAGCAGGGCCAGAACCAATTTTTTCATTAACAGGAAATAATTCTCTCTCTTTTTGAATTATTTTAATAACTTCATCATTAGATATAGGAGTGAAGTTTTTCCCTTCTCCAATTGGCATAAGCTCAATAAAACGAATGTCTATTGGATAAGTTTCACTGAATTTGACAAAATCCATAATTTCATTATCATTTTTACCTTTTATAAGGACTATGTTTATTTTTACTCTTTCTATCCCTAATTCTATTGATTTAAAAATATTTTTAAGGACTTTATCAAGAGAGCCTCCTCTTGTAATTTCATTGTATAGAACTGGGTTTAAAGTATCCAGACTTATATTTATTTTTTTTACTTTATTTTTCAAAAGAGATTCAAAATTTTCTCCAAGAAGCAAGCCATTAGTTGTTAAATTTATTTCTTCAATTCCTTCAACAGAACTAATGTTTTCTAGTATGTCAGAGAAATTTCTTCTGACTAAAGGCTCTCCTCCAGTAAGACGGATTTTTTTTATTCCAATTTTACTAAAAATCTTTACTACTCTTTTTATCTCTTCAAAAGTAAGAAGTTCTTCTCTTGGAAGAAAGTTCATATTTCTTTCACTCATGCAGTATTGGCATCTGAGATTACATCTGTCGGTAATGGAAAGTCTCAAGTATTCTATTTCTCTTCCTATTTTATCTATCATAATATTCCCTCATTTTCTAAAAAAGTAACTGTTATATTTTCATTATATCATAACATACTTTTGAGAATTTTATAAAAATAATTTTGATTGACAATAACTGGATTCTGGATTATCCTTTAAATAAAAGAATTTAAAAAATATAAGGAAGAGAATGACTATGGAAAAAGTAAATGACATCATTGTAGTAAGAGGTGGAGGAGATATAGCCAGTGGAGCTATCCAAAAACTTCACAGAAGCGGATTCAGAGTTCTTGTCTTAGAAATAGAAAAACCATCAGCAATCAGAAGGAAAGTAGCTTTTTGTGAAGCTGTTTATGAAAAAAATATTGAAATAGAAGGTATAAGAGCTCAGTGTGCAGCAACAGAGGAAGAGATAAGAAATTGCTGGGAAAAAGATATAATTCCAGTAATGATTGATTCAAGAGGGAAAAGTATAGAAATATTTAAACCAATAGCAGTTGTTGATGGAATACTTGCCAAGAAAAATTTTGGAACTAAAAGAAGTATGGCACCAATAACTGTAGCTTTAGGACCGGGATTCTCTGCTCCAGAAGATGTAGATGTAGTTATAGAGACTATGAGAGGGCATAATTTGGGGAGACTTATTATGGAAGGAACAGCAAGTGCCAATACTGGAATTCCTGGAATAATAGCTGGAATAGGAAAAGAAAGAGTAATCTACAGCGAATTTAATGGCTACATCAAAAATATAGAAAAAATTGGAAGTGTTGTAGAAAAAGGGGACATAATTGCTGTAGTAGAGGAAAATTATATTTATTCTCCAATTTCAGGAGTTTTAAGAGGAATAATAAGAGATGGATATAAAGTAACAGAAGGTTTGAAAATAGCAGATGTAGATCCAAGAATAGAGGAAAAAGAAAATTGTTTTACAATTTCGGATAAAGCCAGAAATATAGGTGGAGCTGTATTAGAAGCTGTTCTTTATTTAAGAAAGATAAAGGGAGTATAATATATGGAAGATAAAATATTAAATGAAATATCTAAAAGAACATCTCAGGGGAAAAAAGCAGCATTGGTTATGATAACAGAAGCTATTGGTTCGACTCCTCGTAAATCAGGAGCTATGATGGGGGTATTTGAAGAGGATATCATAGGGACTATAGGTGGAGGAAGTATAGAATATAAAGTTATTCAAACAGCTAGAGAGCTTATGAAGAGTGGAGAAAGTCAAGAATTTTCATATAATCTGACAACTGATGATGAGCTTCGTATGAATTGTGGTGGAAGTATGAAAGGATTTATAAAAATTTTTTCCCCTTCTCCTAAACTATTGATATGCGGGGCAGGTCATATTGGTCAAAAACTTTTTAATATAGGTAAAAATCTTGAATTTGATATAAAAATAATAGATGACAGAGAAGAACTGAAAATAGATGTACCTGAACTTACTTTAGGGAATTTTGATGAGATACTTACAAATGAAGAAATAACTGAAAATACTTATATAGTTATAGCTACAAGAGGTCATGTACTTGATGAAAAAGTGCTTGATTTAGTAAAAAATAGAGGAGCTAAATATATAGGAATAATAGGGAGTAAAAGAAAAATAACAAATTTAAAAGAAAACCTTGAAAAAAATTCTAAAATTAGAGATAATATATATGCGCCTATAGGACTA
>OGFC01001318.1_pt1 | contig 14680 bp, 10 predicted proteins | sample 1570841 | NCBI WGS metagenome assembly OGFC01 (sample SAMEA2582137, study PRJEB24529) | metagenome | biome: Human gut stool | place: China | collected 2011 | reverse complement strand
TAATGGAACGAAAAATAGAACGCAAATTTTTTCATTCCATTTTTCGTTCTATTTTAGAACGTATTTTTACATTTCGTTCCATCTTGCGTTTCATTTTTGAAACAAAAAAGCAATTTGCGTTCCAAACGAAATGGAACGCAAATTGCTTTCATAGGATTTTATATGCTCTAAAGGAGTATTAAATTCTTAATTCTTATTTTTTAATCCAGCTCATCAAGCCGCGAAGTTCGGCGCCCACTTTTTCAGATTCATGATTAGCCGCTTTTTCACGACGAGCATACAATTTCTTGAAGCCGTCATTATAATCGGCCAAGAATTCATCGGCAAACGCACCGGATTGAATATCTTTCAAGATTTCTTCCATCTTTTTACGTGTTTCAGCGGTGATTAATTTGGTACCGGTTGCATAGTCACCGTATTCGGCGGTGTTGGAAATGGAATTACGCATAGTATGGAAACCACCTTCGTAGATGAGGTCTACGATAAGTTTCATTTCGTGAACGCATTCAAAATAAGCGTTAACCGGATGGTAACCAGCTTTCGTCAAGGTTTCAAAACCGGCTTGCATCAATTCGCAGATACCGCCGCAAAGAACGGCTTGTTCACCGAACAAATCGGTTTCTGTTTCTTCGCGGAAGGTTGTGCCCAAGATGCCCGCACGACCGGCGCCGATACCGGCCGCCCACGCCAAAGCCAATTCTTTAGTATCACCGGACGGATCTTTTTCTACCGCATAAAGGCTCGGTACACCGCTGCCTTCTTGGAAGGTACGACGAACGAGATGGCCCGGTCCTTTAGGGGCTACCATAAATACATTCACATCAGCCGGTGGTACGATTTTTTTGAAATGAACGTTAAAACCGTGAGCAAAGCCGAGATAGGCACCTTTTTTAAGATTCGGTTCTACGTCTTTTTTATGGGTTTCCGCCTGCAATTCATCAGGAATAAGCACCATAACTACGTCAGCGTCTTTTACCGCATCAGCCGTCACTTTAACCGGTAACCCGTCTTTTTCGGCTACTTGCCAAGATTTAGAGCCTTCACGAAGGCCTACGGTAACATCCATACCGTTTTCTTTTAAATTAAGCGCATGGGCATGCCCTTGTGAACCGTAACCAAGTACGGTGATTTTTTTACCTTTTAATGCGTCCAAATTGCAATCTGCATCATAATAAACTGTTGCTCCATAGATTGTTCCTGCCATAATTGTTCCTCTCTCTCTGCCAGCTTCCCGGCTAACCTAATCTATCGCTTATAATCGTTCGCCCCGGCTCATTGCCGTCACGCCCGTTTTAGCCATTTCAAGCACCCCGTAGGGTTTCATAATATCAATAAAGCCGCGTAGTTTTTCTTCATCCCCCGTCAGTTCAATGATGAGCGATGTTGGTGCCACATCGAGCACATTGCCGCGATAAATATTGGCAATCTGCACGATTTGTGAGCGGGTCTGGTCGTCAGCCTTTACTTTAATCAGCATCAGCTCACGTCGTACCACATCGGTCTTGGGGAATACTTTCACTTTAACTACGTCGATAATTTTATAAATCTGTTTTTGGATTTGATCCAGTGTATCCGAATCGGCATCCACCGTAAGGATCATACGGGCATAGCCCGGTTGAACCGTCACGCCGGAGGTCATTTTTTTCACGGAATAGCCGCGCCGGTTAAAAAGCGCCAGCACGCGAGCGCCGATGCCGGATGTGTTTTTAGTTATCACCAGAATTTGATGCTCATTCGACATCGTCAGCCACCCCTTCCTTACCGCGCATATCCGCTACCGTCATACCGGCCGGAATCATAGGATACACATTTTCTTCGCGCGCTACGACACATTCGATGAGCACGCCATCGTCCGCATCAAGCGCTGCTTTTAACTTTGATTTTAAATCTGTTTCCCCTTCGATTTTCACACTGCGTACGCCATACGCCGCCGCCAATGTTTGAAAATCCGGATTACAGGATAAGTCTACATAGGAATAACGCTTATCGTTAAAAAGCTCTTGCCACTGCCGTACCATGCCCAAGTAGGAATTATTAAGGAGTACGATTTTCACCGGCAATTTATACTGATTAATGATCATTAATTCATGAGCCGTCATCTGAAAACCACCATCGCCTACCACAAGGACTACTTTGCTCTTTGGCATCCCCACTTGCGCCCCGATGGCGGCCGGTAAGCCAAACCCCATCGTACCGGCGCCGCCAGATGTAACGATGCTGTTCGGTTTCCGATAGGTAAAATACTGAGCTGCCCACATTTGATGTTGCCCTACATCGGTGACGATAACCGCATCACCTTGAAGCAATTCATTAAGTGTTTTTAACACTTGCTGCGGTGGCAAAGTACCGTCAGGTTGCTTGTTATAACGCAACGCATATTGTTTTTGCCAAGCCTTAATCTGTGTGAGCCAAGCCTCATGGGCGGCCACCTTAGCCTCGTCTTCGCCGATCTTCAGCTCCTTATTCAACGCCTGTAAAACCTGCTTTACATCACCTACAATCGGCACATCCACCTTACGGTTTTTCTCAATTTCCGCCGGATCGATGTCGATGTGAATAATGGTAGCGTTTTTACAAAACGCTTCCGGATTACCGGCGATACGGTCATCGAAGCGAATCCCTGCGGCCAATACTACATCAGCTTCATCAGTAGCGAAGTTTGCAGCTGCCGTTCCGTGCATGCCGAGCATCCCCAAGAATAACTCATGGTTCCCCGGAAATGATCCCAAACCAAGCAATGTATTTGTCACCGGAATTTGGGCTTTTGCAGCCAGTTCAAAAAGTTCCGCCGAAGCACGGCCTTTTAAGACACCGGCGCCGGCAATAATCAACGGGCGTTTCGCATTTTTCAAGACCTTGGCCGCTTTTTTTATCTGCTTAGGATGACCTTTATAATTCGGTTCATAGCCTTCGAGAGCGAAGGGCTCTTCATAAAGCTTATCGAATTCATCCCGCGTAATCTCTTTTAGCTGAACATCTTTCGGAATATCTACGAGCACCGGCCCCGGCCGCCCCGTCGTTGCTATATAATAGGCTTCGCGCAAGATGCGAGGCAAATCGTAAATTGATTTTACGAGGTAATTATTTTTCGTAATCGGCATCGTAATCCCCACAATGTCGGACTCTTGGAACGCATCTTTACCGAGTAAAGCACAACCGACCTGGCCTGTAATAGCCAGCACCGGCACGGAATCCATATGTGCCGTCATGAGCCCGGTCACTAAATTAGTCGCCCCCGGTCCCGATGTCGCGAGGCACACACCGCATTTACCGGTAGCTCTGGCGTAACCATCGGCCTCATGTGCCGCCCCTTGTTCGTGGCGGGCAAAATAATGGTTCAGCTTCGGGTATTTATAGATCTCATCGTAAATCGGGATAACGGCACCGCCGGGATACCCGAAAAAATCGGTCACTCCCATGCGATGAAGCGTTTCCAATACGATGCGCGCCCCGTTTATCATGGCGTCCCCCATTCGCTCACATCCTCTCTCTGTTTTCTCAAAACAGTACTTTTTCTTTTAGATTTCTAAAAAATTTCTCTCAATTTTTTCTCATCGTTTGCTTGTCTTTGCAAGCCATCACTTCGAACGTTTTCTCAGATTTTATTTAATACTGTATAATTCTTTTTTGATTTACTGCAACCTATTTTAATTGTTTCGTATAACTAATTTTTCATAACTGATTCTTTAAAAATAATTAAATCTGTTAACGTTCGTTTATTTCGCTCGTATTAATACGGCGAATTGTGTAGCCCTGTTTAGCAAACTCTTCGGTAATGCGGCGAATATGTTCTTCACCGTTAGTTTCTACCGTTACTTGTAATTCTACTTCGTGGAAACGATCCAAGTTTTTGAACTGATTATGTTCCAATTTAATAACATTGGCATTTTGACCGGCCAGGATTTCCGATACCGCTACCAGTTGGCCCGGTTTATCCGGTAAGTTTACGGAAAAGGTAAAAATACGGCCCCGCAATACCAAACCTTTATTAATCATGGAAGCGATAGTCAATACATCGATGTTCCCGCCGCTTAATATAGATACTACCTTTTTGCCTTTTTCTTTCAGTTTCTTTAACCCCGCAACGGATAAAAGTCCTGCATTTTCACCGACAATTTTATGTTTTTCCGCAAGCAACAAGAAGGCTTCCATCAATTCGTAATCGGATACGGTGACGATTTCATCGACATACTCTTTAATATACTTCAAGGTCACATCGCCGATTTGCTTAACCGCCGCCCCATCAGCAATCGTACTGACACTGTCAAGCACCACCGCTTTATCGGCTTTTAATGCAGCTACCGCACTGGCCGCACCTTCCGGTTCGACACCGACTACTTTAATGGACGGATTTTTTAATTTGGCCGCTGCCGCTACGCCTGCAACTAAGCCGCCGCCACCGATTGGCACAAGCAAGATATCTGCATCCGGCAATTCTTCAAGCACTTCCAAAGCAATTGTCCCCTGACCTTCGATGACGTCTTCATCATTGAAAGGATGTACAAACACATAGCCGTTTTCCTCTTGCAAGCGAACCGCTTCGGCATAGGCTTCATCATATACTTCCCCGGCCAGCACAACTTCGGCACCATATTGGCGAGTTGCTTCAATCTTGATGAGCGGGCTTGGCTTCGGCATTACGATAACTGCTTTAGTCCCCAATCGTTGAGCCCCGAGCGCCACGCCTTGTGCGTGATTGCCGGCGGAGGAAGCAATAACGCCACGCGCTTTTTCATCCTTCGTAAGCTTAGCAATCTTGTTGTACGCCCCTCTTAATTTGAAGGAGCCGGTCCGTTGTAAATTCTCCGGTTTAATATACACATCATTGCCCGATTCATCTGAAAATACCGTGCTGTGTATTAGCTTTGTTTTGACCGTTACCGTCTGCAAACGCTCTCTTGCTTCTATAAAATCATACAGTGTTAACATCCTACCCATCCTTTTTGCTCAATTCTCTCTATATTAAGGTTTCTCACGCCTCATTTAATGTTCTCTCTCGATTTTTCTCGCTATGGCTAAGGTTTCTCAGGTCTTAGTCAAAACTCTCTCAATTTCTCTATATAAAAGGTTTCTCACACCTTATAAAATGTTCTCTCTCTCTTCTTTTCTCTGAATCGGCCAGGTCTCTCAGGTCTTGCCGATTAACGCGCCTTTTTAGTAGCTTCCCCGGTTATTAAACGCTTAATATTTTTCAATAGCTCCTTCGGCTGCCGACGATACGAATGTAGCATATTTTTTCAAGTAACCCGTAGCACCGGAATCATGAGGCTTTAGATTGGCTCTTCGTTTTGCCATTTCTTCTTCCGTCAAACGCACCGACAAGCTGCGGTTTGGAATATCGATGTCAATCACATCGCCCTCCTGCACCAGTGCCAACGGCCCCCCGTCCGCCGCTTCTGGTGAAATATGACCGATGGAAGCGCCTCGGGTAGCGCCCGAGAAGCGTCCGTCCGTAATAAGTGCCACATCCTTACCAAGGCCCATGCCGGTAATCGTGGATGTTGGGGTCAACATTTCCGGCATCCCCGGTCCACCTTTCGGTCCGGCGTAGCGAATAACCACCACATCGCCTTTCTTAATTTGATTCGATGTAATGGCTTCGCAAGCCGCTTCTTCCGAATCAAATACCCTGGCCGGACCACTGTGTACCAACATTTCCGGATCCACCGCACCGGCTTTAACGACCGAACCGTCCGGCGCCAAATTACCTTTCAGAACGGCGATACCACCGGTTTCATACACCGGATTGGACCACGGATGAACTACATCTTCATCCAGCACTTTAGCTACTTTAGCAAGTTCCCCTTGCGTAACCAAAGTTACGGATTTGGCATCTTCGTGTAACTTGCCCGCTTCCTGTAAACGATGAAGTACGGCAGGAATGCCGCCCGCTGCATACAAGTCTTCAATGAAGTACGAACCGGATGGTGATAATTTTGCCAGCTGCGGTGTAACTTCAGCGAGTCGGTTAAAATCATCCAAGCTTAGTTTTACACCCGCCTCATGGGCTACTGCCGGTAAATGTAAGGCCGTGTTCGTCGAACCGCCAAGCACCATGTCGACGGCTACGGCGTTTTCAAAAGCATCTTTGGTAAGTACATCCCGTGGTCTTAAATCCGCTTTCAAAACCTCCATCACTTGAAGTCCTGCCCGCTTAGCCAATCTTAGTCGTTCCGAGTATACCGCCGGTATCGTACCGTTCCCCGGAAGAGCCATGCCCAAAGCTTCGGTGAGGCAGTTCATGGTGTTCGCCGTGTACATCCCGGAGCAGGAGCCGCAAGTCGGACAAGCTGTATCTTCGAGCTGTGCTAATTCCGCCTCGCTCATGAGCCCCGCTTCTACCTTGCCTACCGCTTCGAATACATCGCTGAGGCCTACCCGTTTGCCTTGATGTCGCCCGGCGAGCATCGCTCCGCCGCTGACGAAAACACTTGGCAGATTCAATCTGGCTGCCGCCATCAACATGCCCGGTACGATCTTGTCGCAGTTCGGAATGAACACGAGCCCGTCAAACGGTGTAGCCATGGCCGTCGCTTCAATCGAGTCGGCTACAATCTGCCGTGTCACCAGCGAGTACTTCATGCCGATGTGATTCATGGCCGTGCCATCGCAAATCCCGATAGTGTTGAATTCCATGGGAATACCACCGGCTTCACGAATCCCGTCTTTCACAGCCTGCACCAAATTACGTAAGTGCATATGGCCCGGGATGATTTCATTGAACGAATTGGCGATACCGATGACCGGTTTGCCGATTTCTTCATTCACAAAACCCAACGCTTTTAGTAACGACCGATGTGGTGCTCTTGCCACCCCTTTTGAAAAATTATCACTTCGCATGTTTCTCGCTCCTTTTCCTAATCGAATAACTTGCAAGGCCTTCGCCTGTAGTTTAAGCTCTTGGTACTTAATAAAAAATAACGATGTCACTTCATAATTGCCATTCAATCTTTGGCATCTTCTTGAAATATCGTGTTAGTAATAAAAAAAGACGATTCCGAAGAATCGTCTTAAAAATATCCGGCTAAATGTTCTCTTGTCTCTCACAAATATACGAAATACAGTATACGGTTTATGGCCCAAGCTCTTTATTAGCTTGCCTTCCCTTGCATCAAGGGGAGCTCAGGGCCATGATTTGTGGAAACTTTTAAGACGATGTCTGTTAAGTTTTGTTCACGGCTAATGACGATAATAATGTCAATAATAATGAGCAAGCTAATAATGAGCACGACTAAACCTAACATAACATTGTCCTCCTTTCCACAGTATTTTATGTGCCTTGGCACGTAACTTAAATCGATATCTGAAAATCCCAACGACCAACTGTCCACTGACCTTGTATCGTTGTTCATTATATTAGCACTTCATTTTTAAAATTGCAAGTACTAATTTTCAATTTTTTTAAAATAATAGACAAAAATCCATATCTAATAAACAACACAAAAATGCGCCACGAGCATACATACTCATGGCGCACCATAACTAAGCTTTTATTAAATTATTGAGCCTCCTGAAGCGACTCCGTAGCCTCACGGTTACCGTTAAGCAAGACGCTATGCTTGAGGCCGTAGCCCATGTAAACCAAAAAGCCTAAAACACTCCAACCCACGAAGAGCTCTATAGTATGAGCCGATAATTGTGAGAATACAAAGAGGCAGAAAAATATAGCGAGCGGTGCTACCACATACACGGCAGGGCAACGGAAATCGCGTTTAACATCCGGATATACCCGACGTAACACCATAACCCCGAGAGCCGAACACATGAAGGCAAACAAGGTACCGGCCGAACACATCTCAGCTACGATATGAATCGGCGTGAAGCCCGCAATCAATGAAACCACCACACCTACAATCATCGTAATAATGTGGGGCGTGTGAAACTTTTTATGAATGCGGCATAAGCTGCGCGGAATCAAACCGTCACGACTCATGGCGTAAAAAGCACGGGTCTGCGCATAGATCATAACCAAGAGCACCGTGGACAAACCACAAAGCGCACCGGTCCCGACGATAGCCGAACCGGCTCGCATGCCTACATATTCAAGTACGTAGGACGCCGGTGCCGCCGTATCAAGCTGTTGATACGGTACCACACCGGTCATGACAATGCTGACCGCAATATATAAAACCGTGCAGATAAGCAGTGACGCGATGATGCCCACCGGCATATCCACTTTAGGATTCTTTGTTTCTTCCGCCGCCGTCGCAATGGAGTCAACCCCGAGATAGGCAAAGAATAAAATGCCCGTACCGGCTGCGACGCCTTGCCAACCATATGGTAAAAACGGCTCCCAATTAATTGGGTCCACATGAGGGGCCGCCAAGAAAAGGAACAAGAAAATCGTACCCACTTTGATTAAAACCAGTATGCGATTAACTCGCGCACTTTCACGAATCCCCAGAACCAAGAGCCCTGTAACGAACAGCACCACCAACATGGCCGGCAAATTCACAATGCCCCCTTCATAGGGAACCGCCGTTAAAGCCTTCGGCAAGTCGATGCCCGCTGCATGCAAGATGCCCACCAAGTACGCCGACCAGCCGCCGGCTACCGCACTGGCTCCGACCGAGTATTCAAGGACCAAGCCCCAGCCGACCCACCAGCCGAAGAATTCGCCCAAGGACGCATAGGTGTAGGTATAAGCACTGCCCGAAACCGGCAACATGGCCACCAGCTCCGCATAGGCCAAACATACAAAGGCACAAGTAACAGCTGCCAATACGAATGATAACATGAGGCCCGGCCCCGCATAATTAGCAGCTCCGATACCGGTAAGTACGAAAATACCCGTCCCGATAATAACGCCTAAACCTAATAGGGTAACATCCAAAGCGCTCAATGCTTTGGTTAATTTTTTCTCCGCCGCCGCTGCAGTCAAATCAGCCAACGGCTTCCTACGCAACGAAATCACAAAATTCCTCCTATACTACTTACGCTACTTGCCCGGATCCGGCCATTAACACTTTGATACTCCATATCAAACAAATTACATGACAAACTATCAAGTTTTTAACCGCACATTACCCAGGCTTTACCTAACTATTATACACTATTTACAAAGATAACCAAAACGATTCCACCGGAAGATAACCAAAACGATTCCACCGGAAGATTCCCTACGCGACTCTGACTAATTTTCTTGCAAACGTTACCGGCACACAAAAAAGGCAGCCCCCCCAAAGACTGCCTTTTGTTGTTATTTCTAAACAATGACTAATGCATTATTCAATGATTATGCAGTTTTTTCTTCACCATTTACGGCCGATTTAGATACTAAAGCTTTATTGATAAAGCCTACCACAAAACCTACCACAGTAAATGGAATCCAGCCCATACCTACGTTATGGAACGGTACATAATTAGCGAACCATTCGCCGAAGGCACCAAGGCTTACACCGGCTGTTTCAGCACCGCTGACAAAGGCCGCTACACAGGTCAAACCGATAGTCCAAACATATACACATTGACGACCTTGGAATGTGTTATTCAAGAATGCCAAAGCGATGATGGCAATAGTCAACGGATATAAGAACATCAATACCGGAATGGCAGCTACGATGATAGTTTTCAAACCATACATACCGATGAAGAACGATACAACGGTGAAAATTACGGCATAGGATTTATAACCGATAACCGGGAATACACGTTGGAAATATTTAGCACAAGATGTGATCAAACCGATACTGGTTGTCAAACATGCCAACAATACAATAACGGCCAAGATTAAAGCACCGATACTGCCAAAGAGGTATTTAGCACTTTCAGCCAATACAGGTGCACCTGTTTCCAAGATGCCAAGTTGCTGCACACTGGTAGCCCCCAAATTAGCTACGAAAATGTATACAAAACCAAGGCAAGCAACGGCGATGATGCCCGCTTTAAAAGTAGCACTAGTAACTTCTTCTTTCGTCTTAGCACCGGATAATTTTACAAAGTCAATTACAAGAATCGCAAATACCAAGGAAGCCAACGCATCCATTGTGTTATAACCGTCAAGGATACCTTGAACAACCGCAACACCTGCGGTAGCATAGGATTCAGTCGGATTCATATAAGAACCCATTGGTGTAACCAAAGATTTTACAATCAAAGCACAGATACTGATTAACAATAATGGCGTTAACACTTTACCGATACGGTCTACCAATTTGGCAGGGTTAATGGATAACCAAAGAGATATTACGAAGAATACCACCAAGAAAATCGTCTGTGACATATCACTGCCACCGCCAGCTAAGAACGGACGAACAGCAATTTCATAAGATACGGTACCGGTACGCGGAATAGCGAAGGCAGGTCCGATAGTTAAATATAATAATACCGTGAAAAGAAATCCGTATAACGGATGAACTCGGCCGGCCAATGCCTGTAAGTCTTTGGCCCCGGAATAACCCATAGCCATAACACCGAGGAGCGGTAAGCCTACGCCTGTCACAATGAAGCCCAGAACAGCCCACCACACATTAACCCCGGCCTGTTGTCCCAATGACGCCGGGAAAATTAAATTGCCCGCACCAAAAAACAATGCGAACAACATCAAGCCTATAGCTATATAAGCTCGATTACTCAATTTTACATTTTCTGTATTCATAAGTCCCCATCCTCTCTCAATTAAAATAGGTTTGCAATAGATTATACAACGTTTTTACATATTGTACAAATGTATTTTAAAACTTTTTACCGGTTTATTCATTACTTTTTCGCATAAATTTATAACAAACATCATATACTTATCAAAAAAGCCGAAACATAAATTCCCCGGAACGCCCATTTTAACTGAATAATATGTGTAATCATCATTTTATCATAAAGTTGACAATTCTCATTCAACTTCTAAAAACTCATCATTTTATTTTGTAAATGGAGACAGTTTAATCCTATAGGGGTGTAATATCCACTTTTACGTCATAAAAAGTGCTGCCTTCCGCATAATCGGTCAGTCTTGATGAGGTTAACGCATTAATGCTGTTTCGGGGATCCGAAGAGTAGCGTTGCCACCAAACACCATAAGAAACTACCGTTTTAGGGCTAATTCCTTCATCCAAATATACGGGCATCTGTAGGGTTCCTTGCTCATTATAAAGGCGTACCAAATCACCTTCAACAACGCCGAGTCTCTCCGCATCAATCGGATTAAGCCACGCGCCCATCATCGGTTTCGACGTATCAAAGACCCGTTCATTAAATGATGAATCAAGAATTCGCAAATCAGGTGCATTAATAAGGGCGAACTCACCTTTTGCCACCGTATCACTGTGAGACTCAACATAGCGCGGAAGCGGCTCAGCCAGTATCGGATTTAAGATTTCAATCTTATGGGACGCCGTTTTAAAAGTCATTTTGTAATTATTTGGAACCGGCATTTCCACCGGTTCGCCTTGTAGTAATTTCTCTTTCAATTCCGCCGGTACATTAACGGCCCCGTCAAGCGTATCGTGGATTAAATCTAAAGCTGTTTTATCAAAAAACGGATCCGTAATCCCCATTGCTTTAGCGATAAGACGAATCGTGTCCCAGTTCGACTTGCTTTCACCGATCGGTTCAATCGCTTTATAACCTATAGCACTGGTGTAATGACCATAGGAATTATAAATATCATCCGCTTCTACTGACGAAGTAGCAGGCAAAACAATATCCGCATATTTAGCCGTATCGGTCAAAAAGCGCTCATGCACGACGGTAAATAAATCTTCGCGAGCTAGCCCTTGGCGCACCAAATTCTGGTCTGGTGCCGTAATCGCCGGATTGGATGAATAGATATAAAGACAGCGGATTGGCTCTTCTTCCTGGTTCAAAATTTCGCCTAGTTTAACCATCGGTACCATCGGCACGACCTTGCCGGCATGAACATCCCAGGACATAACTTTATCATTAACGTAAAAACTGCCCTTCGCGTCGCTCAAAAGGCCACCGCCCAACGTTTCATAAGCTCCGACCACGGCCGGTAAACAGGTTATGGCACGAACGGTCATGGCTCCGTTGCCATAGCGGGACAGACCGCTGCCCAGGCGGATAAACGGTGCTTTTGCCTGGCCGTAAGCATGCGCCAACGCTTCAATTTGTGCTGCCGGCACGCCCGTAATGGCGGATACCTTTTCAGGTGTATATTCAGGTAATGATTCTTTAACAAGTTCATCATAACCAATAACATTATTGGCTATAAACTCACGATTTACCAAGTTATCCCGTTCTAAAATATGAAGAATCCCCAACGCCAAGGCACCGTCTGTTCCCGGTTTGGTAATGATTACTTCATCGGCTTGTGCACAAGTGGTGGTTTTGTAAATATCAATGACCCATACTTTGGCGCCCCGTGCCTTCGCTGCCTTCACATCATGCATGATGTGAATTTCTGTAGCCAACGCGTTCAGACTCCAAAGAATAACAAGGTCACTGTGACTCATTTCCTGTGGTCGCGTGCCGAATGTATCACCCATAACCATATTCCACCCGTATGTTTTGGCCGGCGAGCATATCCCCCGATTATGTCGCACTGCCCCCAGACGGGCAAACAGCGGAAAAGCGGCGGCTTTTTGAATCAGCCCCATAGTTCCTGCATAGGAATAAGGCATGATACTCCGGCCACCGTATTTTTGTAGACTGTCCTTAAAACGAGCAGCAATCGTTGCCACTGCTTCTTCCCAAGTAATCGGTTCAAACTCACCGCTGCCTTTCGGACCGACACGTTTTAACGGTGTCCGCAAGCGTTCCGGCGAGTGAATTGTATCTTCATAATGCACCATTTTAGGGCATAAAGTACCGCGCGTAAACGCATGATCCGGATTGCCCTTTACGCTTAACACGGTGTTATTCTCTACCGTTAATACCAAACCACATGCATCGGGGCAGTCATAAGGGCACACAGCATTGATTTCTCGTTTACTCATAAAGCTCTCTCCTTTTCAAGTTAACTCTTTTACCTCAAATTATAGTTCTCCACTATAATCTCATGCTAAGGTTTTATTTTAATGTATCTACTCAACATTGTAAACCTCTGATATTGTATCAGTTGTTGCATATATCACCGGCATGCATTCTTTTGATTCCTGATTCAACAAAAAACAGCCCGCACGTTACCGTGCGAGCTGCTCTTCTTCTTACTGCTTAATAGGCTCTGCCCTTCCTATTAAACTGCACAATATCATCATTGCGCTATATGTGCTAGGTGCATTATTTACTGAGAGTCAAGGGACTCCTATTAATAGGGCTCAATGGCCGTCTATTAATAGTTACCGGTGAACATATCGCCGGCTACAGGTGGTTTGTAGTCGCCGAAGTATTTGCTGAAGTCAAGACCTAAGTACTGGCAAAGTTCATAAACTTCAGTCATAGTTTTGTCGATTACAGGGATACCGTTTTCTTCACGGTCTTTAACTGCTTCAACTTCTTTTTCACCATGAGTGTAAATACGTGCTTCACCTTCAGCTTTAGGAGCTTCACGAAGTTCAGTTAAGAAAGTGGAGAAATGTTTTTTGATAGCGTCAGCATCGCCGAAGAATGCAGGGTTAATAGCCATGAAGCCGTGGCAAATATTGGATTTGCCGTCTTTCATGCAGTGGTTGGAAGTGCCGCCCATGGAAAGGATAGCTGCGAACAATTCAACAACCATACCGTTACCATAACCTTTATGGGAACCTAATTGTTCAGTGTTACCGCCAAGTGGCATGATACCGCCGCCTACGTGAGCGGAGATATTTTTCAATACATCAGCTGCGTCAGTGGATGGGTTACCATCTTTATTCAATGCCCAGCCATCAGGTAATTGTTTACCTAATTTATTGTACATTTCCAATTTACCACGAGTTACTACTGTAGTAGAAGCATCGAAGAAGAAGTTGTAAGGTTCAGCAGGAGCTGCCCAAGCTTGTGGGTTGGAACCCAACATAGCTTTACGAGCATATGTAGGAACCATGATAGCTTCGGAGTTAGTGCAGGAGAAACCGATTAAGCCTTCTTCTACTGCCATGTTAGCGTAGTAACCGGCAATACCGTAGTGGTTGGAGTTACGTGCAGAAACGATACCTACACCGGATTCTTTAGCTTTTTTAATAGCTAATTCCATTGCATAGTGACCAATCAATTGGCCCATGCCGTCATGACCGTCGATAACTGCGGATACTGGAGTTTCGAAAACAACTTCAGGTTGAGCGTCAACTTTGATTGTACCTTTTTCGATACCTTTGTGGTAACGAACAAGACGCTGCATACCATGACTCTGAATGCCGTACATATCGGACATCAACAATACGTCACGAATAATTTTAGAATCTTTTTCAGAGAAACCAAATTTCATGAATGCATCTAATAAAAGTTGGTCAAGTTGTTCATACTTAAATTTTACTACGTTTCCCATTTGTCTAATCCTCTTTTCCGAAAACATATACCTGGAACAAGCTCTTCAAGAAATCCTTAATCCTAATTACTGACGTTTTTTGGTCCCCTTCTCAAATTGCTTATTTCCTTTTAAAGACAAGTTCATTATAGCACAGGGTTTTTGATTGTTGAATACTCCGAAGCCCTAAAAACGTCCAAAAACCATTACTAAATCTGCATAGAAAAGGCATTTTTGACGAATAATTGACGGTATGAGAGTCGATAACTGCTAGTTATCACTAGCTTTATCCATGAATGCGTTTTGATAATAGGAACGATGAATTTTTTAAAATTTTACGCT
>OGFC01001308.1_pt1 | contig 14833 bp, 38 predicted proteins | sample 1570841 | NCBI WGS metagenome assembly OGFC01 (sample SAMEA2582137, study PRJEB24529) | metagenome | biome: Human gut stool | place: China | collected 2011 | reverse complement strand
AGAATGATACTATAGCTCCATCAAAACAAAACAGAGTAACGGAGAATAAAATGTCAACTATCACCATCAAGAAAGGGATTTACTTCGGCAAAGAGATTTCAGGTACGTATGAGTTACTCGGCGAGTGGTTCCCGGATAGCTTAAGTGCTGAAGACTCTCGTCAGGGTGATGGTAAAGTCTTTGTTGAACTGAATGGCAAAAAGCGTGGTGTTTGGGTATTCAAAGATGATATTACAGTTGACGGTGTAGCTGCTAAAATTGAAGTTGTTGAATCCGTTGATGAAATGAAAGAGCGTATCAAGAAACGCTTTAACGTCATGGGATTAATGACTAACGGTTTAATCCACGGGAATATTCGTTCTCTGATTATCTCCGGAGCAGCAGGTATCGGTAAGACTTACTCTTTGGATAAAGCATTACAACATGCTCATGATACTAACGCTATTGATTACAAATCAGTGAATGGTAAAATCTCAGGAATTGGTTTATACTGCCGTCTCTGGGAATCACGTGAAGCAAATTCAGTTCTTCTGATTGACGATGTAGATGTATTCTCTGATATGGATATTTTGAACCTTCTGAAAGCTGCTTTGGATTCAGGGGAGAAACGTAAAGTATGCTGGAGCACTGCATCTTCTTTCTTGGAAGATAAAGGAATTCCTAATGAGTTTGAGTTTGAAGGTACTGTGGTCTTTATCACTAACGTTGATATTGACCGTGAATTAGAGCGCGGTTCTAAACTTGCTCCGCATCTTCAAGCTCTGGTATCACGTTCGGTTTATCTTGACCTTGGTGTTCACACTAATGAAGAGATTATGGTTCGTGTTCAAGATGTAGTAATGACTACTTCTATGTTACAGAACCGTGGGTTAAGAAATTCTGAAGTTATTGAAGTTTTGGAATTTATGAAAGATAACGTAAATCGTCTGCGTAACGTATCTCTCCGTACTGCTCTTTATATTGGTGATTTCGTCGCGACTGACCGTAAAAACTGGCGTGAAATTGCTGAAGTAACAATGCTGAAATAATTTAAACGGGAGGAGAAATCCTCCCTAACTGAGGAAAATATAATGGCTACTTTAATTTCTAATGATGTAAAACGTGTTTTGTTTAAAGGTGGAATGTATATCGTTGATACTCCCAAAGGTGATACTTCTTCCTGGACTATTAACGAGTGGATTAATTACATTGATGAAAATGGAGCGTGGGTGCAATGAGTTTAGCAGCTATTAAAGATATTGAATGCTGGTTAAACGATATTAAAGTATATCCGCCTGGTCATATCTTTGCGGGTAAACCCAAGGGTAAAGCAGAGAAAGCCTGTGAAGCAATCTGTGAAAAGCTTTATAAGTTTAATTTTGGCGATAAGAAGAATGTATTAGCTGAAGTCCATTCTTCTTATCATGAATTACGTGTAATGGTAAACGTATTTCGTGCTCCTCCATTCATTGAGCTCAGGAAAGAATACGCTAATAAAGTATTTGATACTTTCCTTGTAAATGTACAGGATGCAGTAAAGCATTTAGACGAAATGCATAAACAACACCAAGATTTAAATGCTTATTATAAGCCTTGGCGTAAATCATACCAAGAGCTTAAAAATCGTATTGAACTTATTCGCTATGAGGTGTTAAAATGAAATGGGTAATGACAGAAAGTGAAGCCTATGCAGCGTATGTCTCTCCAGACGATCGTAAGAGCGTTCTTTTTGGGTATTATAATTCCCACAGCCTTGCTATGGAATCGGTCGCTGGGAAGTCCTGGTATGGCTCTAACGGCACAGTAAACCGTAATCCTGTGGAGTTAATTACTTTCACTAATGAAAACGGTGAAAGTTGGACTTTTCCTAAGACTGCTGCGGTTGAAATTAAAACCGAAAGTCCTGAACAATATAAAGCACGTATGGTACGTCTGCGTGAAAGTGCTTTGTCAAAATTAACTCCTGATGAGAAGAAGGCGCTTTCGTTATGAAACCAGTAGATAAATTTGGATATCCTTTTGAAGATTATGTTGAGCATATTTCTCCAGAAGTAGAGCAGCGATTCAAAGACGTCGTGACAATGATATTGTATGAAGCATTTCGTAATGATTGTACTAATCCACGGGATTTAGGACTTCATCTTATGAATATCGTTCGTGAAGCTCAAAAGGATGTATCATATAAACTTCATTGGGCTGAACAAAATATCGCATGGTCTCGTAAGAAAGCGTCCGACTTAAGTTGGAAACCTGACCGTGAAGAAATTGTAAAATATGCAAAGACCTAATATGAACACATACAAAATTATTTTTTCTCGCTTTATTGATGGCGAATGCCGTCCAGGTGATGCACTTCATTACACGTTGATAAGCGCTCCAAATGAATACCAAGCGGTTTTTCATCATGGGCAGACGAATGGCGTAGCGTTTCCAGAGCAAAACGTTGAAGACATTATCCGTGAGGTAGTTAAGGTATGAATACTCTGATTGAGATGCACGCTTACTTTAACGAACAATTGGTGCAAGCTCGGAATAAGTACGAGCGAAAGATGATACAGTCTACTGTGTGTCTTAGAGGTATTCAGACACTTGCTCAGAAGACCCAGAACCTCATCCTGATGGACCGTAAACAGGTCTCATTGGCTGAAGAGCTAAAAGCCTCTAAGATGCTTATAGAAGACAATAGGAAACATCAAGTGAAATTGCTTAAGCAGCGACAGCACCAGTCGCCATGGTTTAACAGTGATTTCCGATCTTTTTAAGGGCCTTCGGGCCCTTTTGTTGTTTACATCTTAGAAAAGCCATGATAAGATAGCTTCCGTTAACTAATGAGGAGATTGAAATGAAAGCACCTAATTGGAACGAACTTCAAGAAATGTTCAATACTGAAGAAGCTTTTGGAACTATTTCTGAAATGGTTGAGAATTTAGTAGATTCTCCTTCAGAAGATAATCTTCTGTGTTTAGCACAGTTCATCATTGAAACCTACATCGAGAATCAGAAATGACAGTATACGTAGATGTCTTGATGAATCACGGTTGGAAAATGAGAGGTCATCAAGTAAAGAACTGTCATATGTTTAGTGATAATATTGACGAGTTGCATGCTATGGCAGAAGCCATCGGAATGAAACGTTCTTGGTTCCAAGATAAGCGAGTTCCGCATTACGATTTACGAGATGTTCGCCGCAAGCAAGCAGTTGCTCTAGGAGCAGTAGAAGTATCTCGTAGAGACGCAGTTCTGCTTTGGAGAAAATTTTTCACAAAGTAGTTTACTTTCGGCGAGGCTGTTGATAAGATGGTCTCGTCAACCAAACTGGAGAATAAAATGAAAACTTTAACCGAGATTATCTCTGCACTTGTTGAAGAAAATCGTGTAGCCCGCCAAGCACACCGAGCGAAAGTTGAAAAACGCGCCGAGGAGTTGAATGCTGGATGGGCGAAGACCCGTTTCGGTCGTGAATACTTTGATAAAGTGGTAGCTCCTACTTGGGGCAAAGACGATCGTCCTCATGCTCCCTTTGATGGTTATCTTTGGGAAAATGAATTAGGTGAAGTTGAAGCTTATCACGCGGGCAGTTACTTGCCGTATGTTACAGAATTGGATTCACTGGATAAGCCTGAGTATACCGGTGACCACGGCTGGTGGAAACTCCGCTTAACTCAAGAAGAGTACAAAGAACTTCGGGAGTATGGTTATCCTCTTGAAGTACGCATTCCATATAAAGAGTGGAAATTACAAGACGGAACAGATGTTGTTATGGCAGAAGTTAGAGCTCATAAGAGCATCTTAGAGGCTATCCAGGAACATTCAAAACAGGTCTTTGATAATATATTCAATGAGCTGAATAAGAATAAAGGGGATGCACCAGAAGGACGAGTGACTGTCTCTGGTACTGTAACGTCAGTAAAAGTTTATGAAGACTATTACGGCGTACAATGTAAGATGATGGTTGTACTTGAGAATGGAGCTACGGTTTACGGCTCCCTTCCAAAAAGTATTCCGTTTGAATACAGAGGCAAAGTACAGTTTACTGCTACATTTGAATTAGCGAAAGATGATAAAACTCATGCTTTCTATAAGCGTCCAAGCAAAGTTATTATGCTTGATGAATAGTTGTTGTATAATGGGCTCAGGGGAAATCAACTAAATTTATTCCCCTGAGCAAAAGAGGAAAAGAGAATGAATGTAAAAGAATTAAGAAGTTTTGTGGAAACTCGCTTTAGCGAACTGGGTTGTGATACGATGTCTAGACATAATAGCCACCGTAAGGTTTTGGAAAGTATTCGTGATTTAAATCCTGGCGTGTATGACACAACTGTAGCAGGAAAGATTGCTAATCGTGTTATGGACGGAATGGCCCATGACCCTAGTAATACAGTAAATTTCTTTATGACATCATTCACTCGTTCTCGTTGGTTGGGTGCTATGTCTGCTACAAGCAAACTCGGGCAGTTTATGATGTCACACCGAGCTGATAATAAACTTTATCGTTATGATATTGTGTCAGACAAAATTCGGGTTATTGAAGAACCTGTTGGTACAGCTGCAGAACAATTCAGCTCAGCATTCCGTAATAATCTGCGTCGTATTCTTAATCGTTCCATTTCTACTTTACGGAATGCTGATCGTGTTAAGTACGCTGCAAGCGCTAACACTGCCGATGCATATATTCCTGGTCACTCCCAGATTAGTATCAATCCAGTTGATGAGAAATCTGATACTGTTCGTATAGCAATTAACAGCCGCTGGACGAATTTGAACTTCCCGGCGAAAGCCTTACGTGCTCAGGTATATAATGCTCTCAACAAGATGAAAGTTGTTAAAGAGATTAAACGCACGATGGTTTTGGATTCGTCTACAGTATTTGAAGCAACGCTGGATGAAGACCTTATTACACCTACTCAAGGCATTCTTATCACTGAAGATAAAGACAATGTTACTATGACACCGAAGCAGGCTAAACAGTTTATCATGGATACTGACGTCCAACACATGTACATGAATCCGCCTCCGTTGCCAATGGACCACGTCTCAATCGCGAAGCGAAATCTTGAGCTTGAAGTAGCTATCATCAAGGATTCAATTGAGAAAGTTGAAGTGGAAATTGAACAGGAACACTTGACGCTCGCTGGGCTACAAAGCGATTTACGAAATCATAAAATGCGTCTAAATTCTATTCAGGATGCTCTGGACTTACTATGAGAAATCAGCTTAAGGTTGACCTCGTCACAGATGACGAGGATTTTGAAATCAATTGGAATGATGTGTTAGAAATGGCCGATCGTCGAGAAGCTGCAGCTAAACAAGTTGTGCCTTGTGAGAAGTGTAATAGTATGCAAGTACAACTTGTTGATTGGCGTACGAATATTCTGAAAATGAAATGCCGTACTTGTAAGCACAAATTTGTGAGAACGTTGAAATGATTACTAAGACTTTTACTGGTGCTAATAACAAGCAGTTTGTTGCATACGCGAATGCCCTTATCAAGAAAGAAGGTTTTGATAAAAGCATTGCGAACATGATTCTCAATGCCTATGAAAATGGCATTGACCCGATGCAGCTTAAAGAATATCTTCGAGCGACAATGGATTTTACAGTTCTTAACATGATGCTTAGAACTGATACTGAATTCAATGAAATGATTGCTCGTCGTAATGAAGGCAAGTTCAATTTGACTGATGATGAAGTATTAGCATGCGCTGCTCACGAAGCTTGGAAGAAGGTGATTAAATGAAAACAACTGGCGCGCTTTGGAAAGAATTTTATAACGATGAAGCCTTCTGGGAAGGCTATTATCACGATGACACTTTAATATTCTTTGATGATGTTGAAGTAGAAGAATATGAAGACCCTTTGCCTGGATCAGTAGTTAGAATTGAAAGTGGATACGTTTACAAAACCGATGGTGATTCCTTCACTTCCCACGATTTGAGCCTTGAAACTTTCTTTAAACGTTGGAAAAAGAAACAGACTACTCGTACCATTGTAGTAACCGTCGATAAAGATGACTTTGACGAAGTATTTGAAACTATCTCTAATATTCCTGGAGTGAAAAAGGTAAAATGATTGACATTAAATTAGATACTTATGCAGTACGCCAGTTATTCCCAGAAGGTACAACAGCCCGTGCTCAACTGCAGCAATCGGTAATCAATAACATCGTTAAAGAAATGGTGTTAAAAGATTCACAGAATAAGCTGAAGCAAGCAGTACAATCTGAAGTTAATATTGCTGCTGTGACTATTCCAGATGTCCGAGCAGAAGTTAAGAAGCAAGTTCAGCAGATGTTCCATACTCGCGGTTGGAATGATATGTCTGCTAAAGAAGAAATGTCGCAGATGATGCGTAACGCTGCCCAATCATGCGCTAAAAATGCTATTGATGATATGGTTCGTCAAACTATTGATGACGCTGTTAAGCAAGCTGAAGGTCGTATTAAGATGTCTATTGAAAGAGCTAATCTCCGAATTCAAGAAATCATTGTTAATGCAATGAATAAAAATTTCGCTGATCAAATTAACGCTGCCATTGCTGCTAAATTGGCAGAACACTTCCCGGTAACTGCTAATGGATAAAATTGATTTTAGCAAATTAAATATACCACGTATGGGAATTCCTGATGATATTGCCAAGCAATTAGCTAGCGTTCAACCAATGCCAGATAATTGCATCAAAGATATTCTCGATGCGTTAGATGGTAAAACATTAGTTATAACTACTAAGGCTGAAAATGGCTCGTAAACGATATATGGAAGAAGCCGAACGAGTAATGCTACTCATGTATTCGGTTTATTATAATGAGACTGGCCAAATTGCTAACAGTTCCAATCTCAAAGGAGCTATGACCCGCGGCAGAAATTTTGCTCAAGCAGCTATTGATGGCGAAGTAATGAAACGTCTTGGTATGACAAATTACGTTAAAGCAGTACGCCATCCAGATTGGAAAACAGTTCAAGCCCAAGTGTTTAAGGAAATAGAAGAAGATGTTCACGGTTTTTGGTTACGACAGCAGCATCCATAAATGTGTATTTTGCGATAATGCAAAACGACTACTCGATGTTAAGAAGCAAGAATATGCATTCATCAATGTAATGCCAGAAAAAGGTGTATTTGATGAAGTAGTTATCAGTGATTTGCTTCGCCGTTTAGGTCGTGAATCACAGGTTGGATTAACTATGCCTCAGATTTTTGCTCCTGATGGCACACATATCGGTGGTTTTGATGAACTCCGTAAATTCAAGTTCAATGCATGATTATCGTGGAACCCTCCTTCGGGAGGGTGATATTGTAGCTCTTTATTATGGCTACGGTGGATTGGAAACTGGTGAAATTAAGCAGATTAAGAATCACCGGGCGAAGGTAGAGGTAACTTACTCTAATGGAGTTAAGGTTATGTCTAAATGGAAATACGGCGAGTGTATGGTTAAATTATGATTAACATGAGGAAAAGCTATGAGTTATGATATTGGCGATTTAAAAGCTCCACGCATGGTAACTATTTCAGCAGAAGAGCTTGAACGCTTGCAAGCAATTGAAGAATTGCTGTGGGAAATTGAATGTGCGCTTCCATCCGGTTTAGAAAGCTGGATTGATGATGAAGATTTACAGAAGCTGCGAGGTTAAAATGACTAGCTCTGAATTAGTAAAAGAAATCAAGCATATCGCTGGCGTCACTGGCGGTTGGGACGACAACTATGATTTTGAATATCCGCCTAATGTACCAGACGATGATGCAGAAGAAATCTTTGTTTTAGTAGAAGATGGAGACTGGACACAAGAGCATAAGTATCAAGACCGCACTCAAATTTGGTATTATCCTGCTCGTGGTGTTCATTTCATGGTATCAGAATCCCGTTCAGGTTCATATCATACTGATTGGTATTATAGTCCTCCTGAAGTAGATATCGTCACTCGTCACGAGAAAGTAGTTACTCGTACTGAAGTTGAATGGCGTATTGAATACGATTCTGTTAATGATTCCGCTCCGGCACCATGCAAAGCAGCAAAGGCATAAAACCTTGGTACACGGCTCGATGGGAAACTGTCGAGCCAGAGGAAGATGCTATTCCTGAAGAAGATTATAATACTTCTGAACCTACCATTAACGAACTACTTGATTATGAGGACAAAGTGAATGGAACTTATTGGTAAGCAGTTTGAAGTTATAGAAAATGATGATGAATTAACTGAACAATTTCCCCAGTTTGTTCCTGGATTTAAATTTCAGGTTATCAATGCAGTTAATGAAGATGACCTTGAAACATGTGGCATTACAGCAGTAATTGATTTGCTCACAAATAAAATCATCACAATTAATGACCCAACTCCATTCGGTGAATCTTGGTTCTGGTGCTTCTATAGTGAAGATACCATGCACCAAATTAAAGAAATCGGCCAAGGTGAAGACGTTCCAAATATTTCTGAAATTAAACTCGACCATTTTCATGGAAAAATTGTTCCAATTACCAAAGCTCTTTATGCTTTCGCAGGTCAAGAAAATTGTGATTCTGAAGAATACGATTTAATGCAGAAAGCAGCTGATTATATCGTCGCCTTGGAAACTCGTCTTGGAGTTCAATATGTCTAAATCATGCGTAACCAAAACTATTACAGTAAAAATTTTGGATTTTTGTGATATTCATCGTATTGCAAGGGAAATCTTACGTAGTCATGGATATAAAATTGGTGACATTATTAAATTCAGTAATGGATATTATGACGATGACATCGGTGGAATGGCTTGGCCAAAAATGAGTATTATTCACAAAGAAACTAATTCATATATTGAGTTCAATGCGGATGATTATGAAGGCATCTATGCTTTCTGTACTTCTTTCTGCATAAAAGAGTCTAATCATAACATCTATAGTAGCTACTCGTTAATTTAGCTATAAATACTCTTATCTAATCGCTGAGGTAAGAGTATGTTATTAACCGGTAAGTTATATAAAGAAGAAAAAGAAAAACTATATCAGGCACAGAACGGATTATGTCCTTGCTGCAAACGTCCTCTAGATGAGGATATTCAAAAGAACCACCTCGACCATGACCATGCGTTAGAAGGTGATAATGCAGGAAAGGTCAGAGGCTTGCTCTGTAACCTGTGTAATGCGGCAGAAGGCCAAATGAAGCATAAGTTCAACCGTTCTGGTTTAAAAGGTCAAGATATTGACTACCTCGAATGGTTAGAGAATTTGCTGGTCTATCTCCGCCAGAATCGTAAAGACAATAATATTCACCCGCAATATGTTGCCGATATGGCTAAACGCTTTTCACGTCTTGGTAAGCCTGAGATGATTGCTGAAATGGAATTGCATGGGTTTACATACGAGGAAAGTGATGGAAAATCACAACTTGCTTCAAAATACAAGAAGCAGCTTCGTAAGAGTTTAAAATGAATATCGAATTAGAAATCCAGGGACTTATTAATAAAACCAACAAGGACCTCTTAAACGAGAATGCTAACAAAGATTCTCGTGTTTTTCCTACCCAACGTGACCTGATGGCTGGTATCGTATCTAAACATATCGCCAATCAGGTCATTCCTGTCTCTGTAATGGAAGCACACAAAGAAGGTGTTATCCATTTTCATGATATGGACTACAGTCCAGCTTTGCCTTTCACCAACTGTTGTTTGGTAGATTTGAAAGGTATGTTGCAGAATGGCTTTAAACTTGGTAATGCTCAAATTGAAACTCCTAAGAGTATTGGAGTAGCAACTGCTATCATGGCGCAAATCACTGCGCAAGTAGCATCTCACCAGTATGGTGGAACTACGTTTGCTAACGTCGATTTAGTATTGGCTCCTTATGTGGAGAAGACATTCGCTAAACACGTACGTGATGCACGCAAATATCAAGTAGCATTAGTAAAAGATTATGCTATTTCAAAAACAGAAAAAGACGTATTTGATGCTTTCCAGGCATACGAATATGAAGTGAATACTTTGTTCAGCTCGAATGGCCAAACTCCGTTTGTGACTATCACATTTGGTATGGGCACGTCATGGGAAGAAAAATTAATTCAACGAGCTATTCTTGATAATCGTATTCGTGGATTAGGACGCGACGGAATTACTCCAATCTTTCCAAAGCTTGTGATGTTTGTAGAAGAAGGCATTAATCTACGTAAAGAAGACCCGAACTATGATATTAAGCAGCTTGCATTAGAATGCGCAGCTAAACGTATGTATCCTGATATCATCAGTGCTCGAAACAATAGAGCAATTACCGGTTCAGAAACTCCTGTATCTCCAATGGGCTGTAGAAGTTTCCTTGGTGCTTGGAGAGACTCTTCTGGTAAATCTGTTCTTGACGGCCGTAATAATCTAGGGGTAGTAACACTGAACCTCCCTAGGATAGCCTTGGATGCAAATTATAAAAGTTCGGATGACAGTAATAAACTGTTCAAACTATTGGATGAACGCCTTGATATTTGTAAAGAAGCCCTTTTAACTAGAATTAAATCCCTTGAAGGCGTTACTGCATCGGTTGCTCCTATTCTTTACCAGGAAGGTGCTTTTGGTGTGCGTATGAAACCTGATGATGAAATTCTTGAACTATTCAAAAATGGACGTAGTTCAATTTCATTAGGATATATTGGCATCCACGAATTTGATATGCTTACATTCAAAGGAAGCGGTAAACTTGTCCTGAAGTATATCAATACTAAGCTAAACCAATGGACGGAAGAAACCGGTTATGCTTTTAGTTTGTATTCTACTCCGGCTGAAAGTTTGTGCTATCGTTTCTGCAAGATTGACCAAGCTAAGTTTGGCGATGTTAAGGGCGTAACTGATAAAGGCTGGTACACTAATAGCTTCCATGTGTCAGTAGAAGAAAACCTGTCACCTTTTGAAAAGATTGACCGTGAAGCACCATATCATTCCATTGCTAAAGGTGGTCATATTTCTTATGTTGAACTACCTGACATGAAGCGTAACCTTGAAGGTCTTGAAGCTGTATGGGACTATGCTATTGAGAAGTTGGATTATTTTGGTGTTAATATGCCAGTAGATAAATGTCTTTCTTGTGGTTCTACTCATGAGATGACACCTACTGAAAACGGATTCACGTGTTCAATTTGTGGTGAAACTGATCCAAAGAAAATGAATACAATTCGTAGGACTTGTGGCTATCTTGGTAATCCTTCTGAGCGTGGGTTTAATCTTGGTAAGAACAAAGAAATTATGCATAGGGTAAAACATGTTAGAGAAACCAATGAAGCAAGTTGATTGGAACCAACTTAGCGAATGGGGATTGATTTGGAAAATCAACAAAGAGGTTCTGCATCCGTTGGGAATTGCTATAACCCGTGACCCTGAAAGTGGACTATCGGCAGGGGCTATTCAAACCAATGAGCCCTGGAAATATGATGCAGAAGTAGAAGCACGTAATGAGGTAAGGTTCAATGAATTTCGACAGAATCTACCCTTCTGACTTTGTGAATGGCCCTGGATGCAGGGTCGTTCTTTTTGTCACTGGGTGTTTGCATAAATGCGAAGGGTGTTATAATAAATCTACTTGGAATGCTAGAAACGGCCAGTTATTCACTATGAATACTGTTAAAGAGCTTGCATCCCATTTAAGCAAATCGTATATCCAAGGTCTTACCTTAACTGGTGGAGACCCGCTTTATCCACAGAACCGGGAAGAGATTTCAAATTTAGTTTCTTGGGTTAAAGCAAGATTTCCGGAGAAAGATATCTGGATGTGGACAGGATATAAATTTGAAGATATTAAAGACCTAGATTTGCTACAACACATTGATGTTATAATTGATGGGAAATACGAGCAATCACTGCCAACAACTAAAAATTGGCGTGGTTCTGATAACCAAAGACTCTGGGTAAGAAACGGTTCTACCTGGACACATGATTGAGGAAATTTATATGCTGACTTACAAAATTATGTTTACTCTGAACCACATGGCTACTGAACTGTTTGGACCAGAATTTCTGGCTATGACAGCATTCATCTTAACTATTTAAGGAAAATTATGAAATTCATTAATGCTATTCGTAAATTTATTTCTAACGTTATCGCTTTGGTTGCATTAACCGCAGGTGCTTTCGTAGCTATTCCATTTATTGTACTTATTATCATCGCAGATTGGATTAATCCTACTAAGAAAGATGAAAAACTGTCTAATGAAGAATTTCAGAAGCGTGTTAATACCCTGACTGCTAAACTTCAACAGGTCATGAAATGATAGAAATCTATGGCATCCCTGAAGAAGTTTGGAGATGCCCTGGATGTAAAGCAGTTCGTGACTTGCTCGATAAGCTGCAACTTCCGTATGAGTTCTATAACGTAATCAACGAGGTTGACGGTCAGCCGGTTTATGACCGTCCGTTGATTGAGTCACTTGCTAAACGCATCGGGTGCTATCCATCGCTTGCTATTCGGTATCCTGTCATTTTTATGGATAACGTTAAGCAGTATGACATTCCAACATTTAAAGCCAATCTTATTGCTGCTGGATACGATCCAGATATCATAGAAGATTAGCCAGTTCCTTTCTAAGGTCATCTTGACCACCTTCTGTATATTTCTATACCCTTCATTTAGAGGTTCCTATGGGACCTCTCTTTTATTCTAAACTCCTTTCACAAAGTTGTTTACAAGCCAGTTGATGAGTGATACTATAGCTCTATCAACTGATAACAACATACCGTTTAACTCGAGAGGAAAATATGAATTGGTTAAATTGGCAGCAAGCTCTTGAGGCTATGCGTAAAGGATGTATCGTTAAGCATGAGTATTTTACTGATGACGAGTACTTCTATATGCGTAATGGCGCTATCCGTGACGAGAACGGATATGATATGACTCGCTGGTATAAAGGTGAGCCTTGGCAAAACGAACATTGGTATGTCGTATGAAAACATTTAATGTGGGCGATATCGTCCGTACCAGAATTTGGGATGGGCTTCAATTTGAAGTGGTTGTCTACGTTGGTTCAGATGGGGTTCTACTTCACCGAATTAACAATCTGATTAAGTGGCACCTTGAACGCTTCGTGAAATACCATGAATTCAATAGCTACCACTGTACTGTAGCTCCGGTTGCTAGTAAAGAATACTACGATATGCTCGAAGAACTAAAATCTCTCAAAGATTGATTTGCTACAGGAGATTTGATTTAGAATCTCCTCTGTCAAAACAATCGTTACTGAGGAAATTAATATGTCCCAAGCAATCAAAAACGTACTGAACTCTTTTGCTTATGATAAAGTATCTGCAATGCTGGAAGAAGGACGTTGTGTAACTCCGTCTTTGCTTGATCAGTGGGAAGTTGAGCTTCACGGTACGATGAAAGAAGAAGGCCAAAAAATTGGTAAAGCCCGCATCCGTGAATTAGTGGTTGCTTATCTTCTGTCTGAATTTGGCATCAAAGCATTTGGTGTAGAACCAATCACTCCGGGTATCGGTGAAATTTCTGAAAGCACTATTCGTAAGATGAAGAATCAACGTAAGAAAGGCTTCCGCGATGTTAAAGCGGTTAAGGCGGCGAAATGATTTCATATATCGTGTGCGCATCTATTCCTACTGGTGTATGGCATAGAAGGATTAAGTATATCCGGGCTCATTCTGAGCCTGATATTAGTCAAGCTAAACGGATACTCACAAATCAATGGGATGAAGATACTAGCGTAATTATCAGAGTATTTCCAATTGATTCATCCACTCTAGACAGCCAACTTCCATCTCCGTCAGAGATGTGGCAAGAAGGGTTAAACGAGCAGGAACTGCGAGAGTATCTTGATGCGTAAGGTTATTCTATACACAGAAATTTTTACTAACCGTTGGGTATTTGATAGTATTTTGCTTGCTGATACCAAGTTTGCCGATGATATTGGCAGAGCTAGAAAACTGGCGTATGAATTGGCAGAAAAATCCCCAACATTTGTACGTATTTCATACATTATAACAACTTCTGATTATGTGTATAAAGTATCAAAAGAAGCATTATACAGATTTTGTAATGTTATGATTTCTTCTGGAAAGGCATTAAACTATAATCAATTGGTGGAAATTCTAAATGACTGAAGAACAAATTGTAGAAGTTGGTTTGCTTGGATGGTTTATATCTAAAACGCCTGATGGCAGAAACGCGATTGAAACTCCTAACGGGGAATTCATCATTGAAGAAGATTTTGACGCGTTTTGGATTTATGAACGCTCTGGTGAGAATGAATACACATCCGTGGATGCTTTCTCTAAATTTGAAGATGCTATTGACTCGGTGAAAGCATGGCTAAAGTAAACCAAATTATGATTGTAGTAGAAGGCATTGGCGGATTTACTATAGATTCTTATATGGGTGTTTGGTTTGACAATGAAGAGGGCATGTATTGGGAAACGCATGCCTCTATGTTAAATGAAACCCATTATGAAAGTTTATACTCTTCATTCATGGAAATGATGCATGAAGTAGATGAATCTGATTGGTTTGAACTTAGTTTGGTTGAGTTCAAACGTATCATGGAACAGCTGTTCCAATGCTATCGTATTATGAAGGGTGAACTATGAAAATTCAATTGACTCTTACACATGAAAATATTAAAGGTGTGTTCTGTCTTGAAAATAGCCAAATAACTTTTGCACAAGATGGAACGTACTGGTATGCTGAATCAGATGATATCGCTGGTTATGGAATGGAGCGTGTATTTGAAGATTTTGAAGCCGTCATTGATGTTCCATTAGATTTCACGTATAACGATTTTTATCGTATCATGATGAAATTAATTGCATGCGCTGAATTGATTAAGTAATGCTTTAATCCTCTCGCTTCCCAAATTTGTTATAATAGATATTATTAATTGAAGCGAAGAGGCAATATGAGTAATT
>OGFC01001298.1_pt1 | contig 14928 bp, 17 predicted proteins | sample 1570841 | NCBI WGS metagenome assembly OGFC01 (sample SAMEA2582137, study PRJEB24529) | metagenome | biome: Human gut stool | place: China | collected 2011 | reverse complement strand
CCCCGAGGAGCGAGAGACATTGCGCCAGCGCGCACACGGCTGCCGTACAACCGAACACCCGCCACGGCATCCGTTTCTCCGGCAGCGCGCGCAGCACCAGCGCGCCCGCGGCCGCCAAAGCGAAGGCAAAGAAGAAACCCGAACGCGCGCCCGACGCCCAGATGGACGGCGAAAAGCCCATGGCGCCGTAAGACGCGAACCCCGACAGATAGACCGCAACGCCCGCGTAAGCCGCCGTCCCATGCCCCAGCGCTAGGTACAGCTCCAGCGCGCAGGCGAACAGTACAGCGCACAACAGTAAAAACGGCAGCCAGCGTTTCAGCGTCCACGCGTTGAGCGGTGTGAGCGTCCCCTTTTCCGTCACCGCATCGGCAAAAAACGATAGACGCGGCGCCAGCGCACGCAGCGGCCCGCCCAGCACACCCAGCACCAGCGCGGCACTTACCGGGAACAGGCTGAACAGCCGGTAAAGCGGCTGGCGGTACCGCGCCCAGACGGCGCACGCCAGAAGCACGCAGAATACAAAGAACAGAAGATGCGGCTCCAGCACCATCCGGGACATGGCAGCAGAGATCCCCAGCTCAAAATTCTGCCACAGGGAACGCATGCCATAATCCTGAAACCAGGATGTCACCTCATTGCCGTACCGCAGCGCTGTGCCCGGACAGGTGAGTGCATAAACGATATTGGCCGCGCACAGCCCAAGCTGCGCCCACGCCAGCCAATGGGGCCGCCGATGCGACCACACAGGCCAGGTATGCCAGCAGCAGAAGCGTCAGCAGACCCGCCAGCAGCTCCATGTTGGCGGCGTACAGGGTAAGCGGCAGCGCCGCGGCACACTGCCATGCCCGCGGCCTGTTTCCCCGCAGAGATTCCCCCAGCGGCAGCAGCGCCGCCAATGCCGCCAGCAAAGGCCACACGAACACCAGCGTGGTACACACCCAGCCTGCGCTGCTCATATCCTGCCACGGATAGCACAGCGCCAGCCCGCAAACGGCCCAGCGGCCCGCAGGGCGGTCTTCCAACCGCGCAAGGCGCACGATGCACGCGGCGCACAGCGTGATGCACAGAGGGTCCGCCAGGCGCCACACTATTGCGGGCAGCGCCTCCACGATGCACACCACCGCCTCGATCAGCGTCCGGGCTGACCAGGTATAGTAATGCCACAGCGAAAAATACGCCAGCGAGTATTGGTCCAGCATGGCGGCATACATAGGATCGTCACCGGTGCCCAGCGTAAATTGCAGGTGCAGTGCCAGCAATACCGCATACAGCGCCACATACGGAACGATTCGGCTGCGCACAGCGCGGCCCACCGACCGCCGAAGCATGTTCATCCCTTCACCTCCGCTGTTTTGCCCGTGGAGGCCAAAAAGTCAAAGCCGCCGACGCGGTAGGCGATACAGATCTCATATTCCGCAAGCGGATGTGCCAGCACCTTTTCCGGAACGACCGCCGTGAAACCGCCCAGGGCATAGCCGCGCCCGTCCGCCACTGCCGCGGTGGCCGCTTCATCCGGCGTCATCTGCGTGGGAATACTGTAATAAGCGCCGTCTTCCGCATGATACAGTACCACACGGATATCCACATCTGGAAACGGCTCTCCCTCCACACAGGCCCAGCCTGTGAACACGGCGCGGCCATCCTCCCTCGACACCGCCGCTTCCCAGCGGAACCCCTCCGGCGCCGCGCCTGGATAATCCGCCGGGTCCACCGGCCTCACCGCCGTCAGCGAATGGTACAGCGCCAGACAAAAGCCCGCCATGCCCGCCAGCACCAGAACAGCCAGTGCCAGAACCACACGCGGGCGTGCGGGTACAAAGCCGTCGGGGCCCGGCGCAGGCGCACGGCATGTTTCCTTTTGCGCGTTCCCGTCCATCGGGACACTCCTTTTTTCACAGTATGGATGCGGCCATCCAGCCGCGCCGCCGCTCTATTTCCGGCCGCCGAACAGATTTTTGAAGAAATTCACCGGGCCGCCATAGCCGTTGGCCTTATCGTTTTTCAGCTTGTCCACACACTCCCAGCGCGCGGGCCTGCCGTCAAACACAAGCCCCCCCTGCCCCGCGCCCGTCAGCTGGTGCGGCACCTCGTCCCGGGCGTTGGTGACATTGCATTTTGAAAAATCCCATTGAGGCGCGCCGGTATCGTCCGCGCCCGGCGCCCACAGCTTGAACACCAGGCCCGCTGCTTCGCCATAACAGAAGCGCTCGAACAGCAGGCGGCCGTCCCGGTATACCGTGATGCGGTCGCGGTAGCGCTGGTGCCCGGCGCGCTGGTACCGGAAGCCCGCGCACTTCGCGGCCTTCACATCGGCGATGATGGGTGCAAAATCCATACTATATTTCCCCTTCCTGTTGCCGCCCCTGCGGAGGCGCGTTTTCAAAACGGCGCGTGGCCTCGCGCTCGCGCTGCAGCTCTTCCAGCAGTGCCAGCACGCTCCATGTCTTGTTGTGCTTCGTCACAACAGCTTTCAGCGGAACGTGCACGCCCGCTTCCCGCAGTGCGTCCAGCACCGCATTGAGCTGAGGGCTGGTGAAATTGCTCATGAGAAGGAGCTGCGCATCCGGCGCTTCCCCACTGTAAAGCGGAGCGGCTTTCCCGCCCAGGCCCGCCAAAGCGCCCACCGGCTGGAGCAGCTGCTCCGGCGCGATCTCCTTGGATGAAAAGCCCTGTTCCTCCAACGCCGCGCGCACGCCCCGGCCCGTTTCCGTGGATTCGGGCAGACCGTACAGCAGCGCCAGCGGCCGGGCCGCCTGTTGGTTGATGTGTGCTTTCATTCGTTTTTCTTCCCTTCGTCCAGCATTGCGCTCAACGCGCGGCGGAAAGCTTCGTCGTCGGCCAGCGTACGCTTTGGCACGGGCGTATAATGCCCGCGCCGCCGCGCTTTTCCGTTTTCATGCCGTGTGTATAACAGTTATTCTATATTACCGTTTGTATAAAGAAGGCCGTTCTGATTCAAACATCGCGCGCCGCGGCCCAGAGCCATGGCCGCCACGCCGTAGTCCTGCGTTACCACCACATCCCCGGCCCCGCACAGCGTTACAAGCTTGAAGTCCACGCTGTCCCGGCCTTTTTCCACCGTGACCACAGCGGCGTAATCCTCGCGCAGCACATGGCTCGTGTCGGTGAGCATGGTCACCGGCACGCCGCGCCGCCTGGCCTCCTCCACGATGATCCGCTTCACCGGGCAGGCGTCCGCATCCACCAGCACCGTCACAGCGCGCCCTCCTCCCCGTTCGTCCGCAGCGCGGCGTCCACCCGGCGCAAATAATAAACGCGGGATGAGAAATCCGGCATCAGGCGCACGTTTTCATTGTAGCCCGTGCCGGTGAACGCCTGCTTCTGCCGGATGCCCGCGTACATGAGCAGATCGCCGTAAGCAGCATAGCGTTCCGTCTCGCAGGGCATCATGTAGCGGTCGGCCACCGCGTGCATCAAATGGCCGCCCGCATTCACCTTGACGGGCAGGATCTGGTTGATAAGGCTGCCGAAGGTACGCACGTCGACGACCTGCGGCCGAACCTCCAGTTCGTACAGAGCATCCTGCGCAAGGCCTGCCAGCCGCAGGGGCGGCTTTTCCGCGTTGGGCCGCAGCAGACGCAGGTACTCGCCCACCACGGCCTCGCTTCCATCCGGCGCAAGCATCATCCACTCGCATTTGTTTTTTCCGAACGGCGGGCACAGCCGCAAAAAACGGCCGTACTGGAACAGGCGGCGGTGCGCCTTATAATAAGCGATCTGCGCCGCCACGGCCTTCTGCTCGGCCGGTGTGAGCCGGCCAAGATCCAGCTCATAGCCCAGCACACCGAAAGCCGCCACATTAAACCGGCTCTCGATGGGGCTGGTGCGCGCCGTCTGGTGGTTGGGCGAAGCCGAGACATGACAGCCCATCACGCTGGGTGGGTAGCCATAACTGGTGCCCGCCTGAATGAGCTGCCGCTCGTAAGCGTCTGTATCGTCGCTGGTCCAGATCTGCGGCATATAACACAGGATGCCCAGATCGAACCGGTTGCCGCCCGAGGAGCAGCCCTCGAACAGCACATCCGGGTTTTGCTCCACGATGCTTTGCAGCACGCGGTAAAGCCCCAGGATATAGCTGTGGGAAAAGCGTCCCTGCTCCGCCAGAGTGGGGCTGTAATTGTCAGAGATATGACGGTTCATATCCCATTTGACATAGTCGATGGGCGCGCTTGCCAGCGTGGCGTTCACGTTCGCAATGATATAGTCCTGCACCTCGGCGCGGCACAGATCCAGCACATACTGGTTGCGGCCCGTGGCGGGAACATTGCCCGGCGTTTGGACGATCCAGTCCGGATGGGCGCGGAACAGGCCGGAATCTGCGTTCACCATCTCCGGCTCGAACCACAAACCAAACAGCAGCCCCAGAGCGTGTACCTTTTCCGCCAGGCCTGCAAGGCCGCCGGGCAGCTTTTTGCGGTTGACGGTGTAATCGCCCAGGCCCTTTGCGTCATTGTCCCGTGCGCCAAACCATCCGTCGTCCAGCACGAACAGCTCCGCCCCCAGCTTCGCCGCGTCCTTTGCCAGTGAGAGCAGTTTGCGCTCGTTAAAATCGAAATAGGTGGCCTCCCAGTTGTTCAGCAGCACGGGGCGGTCTTTTTTTGCCCATTTGCCGCGCACGATGTGCTCCTGCACAAAAGCATGCAGGTTTGCGCTCATGCCATTTTTGCCTGCCCGGCTGAAGGTGAGCACGGCTTCGGGCGTTTCAAACCGTTCACCGGGCGCCAGCGTCCATGCAAAGCCTTCGGGCTGAATGCCCGCGGCCACGCGCGTTTTCCCCCAGGGGCTCACCTCCACACAGCCCATATGGCTCCCGGAATAAACAAGGTTGAAGCCATATGCGTCGCCGTTGAATTCCGTCGCGTCCGGCGCGCACAGCATGAAAAACGGGTTGCAAAATGCCGACGACGCACCGGTGGTGCTGCCGAACACATGCGCTCCGGGCGTAAGCGGAACGCACGCTTCGTGGCGCTCCCGCGCCCACGCGCCCGGAAATGTGGAGAGCACATAATCGCAGCCGGGCAGGTCCAGCTGATAGCTGAGCGCCTTTTCCAGCGTGACAGGCGCGTCTGCGCCGTTTTTTATACAAAGGCGCCGCGTGATGACGTCGCAGTCCGGGTACACGGTATAAAACAACGTGACAGCCACGCCCTCCGGCGTGGAAAAGTCCAGCGCCAGCGTCTCTGCTCCGCCCCGGGCCGCAGGCATGCCCTCCGGCGGGACACTTCCCTCCAGCCTGCGGGCGCATACAAAGGAAAAAGCCGCCGTACGCGCGCCGCCCGGCATCACGAGCGAAAGGCTCTGGGCACGATAATCTCCCTTTTGCAGCGGCGACAGCTCCAGACACAGATGCTCCAGCGAAAGCGGTGCGCTCTCAGCCCGGTACACCACGTCGCCGCCATATCCGATATCCGTTTTTTCCCGCAGGGGCACGGAATTTTCCACGCGTACCCGCGCGCCGTAATGCAGGTTTTCCACAAGGCCGCCGCGCACGCCCAGATAATAGCCCGTGTTGGCCGTTTCCAGCGCGAACCAGTCCCCGTTTACTGTGATCATCTTCCCGCCTCCGCCGTTTATTTTGTTTCTTTTCTTTCTTATTATCTATTATGCTGGTTTTCTTTGCCTTCGTCAATGTCTATTTTGAGCGATTTGTCAATAAAGCAGCACAAAACTCCATGCACTTTGCCAATAGAAAAACACGGTGCAAGCGGTTATAATAAAGACAGAAGGAAAGGAGTGAGTCCCATGTACTCGACTGAAGAACCCGTGCAGTCGGTGCAGGGCGTGTAACTCGGACGAACCGCTAAAGTCAGATTCGATTAGATGCAGTTTGGTGCCCGGTGTTGCGGGACGAGAAACCGCAGGAGATGCGGCAGCCAAACGTTTTTAGCAAGGTTTCGTCTCAAGAGGATATGCGCCTTGCACGGATAAAAAGCACAGCCAGTGGCTTTGCGCAAAGCGGCTTTGTAAAGAAAGAGCTCTATGCAGGTTTTGAGATCCCGGCAAAAGAAACAGCAATGATCCTACGAAAGGCGCCTTTTAAAAAGACGGCATTCCGGAAGCAAAGCGAATTCTTTCCAAGGAATACGGTTTCAACCAAGCAAACGATCTGGTAAAACAAAATAAATACGACGAAAGGTATTGGAACCAATGCACTAAGCAAGCGTTCTCGGGAACTTTTTCAAAAGTAAGAGATACAGAAGCCTGTGTTTCGGAAATACGGGAAAGGAACCAAGACCCATGCAGTTTTAAAGCGGGGTGTATACCCCAAATGCTTCCAAAAACGCAAGTTGCATTGAGAACACAACAAAACATGGAGCCGCAGCGCCTGTTGGCGCTGCGGTTTTTTCATGCCCGGATAACGCGGGCACGGCGGCTCTACCGCTTTGCCCGTTTCCTTTTGGCAGCCCGCACTGCCGCACCCACCGCCATACCGGCAACCGCGCACAGCAATCCGGGCAGAAAGGCGGACAGCTCCGGCAGATTGAATTTTTGAAACGAGGCCATATTGCTCAGGCCGAACGTCACATAAGGCCCCAGCATGCTCATCGCTCCAAAAAAGAACAGCATTGTCCGTTTGCAGCCGTCCCACGCCCGGCCGCATCCGATGAAAAAGGACAGCACCAGCGTGCTCAACGGGAGAACGGCATAAAATACCACCAGCGAGTACCCCATTGCATCCGTTCTGCCGCCCATCCAAAACGCAAGAACAGACACCCCCCAGACCACAAGATACACCGTAACCAAAACAAACCGTAAAAACGCCCGGCGGCTTTTCACCGCATCCTTGCTTTCCTCCCGGTGCGCCAGCAAAGACGCGTCGTCTCTTTCCTGTGTCTGGCCCGCCTCCAGCCGCGCGCCCTTCAGTTTCTGTGCAGGCTTCATTTTACCGCCTCCCTACCCCTTTTAAGGTACGGCAAAAGCATTTCAAATACAAGCAAATCCCTATTCCATTCCATCGGGACAGGTGTCAAATCCCACGTTACAGCAGCCTGCGCAGCACAGAATCCGCCGCCAGCGCATGCAGGCTGCACGCCACATCCTCCATGCGGTGCGCGTCCGACGAGGACAGCACCTCCAGCCCAGCGGGCAGCAGCCCTTTCTCCACCAGGCCGCCCAAACGGGAAGCGTCGTGCAGCTCAACGGCTGCAAAGGGCAGATCCTCCGGCAAAAAACCAAGTACTGAAAGCAGCGCGTAGCTGTCCTTTTCCACATGCGCGGGCACAGCAACGCCCCCAAGCGCCTCGCAGGCGGCCTTTACCTCGTAAATATCCATCGACACCGCGCCCGTCAGCAGTTTGTCCACGGTGCGCAGCACTTCGTCGTTTTCATCCATCACCAGCTGACGGCCCCATACGGCGGGATCATACGGGAACTCCGGCAGCGCGGCATACAGCAAGCGGCCGAATTCCAGCGCTGTATCCACGGTTTTGAAGTAACACAAAACATGAATTTCTTCGGCGGTATTTACCTCGACGCCCGGCAGCAGGCGCAGGCCGTATGCGTTGCAGCAGCACTGTACCGCCGGCAGATTGTCCGCGGCGTTGTGGTCTGTCACAGCAATCAGCTCCGCGCCCGCCAGCTTGGCCAGCCCGGCGATGTTCGCGGGCGTCATATCGTCCTCGGCGCAGGGCGAAAGACAGGAATGCATATGCAGGTCATACAGCAAAACCCCATCCCCCGCTTTCTTTCACAGTCGGAGTAAAAGCGCTGTCAGCCTTCTCCGTCCTCCACGAAAAACATTCCCGCCGCCAGTGCGATCACGCCGGCCGCCACTGCCGCAATGGGCAGATGATGGACGACAAATTCACTGTATACATAGCTGATGCTCCAAAGGCGGAAAAATATCCCCACCAGGATGAGACCGATGCCCAGCAGCATCACTTTGACCGAGCGCATGCTTTTTCCTCCTTTTTTCACCGCTTCATTGCCCTGGCCAGCGCAAAGCCGGCCTCAAACTCGGGCAGATCTGTGGTGAAAATATTGATTCCCTGTTCTTCCGCCCGCGTTTTCGCCACCGCGTCCAGCGCCGCGCCATGGCATAGAACGATGCAGGCGCAGTCCGCCAGGGCAGCCACGGCAACCGCATTTACATTGCCCATCACCGTGAACCAGGCGTCGCCTTCCTTGGCCCGGCCCATCGCCCAGCTCAGCAGGTCGCCCGTAAAAATGCCCGCGATCTCCCGCGTCTCTGCCTCCACAGCGGGCGCGAAGCCGCACGCAGCGGAAAGCTCTTTTGTCGTCATCCCGTCACTCCCCTTTTCCCAGCGCCTTGAGCACGGCCTCCATGCGGCGGCGCATCAAAACAGTGCAGTCGTTTACGGCAGCCTTGCCCCGCACTACGTCCTCGGCCAGCGCGGCACAGGTGGGCGCCCCGCAGCTGCCGCAGTCCAGCCCCGGCAGCTCGGCCAGAATCTCCTCCATCTGGTTGTAGCGCTCAAACCGTTCGGTACGCGTACCGCCCAGCTCCAGTACGGGAGCATAGGTAAGGTCTGTGTCCCACAGCATCTCCGTGGGAATGCTGCCCGAAAGATGGTTCTTGCTCACAGGCACGTAACGCCGCAGGCGTTTGATCTTCGCTTTTGCAATGTACGGGTTTTCCACCTGCAGCACGCCGCCCACGCAGCCGCCCGCACAGGCGTCCAGCTCTACAAAGTCCAGATCCCGGTATTTTTCATCCTCCAGGTCCTCCAGCACGCGGATGACGTTCTCGATGCCGTCCGCCGCAAGATAGCTGTCGGTGGAGATCAGGCCCGCGGCCTCGCCGCCGCTCTCGGCCCAACCCAGGCCGATGCGTCCGGCGCTGGCCAGATAATCCATCTGCGAGATACGCTTCATGGACGCCAGCAGACGCGGGTACACCTCCTTGATGGCTACCGCGCCATCCACCTCGCTGCGGGACGAGCCGATGGGCGAATGGATGGCCGTCACCTTGGCCGGGCACGGCGTGATGAAAATGCAGCCAATGTCCTCCTTCGGCAGGCCGGTTCTGCGCACGGCCTCTTTTTTGGCCAGGCGCGCGGCCAGCTCGATGGGCGCGACCAGCGGCAGCACATGGTCGATGAGCTGTGGAAAGCGCACGCGGATGAGCCGCGTCACCGCCGGACAGGCCGAACTGATCACAGGCCGTTCGATGCTGCCTGTCTGCAGAATGCGCCGTGTGGCGTCGCTGACAAGCTCCGCGGCCTTTGCCACCTCGTACACATCGTCGAAGCCCATATCCAAAAGTGCTGCCAGCACCACGTCCTGCTCCTCCAAATTGTTATACTGTCCGTATAAACTCGGCGGAGGTAAAGCAATTGTATATTTGAAATCATCCAAAATCGTCAACGGGTCATACAGCGGCTTCTTTGCATGATGCGGACAGATGCGGATGCACTCGCCGCAGTCGATGCAGCGCTCGGCCAGGATATGCGCCTTGCCGTCGCGCACGCGGATGGCCTCGGTGGGGCAGCGCTTGATGCAGTTGATGCACCCTTTGCACAGGTCCTTGTCCAGGGTGACCGAGTGAATGAATTTTTCCAAGCGTGCCGCCTCCTTTCCTCAGATGCTCCGCCGCGCGCGGCGGCGGGCCTCAAATAAAATACAACGCCAGCAGCGCGGCGCCTGCCGCGGTAAGCACCACAGCCCATATGAAATCGGCACGCACAGCGTGCATCGGAGCGGCGTCTCCGTCCAGCGCATATTCGCCGGGGCGCGCAGGGTCATACAGCACCTGCACACGCTGGCCGATGCGCCACGCTCCTTCCCGGCTGCCTCCGGTGGCGATCCATTCAGTCTCCCCGCCGTTCACGGTGAACCGGACGCAGGGGTACCAGTTCCACTGCGTCATCGCCTGCGGGATACTGAGAAAGCCATGTGCACCGTTGGCTGTAGTGCGGCCCCAGTACTGGTACGCCACTTTGGGAACATCGCCCTGCTTTTCATAACGCATCGGCAGGCGGTGGCGCACAAGGCCGCACACCACGCCCTCCGCTTTGGCCGGCGCCCGGCGGGCGCGGCGAAGCATCAGCGCCTCCACAAAGCCCCAGACGGCATTGAATATGCCAAGTACAACGCACGCGGCTCCCAATACCATGATCCACAACATAAGGCATCCTCCTTTCGGCCGGGCCGTATCATACGGCCGTCCGCTTTGAAACGTTTCTTTCCCGCGTCTTCGCACAGAGCGCCGCATCAAGGCACGGCTGCTCCCGCAGCAGCGGCCGGCAGCACCGCAGCCCCACACACAGAATAACGCCTGGAGGCACGGCTGCGTTTCACCCCGCAACGAAAAACGTGCCTCAGTCGATGTTCACAAGCATCTTCACCGTGGTGCCCACGCCTACGGTGGACTGGATGTCAAATTCATCTGAATATTTTTTCATATTGGGCAGGCCCATGCCCGCGCCGAAGCCGAGGCTTCGCACCTCGTCGGGCGCGGTGCTCCACCCTTCGCTCATGGCCAGGGCAATGTCCGGGATGCCTGGGCCCTGATCCGTCAGCGTCATATCCACGCTCTCATCGGTAACGGCCACGTCGATCTCGCCGCCGCCCGCGTGGATGGCCAGGTTGATCTCTCCCTCATACAGTGCGATGGCAACCTTACGCACAGCGTCTGCAGGGATCCCCAGCTTCTTCAGCCGTGCCTTCAAATCGGCGCTGGCCTCCCCCGCACGGGTGAAATCGTCCCCGGGCACGGTATAATGCAGGCGGATCGCGTCCATCACGCCATCCCCCCGCGCAGCCCTTTTTCGTACAGCAGGCCGCACGCCGCGAACATGGGCAGCTTTGTAGCCAACACGGCGATGCCCCGGTCCACCGCCAGCTGCAGGATGGCGCCGTCCGGCTTTTTGCCGCGCACAAACACGATGCAGATCATGTCCATCATGTCCGCGGTGCGCACCACCTGCGGGTTGTTCAGGCCTGTGACAAGCACGGCCTGGTCTTTCACATAGGCCAGCACGTCGCTCATCATGTCGCTGCCGCAGGCCGCGTGTACCTCACGGGTGAGGTCCGCCTCCGGCGTCAGCAGCTCGGCGTCCAGCGTTTCCATTACTTGCTTGATGGTCATTGCGCTTCCACTCCATTTCTGCCCGCGCGGCTGCGCGGCGGCATAAGCAGCCCCGGTGACAGGGGCTCACCTTAAGTATACGGGAAACCCGTTCCGAAAACAAGCGCGCCGGGCCGCTTTGCCGTTGTGTTTCTGCACAGTTTTTTACGCATAAATTCTACATCTGCGCTATAAAGTAGCAGTCGCTAACTTGTCGTTTTTTTAACAAATTTCTGTTATAATCAAATACAACTGGGCCAAAGCACGGTTTGTTTGCCCGTACCTGGCCCAACTTACAAACGGGAGGACTATATATGAGGCGCTTTTCCACTGTGCCCTTCAAGGGCACAAAAGAGCAGGAAGCCGAACTGGTGGCCTGGCTCGAGGAGCACAAAGCGACGCCCGGCGTGGCCATGCCGGCGCTGCAGAAGGCTCAGGAGATCTATGGGTATCTGCCCATCGAGGTGCAGCGTATCGTGGCCAATACGCTGGGCAAACCTCTGGCGGAAATTTATGGAATTTCCACGTTTTATTCGCAGTTCAGCCTTTGTCCGAAGGGTGAATACAAAATCAGCGTTTGCCTGGGCACGGCGTGCTATGTAAAGGGCAGCGGCAAGATCTACGAGAAGCTGCAGGAAAAACTGCATATTTCGGGCGGCGAATGCACGGAAGACGGCAAGTTCAGCTTGGACGCATGCCGCTGCATCGGCGCGTGCGGCCTGGCCCCTGTCATGACGATCAACGACGATGTATACGGCCGCCTGACGGGCGACGAACTCGACGAGATCCTGGCAAAATATTGAGCTTATACTTATGTTAGGATGAGGTAAGCACACCATTCACCGCACCACACCGGACACGAAAGGCGGGCGCCGATATGCAGGAACTTTCAATGAACGTTCTGGACGTGGCGGAAAATTCCGTCGCAGCCGGGGCTACGCTGGTCGCCATCACGCTTTCCATTGATACCGCAGCAAAACGCATGACGCTGACCATCACGGACAACGGCAAGGGTATGCCGCCGGAGATGGCGGCCCGTGTGACAGACCCGTTCTGCACCACGCGCAAAACGCGCAAGGTCGGGCTGGGCCTGCCGTTTTTGAAAATGGCGGCCGAGATGACGGGGGGCGCGCTTTCCATCGAAAGCACAGTTGGAAAAGGTACCTGTGTAACGGCCTGGTTCACACTGGGCCACATCGACCTTGCTCCGTTGGGCGATATGTCCGCCACGGTGGCGGGGCTCATCCAGTGCAGCCCGGACATCGACTTTGTGTACACCGTGCAGGCTGACGGCGAGCAGTTCGCCGCGGACACGCGCGAGCTGCGTGCGGTGCTGGACGGCGTGCCCCTGAGCGAGCCGTCCGTAGCGCTTTGGCTGCGGGAATATCTTGCCGAGAACACCGAACAACTTTTACAAAAGGAGAACGCTGTATGAAAAGCTTAGAAGAACTTGCCGCCATCCGCGACAAGATGAAACAGACCGTGAATACGCGGGAAGCGGCGCACGATTCCACGCGCGTCGTGGTCGGCATGGCCACCTGCGGCATCGCCGCAGGCGCGCGCCCTGTGCTGAACGCCTTTACCGAAGAGGTCGCACGGCGCGACCTGCACGGCGTGCTCGTCACCCAGACGGGCTGCATCGGCATCTGCCAGTACGAGCCGGTGGTGGAGATCACCTGCCCCGGCCAGGAAAAGGTCACCTATGTAAAAATGACGCCCGAGAAAGTCGCGCGCGTCGTGTCCGAGCATCTTGTGGGCGGGCATCCCGTCACCGAGTACACCATCGGCAACGTACGGTAAGGAGGAGAAGCAATGTTTAGAAGCCATGTAATGGTCTGCGGCGGCACCGGCTGCACCTCCTCCGGCAGCGACAAGATCGCGAAGGCCTTCGAGGACGAGATCCTTGCCACCGGCCTGGAAAATGAAGTCAAGGTCATCCGCACGGGCTGCTTCGGCCTGTGCGCGCTGGGCCCCATCGTCGTCATCTATCCCGAGGGCAGCTTTTACAGCATGGTCAAGGAAGAGGACGTTAAAGAGATCGTGGACGAGCACCTGCTGAAAGGACGCCCCGTCACGCGCCTGCTGTACGACGAGACCGTCGCTGAGGACAACACCGTCAAGAGCCTGGACGACACCGCGTTTTATAAAAAACAGATGCGCATCGCGCTGCGCAACTGCGGCGTTATCAACCCCGAGAACATCGACGAATACATTGCCTTTGACGGCTATCAGGCGCTGGGCAAGGTGCTCACTGAAATGACGCCGGACGACGTCATCCAGACGATCCTGGACTCCGGCCTGCGCGGCCGCGGCGGCGCAGGTTTCCCCACTGGCCGCAAATGGCAGCTTGCCTCGGGCAACCGCGGCAATGTGCAGAAATATGTATGCTGCAACGCCGACGAGGGCGACCCCGGCGCATTTATGGACCGCAGCGTGCTGGAGGGCGACCCCCACGTTGTCATCGAAGCCATGGCCATCGCGGGCTATGCCATCGGCGCCTCGCAGGGTTATGTGTACATCCGCGCCGAGTACCCCATCGCCGTGCACCGTCTGCAGGTCGCCATCGATCAGGCGCGCGAATACGGCCTGCTGGGCAACAACATCTTCGGCACCGATTTCTGCTTTGACCTGGACATCAAGCTGGGCGCCGGCGCCTTTGTGTGCGGCGAGGAGACCGCTTTGATGACCTCCATCGAGGGCAAGCGCGGCGAGCCGCGTCCCCGTCCCCCGTTCCCGGCCGTCAAGGGCCTGTTCGGCAAGCCCACCATCCTGAACAACGTGGAGACCTATGCCAACGTGCCGCAGATCATCCTGAAGGGCGCGGACTGGTTCGCCAGCATGGGCACCGAGAAGAGCAAGGGCACCAAGGTGTTCGCGCTGGGCGGCAAGATCAAGAATACCGGCCTTGTAGAGATTCCCATGGGCACCACGCTGCGCACCATCGTCGAGGAGATCGGCGGCGGCATCCCGGGCGGCAAAAAGTTCAAAGCCGCGCAGACGGGCGGCCCCTCCGGCGGCTGCATCCCCGCCTCCCTCATCGACACCCCCATCGACTACGAGTCCCTCAGCGCCATCGGCTCCATGATGGGCTCCGGCGGCCTCATCGTCATGGACGAGGACAACTGCATGGTGGACATCGCCAAGTTCTATCTGGAGTTCATTGTGGACGAGTCCTGCGGCAAGTGCTCCCCCTGCCGCATCGGCACCAAGCGGCTGCTGGATCTGCTGACCAAGATCACCGAGGGCAACGGCGAGCCGGAGGATCTGGACACCATCGAGGAGCTGTGCCACCACATCAAGCAGTCCGCCCTGTGCGGCCTGGGGCAGACCGCCCCCAACCCCGTGCTCTCCACCCTCACCCATTTCCGGGAGGAGTTCGAGGCCCACATCTACGAGAAGCGCTGCCCCGCCGGGGTGTGCAAGGCGCTCATCCAGTACATCGTGGATCCCACCAAGTGCAAGGGCTGCACCCGCTGCGCCCAGGGCTGCCCCACCGGCGCCATCTCCGGCGCGGTGCGCGCGCCCCACATCATCAACCAGTCCAAGTGCATCAAGTGCGGCGCGTGCATGGATCACTGCCGCTTTGACGCCATCTACAAGCAGTAAGGGAGGGAACGGACATGGACGAAAAGATGGTATCTCTGCGCATCAACGACATCCCCGTCACCGTTCCCGAGGGCTCCACGGTGCTGGAGGCGGCCCGCTCCGCGGGCTTCAACATCCCGTCGCTGTGTTTCCTGAAGGACATCAATGAGATCGGCGCCTGCCGCATCTGCGTGGTGGAGGTGAAGGGGGCCAAGAGCCTGGTTGCCTCCTGCGTCTACCCCGTGGCCGAGGGGATGGAGGTCTACACCAACACGGAGCGGGTACGCAAA
>OGFC01001290.1_pt1 | contig 15058 bp, 12 predicted proteins | sample 1570841 | NCBI WGS metagenome assembly OGFC01 (sample SAMEA2582137, study PRJEB24529) | metagenome | biome: Human gut stool | place: China | collected 2011 | reverse complement strand
ATGTAACACCAGCAAGGGTCTGTATGCTTTGTCCGATACTGTCTGCCATATCGTTAATGAAGTTGAGCTTGTAGGCTTCCTGCACCACATAGCCCGTAGCGTTGCTTAGATATAGGCTGATAGTCCAGACAAAATTTGTGATACAGTAAAGCCCGTACTGCACTGATTTTCCGATACCGTCCAGCCAGTTCCAAGGTAGCCACGACCAGCTATTGTCCACGTAGAAGTCAAGCTGATAGTTAGACAGCGAATATTTGGAATACAGGTTGCCAGCGTCCACCGTATCGTCTACCAAACCCGAAGCATGGGCGACTGTCCCAAGCATGGCTAATAAGGCAATGATGATAACCAAAGCCAGCAGAGCCATTCCCAGCACATGAAGCAGTTTCTTTCCTGTGCGTTTCCAGTCCATCACACCACCTCATTTCTCACGGGTGGTCTGGTATCAAAGGCATTCAGCAGTTCTTCAAATACAGGGTGTATCTGTACCACGCCCACACGCCCGTACAAGTCCTGCAATAAGCACTGTCCATTCTCCAAGTCACGAAGCCGTTTCTGGTTGTTCTCGTCCTCCTTGTCAATCCCGAAAAATTCTAATGTCTGTTTAATCTCTGCTATGTCCGTACTGCGGAACGCAAATTTCAATCCGATATTATTTTTCAGACTTTCCTTTGCCACGTCCCCCGAAGCCTGTGTAACGAAGTAGACACCTGCGTTCATGGCTCGACCAGCTCTCACTAATTTATTGGATAAGGTTTCACCCTGTGCCACGTTTAAGAACGCCCACGCTTCGTCAAGGTCAACGATTTTAAAAATGCTTCTGTCTGAATGGATGAAGTCCAGTGCAAAGGTAGATATGACAATCAGCATTGCTACGGACAGCAGTTCAATGGTAGTGTATTCCTCAAAGGTGGTGTCTTTATCTGGCAGTACCAAATCTGCCACCTGTATAATATTCAACTGCTTTTCAAGGCTGATAGCGTGTTCCACCTTGCCGTCACTAAACAGCAGGTGTGCAAAATCGTAATCAGTGAATGATTCGATATGGTCTGCGATATTCCGTGAGATAGGGGTATCTTCCTTGCGTAGCTCGTCAATGACAAGGAGCAGTCCTTTGGTCTGGCTCTGGGTCACGGAGCGTACTGCCTTTCTTAGCACGGGGAATTTTTCACCGTCCCGTGATGATATTCCCGTAAGGAAAGTAAGCGTGTCGATTGCAAGGCTTTCAGCGTCTTTTTCATTCCGCATGATAACGAACGGGTCAAGCAGACCTTTGTTCCTTTCATCACTTGTCAGATTGACAATATTTATCTCGTCCGCAATCTCTGGAAGTGTTGCTTTCCAGTTTCCACGTTCCGACTTAGGGTCTAGGATAACGGCTTGACCGCCAAAGAGAACCGCATAATACACAATCAAGTTGTTGCAGAATGACTTTCCACCGCCAAGGCTTCCTACAAAAGCAGAAGCTAGGGCATTTGTAACAGTGCCTTTTATCCCTTGACTGGCAAGAGCTGGCTGTAGGTAGACGTTGCGTCCTGTGTCCACGGAATAGCCGATATAGATACCCTCATTTTCTCCCAGCATTTGCGTAGCACCAAAGCCCAGCGAAGCCAGAAAGTCACTTTTCACGTACTGCACATAGTCATTGATATACCGCTTGCTTGCAGGTAAAAATTCGCCGTGCAATCCCAGCATATCCCCAGCAGGACGCACCAGCTTCACGTTCAAATCATCATAAAAATCTTTGACTTCATCTGCACGGCGTTTCAGTTCGTCAAGGTCTGGGGCAGATACCCGTATCACATAAGAGAGCTTATACATGCTTTCCTTGCTCTGGTCTAAATCGGTTTCCAGTTCATCCACACTGTCCAATGCGTCCACCACGTTACTGCTGGTTTCGCTTCCTGCTTGATAGGCGTGATTATCCAAGTCTTTCAATTCCTTTTTCTTGTTACGTACCGTGGTTAATGCTTTCTTATTTCCCACGATTTCCACATTCATTGACGTATCAATGGGAAATGTAAACTGCTGTTGCTGGAAATAGAAGATTTCACTGGACGGGAAGTCCAACTCTCCCACAAAGGCATTGACGGTAAAGTAAGTCACATAGCTTTCGCTGTCCTCATGTTCCAGACGTAAATACCGCTGGCTTTCCTCAATCAGACAACGGCTGGGACGGATAAGGTCATATCGTTTGATAAGCGTTTCCTTTTTCAGCTTCTTTTTGAGTAAGCTGTAGTCGTAATCCTCATAGGCGATACCGTCCCGTCCATAAAGGTGTTCCATGAGATAGCCGAAGTCGTTCTTGTCCAGACGGCGTACTTTGAAGCGTCTGGAAATTTTGTTTTCCAGCAGTTTTTCCATTTTCATGTAACGGTTGATTTCATCATTTGGCATGGAAACAAAGTCATTCATAAGCGTATGGTTCACTTCCAGCAGAAACTCCTTGAAGCTCATAAAAGCGGATTGCTTCATGCTGGACAGGTTCAATTCCTGTTCCATTACCATGAGTTTAAAACCCAAGAAAAAGCGGTAGTCCACTTGATTATCGCCTATCATTTCCACCAGTGCTTCCGTCTGCTGGTCTATCTTTTCTATGGCTACCTCACGGAGCTTGCCTGTGACAAGCCGTTTTGATTTTTCCTGTATGCTTCTGATAGAGCTTTCCGTTGCTATCTGTAAGGCATGGAGTTTCCCCTCACGGCTCTGTGCGATAAGCTGGCGAAAGTTGTCATGCACAATATACTTCTGTTCTGGGGACAGGAACGAATAATTGTAGGGGACAAGCTCATAATAGGCGAATACCTCGCCGTCCTTGTTCCAGACAAGGTTGTTATCAATATATTTAATGGGGAACATACACCTCACTCCTTACTGCGGTAATGCTTTCGTTGAATTTCTGGCTATGCAGTTTTACCGCTTTTCCTGCATAGGTCACTTTGGGTCGCATGGCATAAGTCGCCATTGATTTTAGAAAACTGTACGGCTTCTTGCCGTCAAAGGTCTTTTGCGACATAAACCATGTGAGGGCAACGGGAATACCGAAGTATTTTAAAAATGCGCCCTCAATCAAGTTCAGTGATGGCAGGTCGGCAAACAGGATAATGACAAACTCTGTCAGTACGAACCAAGCCATTTGTGAAAAGGTAATCGGAAACGGGAGGTTAAAATCATTGATACTGTAAAGCACCTTTTCTACGTTCCAGATACCCGTGTAGCTTTTTACTTTCTTCAAATTGTTTTACTCCTTTCATTGGAAAAGGCAGTCAGCATTTGCCAACTGCCCTTAAATGCAAATAAGCTGTCAGTAGCACCTTTGCAGGTACAGATCTGACAGCTTATTGCTGAATTTCACACATGCCGTAACTGGTTTCGATAAAGTAACCGCCGATTTCCAAGTTGCGACCATATGCTTCATAATCAATATAATCTTGTAAGCTGGGCGGTATTTCCCCCAGCGTTTGCAGTTCGTCTACATAGTACCTTGCCACATCCTCCATGCTGTCACAGTCTGGGTAGAAGTAAATCTCGTCCTTGTGTTCCACGACACCCTCCAAACTTCCGTAGTATGAAATAAAATCGTCCAGACTGTCCACGACTTCCTCTGGAAGTTCTTCTATCATTTCATACATCTGGTTCAGTTCGTCAATGGAGATATATTCTGGCACTTCACAGGGGAAGTTATCGGTATCATGGACGGTGTATTCTTCATATTCGCCGTTCAGCCCGATACGCTCTGCGATTTCCTCAAAGTCGAGAGGGAACGAGAACCAGTCGCCCACTAAATATCCCTCGTTGTACTTGCCGAGGTTGGCAATGTAGACACGCATATCATCAACTATACGCTGACACCTCTTTTCCTACCACGGTATCTCAAAAATGCCGTGGTCTGTTTCTATGAACCGCCCGTTTTCATCAAGAGATTGTCCATAGGCTTCAAAGTCAAAGTAACGCACACAATCTTCCGACAGAGAGTGAAACGCTGGGTCATCAGCCAGCACATGACGGGCAACGTCTGTCATGGAGTTACAGTTGGCATAATGGATAATGTCATGCCTGTAATTGTGTAGTTCGTCCAGATTGGAATAATACGCCATAAAAGCAGGTAGTTCTTCTCTGATTTCTGCTGGCAGGTTTTCGTACATACGGTACAGGTCATTGAGGTTATCAACCGTTGTGGCTTCTGTTACATCATCTGCAAAGGGCAGTTCCGTTTCGATAATGCGGTAATCTTCGCTATCAGCTTCCACGCCGAGCAGTTCTTCAAACTCTGTTTCATCAATCGGCAAATCAAACCAAGCAGAGGGAAGTTCGCCGTCTTTTGGGATGGTTGCTTCGATATAAACTCTTAATTCTTCCATTCGTTTTCACGTCCTTTCCTGTGTTTGGGTTTTCTTTGTGTACCATTCCGTCACCCCCTTTCATTCCCCCTATGCCCAGCTCCCATAGGGGGAAAGGCAGGTTTTGCAGGTGTGCAAAACCATTTATTTTATGCACCGATAATCTTATTGAACAGGTTTAACAGTACGTCCTTGACACCGCCAGCGTTGAATACAAGACCTACCGCAATCAGCGCAACGACCAGAAAGCCTATGAGCTTGCTAAACTCACGCTTGAAGCCCAGATATACCCCGATAACCACGATTGCCATTAACACAAGGCTCTGTGCATTTGATAAAAACCAGTTGTATAAGTTCTGTCCAAAATTCATGTATTAGTCCTCCTTTTCCATTTCTTCTATGTGTCTGTCAGCAAGACTGCCGACCTGCAAGATACACATGAGAATGACACCTATTCCCATGCCAAGTGATAGCAGAAGTAAATCTTTCAGTAGTTCCAGCATTTCCTATTCCTCCTTTGATTGAAAAACGACTTCCTCACTGGAAGCCGTCTGCTGTTCTATGATTTTTTCGTGCTTGTCTGTGAGCTTTGCGTCCTGCACCAGACTTTCAATGATGTTCGTACCGTTGATAGCGTCAATTCTCTTTGCCATTTTCAAGGTAGGGGCTACCTGCCTTGCTATCCAGCTTAGTGTCCGTTCCAGCGTGTATGGTTCTGGTTTGGTCGTTAGTTTCAAACGCCCACGATCAGAACCAATAAACCACGCCCAGCGGTCATTGACCTGCCAATCGGTACGCTTTTTTCCGTCCTCCCTGTCCACGAACCGCATATAGCGGTTGATAATGTCAAATGCCGTCCGTTCTGCGTCATAGTAGGTCAGCAGGTCACGCACGGCATAATAGGCACGGTCATTTTTTAAGCGGATTTCAAAACGGTTCTTCACAGGCGTTTCAGAAAGCGGAATACCCAGCTTTGCGTACTGTTCCTGTGCCTTTTCGTAAATGCAGAAGTAGACTTCTGATTTTAGAGAACCGATATACAGCGTGTGTCCCATACCTGCCTTGTCCTGTTCGTGGTTCTTTATCAGTTCCCCCGAAGCATAGGACTTGTAGGAACGGAACACGGAAACACATTCCTCATGATTGCATTTTTGGGTCAGCTCTGGAATGTTAAGTATTCCAGCCTTATCATTGATAGCAAGGTCAAGGCGTTTCATCACACCGCCGTCAACCAGACAATCCATGAGGAAGTCATACCAGCTTCTTTCCTGTGCCAGCAGGTAGCTTTCCATCTGCCGACAGCCTTTGCCTTTCAGTTCCAGCAACACGCCTTTTTCCTCGTCCTGTGAGGTCAGCACGAATATATCCCCGATATAGTAATGCTCTGTGTAGCTGTAAAAGCCGAAGTCCTCATATAGCATGAAGTCCATGTTGAGCTTTAATATATCCCGTATGACGTGCTGTACGTCCATTGTTGGAAACCTTATCCGTACATAGTCAAACAGCATTTCCAGCGGATTGTCTGGATTGCATTTTTCCAGTGCCACCGTGAGCTGTTCCTTGATTTCCTCTGCCAGTTTGATTTTTCCGTTTTCAATACGGCTGATATGTTCACGGCTCATGCCAGCGATTAAAGCAAGCCTATTTTGCGATACGCCGTAGGCTGAACGCTTGTCTTTAAAATCGGTTATCCAGTCAGTTTCTTTCAGTTGTCATTCCTCCCATCTCTTGAATGTGACATTTGACTGCCAATGTCACACCCATAAGAATTTAACGGAAACCCTTGTACCTTGCGGAGATTTCCGTATTTCTTGATACTGTTTTCTGGTATTTTGTGCCCCTCTGTTAGATACCGAGGGGCTTATCACGGACGGGGCAAGCCCCGTCCGACAAAGACGGAACTTGCGGTTTGTGACCGCAAAACCCGCCTTTGCCGTCTGTGTCCGTAGGTGGTTTTGGTAACATACCAACATAGACAATCACAAAGTCAGCAGGAGCTTCCATACATTCCTGCTGTATCTTTGCTGGAAAGTCGTCACAGGTAAACGAAGCCCTGTCAAACATTTCAAAGGCGTATAGAATGTTTCTGCCGTCAATACAGTGTCGCTTTTCTAATCTCATTCTGAAATTGAACGGCACTTTTTTTACATCACGGATAATCTCGTCAACCAGCTTATCCACTTTTGAATAAAACCGTTCTTTCGGATTGACGGAATATCTGCTGTATCTGGAAATAATAAAATCGTCACAGTCAGACGTGAATTGTGCCATATTCAGACAAAGACAGATAACCGCCTTTTCCGTTGGTGTATGGTATACTTCAAATTTTCTTAAATCTATGATGTTCAATCCTCCTTTCGTTCTTCTTGTACATTCTGATGTGTAAGTGTACCGATAGACTGTAAAAAGTCATGTTCTTTTGGGACTAGGGGCGTGTAAAACTCTGATATGACACTTGTACCAACATCACAATAGCCCCGTCCTTTGATACGTTTTTGAAAGAACTTCTTGTTTGTATCGCTTCCAAACATCATGCCGTAGCCAAGTTCAGACATACGACCAAGTGCGACACGGAAGTTGAAATTATCTCTGATACCGTCACTAAAATATTTTGCGTCTGGACGCTGGCAAGCAAGGATAAGGAAGTAGCCTGCCTGTCGTCCCAGCATGACGATTTTCTTTAGCTGGCTAAGTACGGCGATACTTTCCTTTGTACTTAAACATTCCATGAAAGCCACGTATTCATCAAATATGAGGAAATGCGGAGCAAGCCCCAGATAGGCATAGTTCTGACCTGTCTTGTAATTCGGCATGAGCTTCATTGCTTCACTTCTTGCCACCATGCTGTCATAAAACGCATTGACGCAATCTATCATATCTTCCTTTTTGTAGTAGACCTTATCCATGACCGTTCCCAAGTCGGCAAGGTCGGCGTTCTTCGGGTCAAGGATATACAGGACAGCATTTGTCCGCAACAGGGCTTCAATGATAGTCAAGATGAAATACGTTTTACCGCCACCAGTACCACCACAGATAAGGGCATGGGGGAGAGCGTCATATTCCCAGACAAGATTTTTCATCAACCGTAAGCCCCCGTTTTCTGCCTGTACTTCATTGATAGAAATGCGGTTCGCTATCATGTCATAAAGTAGGGTATATTCCACGTAGCCGTCATACAACAGCTTGTCGGTCAGTTCACAATACAGACCGCTTTCCAACTTATCTTCCAACTGCAAGAGCTGGTCTTGATATTTCCCCAGCGTGATTTCACACTGGATATGAAGTAAGCCTTTTTCCATGCGGTAATACATTCGGGGAAAGTAGCTGATTTTCTCCTTTGACTTGCCAGATTGCAGGTCAGTGAAGAAGCTGTTTCCCTGTGTCGTCACTGCTTCATACCAACCGTTTTCCAAGACCATACGTGCCAGTTTTTGGCGGTGCATGAGCTGTTTGTAACGGTCATAGCAGAAGCGGTAATACAGAAAAGCGACCAGTATACAGATACCAGTCGCCACGATAATAGTTATGAAGTTGTAAGGGGAAAGCGTGAAAGCCAGCCCGTCATTGCTGATTATGGTTAATTTGTCCCAATCGGTACGCATAAGCTGTTTCATGTTCAATAGCAGTATGACCGCCACGAACAGAAGCAGAAGCGAACCGCAACAGAAGCGGTACACAAGTGACTTGTCGCTGGCTCTGATACGCTTTCCCTTATATTTGTAAAAGGGCATAGTTCCTCCTTGTCAGCCTATTTTTTCCCTTGTGTCTGCTGGTTGTTATGGTTCTGCGGATTTCCTGCTGGCTGTGCTGGTTTTCCTTTCAAGACAATATCATCTGCCTTAATGAACCAGTCCACGTCTGCACCTTGAAAAGTGGCATTTGCTACCGTATCAGCAACAGGATTGACAAGCTCCACCTCTGCGTTGTAGTCAAATTCCTTTAACGGAACAGTGGCAGGAATGGACACCTGTATCATGCGTCCCTGTCCACGGCATTTGAGGTCGTAGGTTCTTTCCTTGATTTCTTCGCTTACTGTGCCGTCCTCATTCTGGATATGCACCTCACGTCTTAACGCCGAAAACTTTAACTGCCCGAATGTTTTTTCTTTCTCAATTACGATACCGTTTGCTAATCTCATATACTTTCGTCCTCCTTATTTATTCTCTGCTGGTAACATATCATCTGCCAGCAGAATATAGTTTGTAAATCCTCTTGTGCCAATCTTATAACCCTCTGCGGTAATGCGTGGGTTAATGAGCTTCACTTTCTGCTCTGGCTGAAAATGCTTCTCCCCAGCTTCAGCAGGAAGCACCACGATAATGTCGTCGGCTCTCTGTACATCTGAATAGAGGTTGTAGCTTCGGGACACTGCCGTTACACGTCCGTTGATCCTACGCTGGACAACCTCACTTTCTCCTGCATATTCCAAATTGCCGAATGTCTTTTCCATGTTCGGCACAACAAATTTAAGTTCCATATATTTTTACCTCGTTTCTTTCTTTTGATAGTTATTGTTTCTATGGGGGAGCTACAATCCCCCATTCCCCCTAGTGGACTGTTTTTTTCTATCAATCAAAAAGACGATTGACAGAAAAGAAACAGTTTAAAGTTGGGTTCTGCGGTAGGCTTTCTATTGCGGTGGGGAACGTGGTTTTCCTTGTATGTGGTTCTCTGCCATAACGATACCGCCCTATGACTTCTTAGCCTTGCGTTTCTTCAAGAAGTATGTTCCAGCTAATGCAATGCCAGAACCGCCAAGCAGTGCCAATAGAGCTATAATGTTTGTTGTATCGCCTGTCTTTGGACTGTTCGTATTTCTCACTGGTGTATCTGGTGTGGACGGCTGTTCTGGTTCTTCTGGTGCAGGTGTTTCTGGCTTCTCTTTGACAGATACCGTCTGTCCTTTATCCTCAATGTCCTTGTGTTCTGCAACCTTTTTCGGTTTCTCTGGATTGCTTAAATCATACAATTCCTCAAACGTCACAAGCTGTTTTCCTCCAAGTTCGGAAGCGTCAAAGGTAAAGGTAATCTGGATTTCCATTGCTTCGCTGTCTGCCGTAAAGGTGCAGTCATTTTCCACACGCTTTCCGTCAATGCTTAGCTCTGCATTTTCATCTTTCAGCATTTGCCAGCCCACAAGCTGATATTTTGTGCCAACTTCCAGACCATCCAGCTTGACCGTATCAATGATGGTTACTTCCTTACCAGCTTCTATGACTTTTTCCCCATCCTTGCTGGTAGCTTTGGTATGAATGGAAATCACACGTTCCTTAATAGATACCGTCTGTCCTTTGTCCTCAATGTTCTTGTGTTCTGCAATCTTTTTCGGTTCGTCTGGATTGCTTAAATCGTATAATTCCTCAAAGGTCACAAGGTCTTTTCCACCAAGTTCAGAAGCGTTGAAAGTAAATGCAATCTCCACTTTCATGCTGTCACTTTCAGCCGTGAATGAGTAATCATTTTCCACACGTTTTCCGTCAATGACTAATTCGGCATTTTCGCCATTAATCATCTGCCAGCCTTTTAGCTGATATTTTGTGCCAGCTTCCAGACCGTCAAGAGTGACCGTATCGACAATAGTTATCTCTTTGCCAGCCACGATTGTTTTACCACCTGTTGCCTTGTCTGTAGCAGTGGTATGGATATTGATGATACGTTCGGTAATCAATACTGTTTGCCCGTCGTCCTCAATGTCCTTGTGTTCCGCAACCTTGACAGGCTCTTTCGGATTGGATAAATCGTATAATTCCTCAAAGGTCACAAGGTTCTTTCCGCCTAATGCAGACGCATTGAATGTATAGGCAATTTCCACTTTCATTTCTTCATCATCTGCAAGAAAGGTATAATCGCTTTCCACACGTTTCCCGTCAATGACAAGCTCTGCATTTTCTTCCTTTAACATCTGCCAGCCCTTTAACTGATACTTTGTGCCCTTTACAAGTCCGTCCAGCTTAACGGTATCAACGATAGTGACCTCTTTTCCTGCAAGGATAGATTTTTCGCCGTCCTTACTGGTAGCAGTAGTATGGATAGAGATTTCTTTTTCGTATTCGTCCGTCAATGTACCTAAATCAATGACGGTTCTATTTCTGGAAACCACAATATCAAAGGCAGGAATGAGCTTGAAACCTTTGTTGCTGGCACAGCGTAATTCCTCAATCTCGTAAGTATCGTAAAGCAATGCACCCTTGCTGTCGTCTGGCTCTGATGTTCCAAACCATACGCCGTCCTCACTGGTCTTTCCTGCATTGGTATTGTGCTTATGAGAAGCCCAATCCGAAGCAGTGGAGAACTGCCCGTTTTTGTCTGTCACGACAATGTGGCTTTCGCCCGTGGTCTTGCTGGTAATTTTGAAAGGCACGTCTGCTAATCTCTTATGAGTGCCAGCACCAATCTTTACCCCCTCAATGTCGCCACGCTTAATCTGATTGTAGATAGAGCTTTCTTCGCCTGTAAGGTTAACGATTTTCCCATTCTCTTTGATTTCAAATTCACGGGAAACTGCACCTGTTCTCAAATAGCCCTCTGGGGCTTTGCTTTCGTCGATACGGTATCTTCCATAAGGGAGCGTATCGGAAGCAGTAGAAGCGATACCGTCAATGCCTGTATGGATTGTCTTTACCACTTCGTTTTTGCTGAACAGCTTACCGCCAACCAAGACAGCATTTTCATTTAAGGAAGTAATCGTAAACGCTGTGTCTTTCAGCGTTGCACCGCCCTGTGGCTTTGTGTCCTTTGTTTCCAAATCTCGTTTCTGGATTTTTACACCGCCACGGATAATCTGATTGTAAGTAGCGTTTTCCTTGTCTGTAAGGTCAATGATTTTCCCATTCTCTGTGATTGCAAATTCATGGGAAACCGCACCTGTTGTCAAGTAACCCTCTGGGGCTTTGGTTTCGTCAATACGGTATGTTCCGTAAGGGAGCGTGTCAGAAGCAGTGGAAGCGATACCGTCAACACCTGTACGGATTGTCTTTACTACTTCGTCCTTACCGTATAATTTTCCATCAACCAAGACAGGATTTTCATTCAAGGTAGTAATCGAAAACTCTGTATTTTCCAGCGTTGCACCGCCTTGTGGCTTTGTGTCCTTTGTTTCAAGGTCACGCTTCTGGATTTTTACACCGCCACGGATAATCTGGTTGCTGATTGAGCTTTCTTCACCTGTCAAATCAACAATTTTCCCATTCTCTGTGATTTCAAATTCACGGGGAACTGCACCAGTTATCAAATAGCCGTCTGGGGTCTTGCTTTCGTCAAGACGGTACTTTCCATAAGGAAGCGTATCAGAAGCAGTAGAAGCGATACCGTCAATGCCTGTGTTGATTGTCTTTACCACTTCATTCTTTTTGTAAAATGTCCCTTCAACCAAGACAGGATTTGCATTCAAGGATGTAATCGTGAACTCTGTATCTTTCAGTGTTGCACTGCCTTGTGGCTTTGTATCTTTGGTTTCAAGGTCACGTTTCTGGATTTTGACACCGCCACGGATAACCTTATCTGATACGGAATGCTGGTTGCTTCCAGATAACACGGCAAGGTCGCCATCCTCTGTAATCTGTGTCACATACATACCCTTAATCTGTTCCGTACTGCCGTTGGCTTGCATATATGCACCCTCTAGCAAATAACCTGTGGGAGCTTTGGTTTCTTCCACCGTTATTGTCCCTAATGGCAGACAGTTAATGCCGTTCTGTGTATAGAAGCTGTCCCCAGACACTTTATACTTGTCAGCTAAACGGGTAACATAGTGAACCGTACCGTCACTATCTTTTTCAGCAAGCGTTTGTGTCGTCCACGTTCTTGTAGGGTTAGCTGGAAGATTATCCTTGTTGTAGTAACCGTCATAGTAATTCCATGTGAACTCTGCCCCAGCAAGGGAAGCGTTCCCCTGTGCGTCTGCTTTTCCTGTTTCCAAGTCAATCTTGAAAAGCTCAAGCAAGGTTTCTGTGACCTTTGGCGTGTCGCTCACTTTCAAAGTGGCAGTCTTGCCAGCTTCCACGGTCAAAGGATAGACTTTTTTATCTAATTTGAAACCAGCAGGAGCTTGCTGTTCCTTGATAAATACTGTTCCAGCTTTTACTTCTATGGCTTCGGTATTCCCGTTACTATCTGTCGTAAGGGTGGCAATGACATTCTGGCAGTTCTTATCAGAATAGACACCATAGACCGCCCCAGCAAGGGAATACACGTCACTGTCATTCGTAACGCTTGTATTGGAGGAAACTTTTTGTAACTTTGCATTTCCGACATTCAGCTTCGCCCAGAACTGCCCTATATCCTGCCCGTTGCCAGTGTAGACATAACCGCCACATTCATAGCGTCCTTTGTTGGCTTTCACGAAAGCCTTTGCCCCAGCGTAGACTTCATCTTGCACCGCCTTTGATATTTCATCATAGGACGCACGGACATTATCACAGTTCCAGCCCAGATGAACACTTAACCTCTGCCATACAACGCACTGCTCTAATAAGTAAAGCTGTTTGTGGTTTAGTCCAGTATGGCTTGCCCCATACTGTTTGACGTATTCAAGGGACAGGGCAACGTCCGCTATCTGGTCGGCACTCATGCGTGAGTTTGCGTCCAAGCGTGTCTTATAGCCAGACTGGAAGTCCGTGTTGATGTCAACACAGTAAGCCGTTTCGCCCTCAACTTTCATAATGCCCTCATGGAATGTAGAACCGATACTGCCATCATTCATGACCTTTTCTACATATCCTGCCTTTTCCTCTGCGTCCGTCCAGTATTGCGTACCAGACGCATGAACAGTTGAAGCAGGTAAGGCGGAAAACACGGTTGCAAGGGTAAGCATACCTGTAAGCAATCGCTTTAATTTCTTTTTCATGTTCTTAATGCTCCTTTCATTTTGGGTAATAAAATAGCCGTCCATTTCTGAACGGCTGGAAATAGAAAAGGAACGCTTCGTTGTGGGCGTTCCGTAGTCTATATGCTTTATTCAATTTTGATGTTTTAATACTGATGTGCTGTACCATATCTTTGCATATCCCAGAATATCAGCGTATCAAGGCTCATTCGTCAATAGTAAATAAGTAGTAAAATGAATGGTTGCAATCCTTTGATAGTGCGATAGATACAGTGTTTTAGGGGATAATCAAGATTTTACTGTGTTTTTTATATAAAAAATGCTATAATAATGAGGAATGTTAAAAACATTACAATTTGTCAGGGGAGATTTTATGAAAAAAATATTGACGGTTATACTTGCTCTTTTTATATCTATGCTGAATATTACAGGTATTCAGGCAGCAGATGAAGAAAACAATTTTAAAATTCATTTCATCAACGTTGGGAACGCAGATGCTATTCTTGTTCAATGCAATGGAGAAAATATGCTGATCGATGGTGGCTATGCAACAAAATATAACGTAACCAATAACAAGAATGACGAGAATATCATCGATCAACTAATATCACAGATTCCAAAAAACAATGGCGATACAACGATGGACAGTATGGAGGAAATGGATAGTTATCTGGAAAAGCTGCAGAAAGTTTTTCAAGAGAATGCCAATGCACAAAATGATACAACTAGATATTTGGATAGTATAGGCATAAAGCACATCGATCATGTCGTGGCCTCACATCCGCATTTTGACCACATCGGTGGTTTGATTGCCGTACTAAATAGATATGAAATTGGTGATATCATGGCTCCAAATATCGGTTATACAACTAATTATTATCATGTTTTTATGAACATGATGGTAAAGGTATTGCAGGATAAGGAATACAATTCTTCAGAGGATGAGCCGGTTGTGGATCCTTTAATGAGTGTACCTTATCTATCTGCAGGTGATGTATTTTATCTTGGAAAAGACAAGAATCAGGCGAATAATGCCAAGATAACTGTTTTGAATCCCAGTAGCACTGATATCTATGACAATATGAATAATTATTCGCTTACTTTCCGTGTTGATTATAAAAATACAGCGTATTTATTAACTAGCGATATTCAGCAGGATGCGCAGAAAAATATTATTGCACGATATGGCAATAATCGAACAAGTAATGAATATTCTGATAAAGATTTGCTGAGTGACATTGATGTATTAAAAATACCACATCATGGATATGCTAATATGGAAAGCCTTCCCAGCAGTGAATATCATAGTGGGAATTTTCTATTAACGAAAACGGTAGATCCAAATATAGCTATTGCAACTACCGCCTTTGATGCAAATTATCCAGCTCCTGCTTTACATTCTGTAAAGGTACAACGCGAATTAGCATATAGCAATCTTTATTCAACTGCCATGGGTACTGTCGTTTTAAGCAGTGACGGAAACAAAATTACGACGCAGAATGCGCTAGCATCCAGCAGGAGCATACGCATTGTAAATCCAAGAAGTTCATCCATTAAGCTTACGAATATCGATGCTAATTTACAGCGTGTTATTTCAAAGAAACCAATCACCTTACAGTTAGAATACCGCTATGGAAAAAACTCCTCCCTCTCCTATATGTATGTTCCTGAGGGAAAGACCTATAATCCTAATGGAACATGGACATCCATTGGAAATAATGGAAAGGTGACCTTGTCAGAAGGCATGCATGGAACCCTGTATTTTAAAGCAATGGATACTGACGGAAATACTGTTTTCGCTAAAACCAGTCCATTTATTATAGATAGTAAGGCTCCTACCGGACTGGTGATCAAAGCCAGTGGTATCAGTGGCATTAAAACCTTAACTACAGGA
>OGFC01001287.1_pt1 | contig 15130 bp, 12 predicted proteins | sample 1570841 | NCBI WGS metagenome assembly OGFC01 (sample SAMEA2582137, study PRJEB24529) | metagenome | biome: Human gut stool | place: China | collected 2011 | reverse complement strand
CATAGCGGTTCCCTCTTTCAAATATCGTATCCTTATTTTATAATATCTGCGGTAAAAAATGCAAATCATTCCATATTTACCATGATTTATAGTTTATTTTTATAAAATTCATAAAACGTTCACATAGAGTAATTACAGGTAATCTGGAATTTCCGTACTTTTTATACTATAATGTAGATTATTGAGGTGTTTTCATGGAAAATAAAAAACTAAAACGCAGGAGCCTGATCATCGATATCATCATGCTCGCTGTATTTCTGATGGTAAGTATTGTATCCTTCTATATCGCCTACAGCTTTGGACTGCTCCCAATCAAATGGGTTACCATAGCTGCCGTAATCTTCGGACTGCTGTTTCTGATTTTACTGGTTCTCGCATTTAAACAGATGCCGACCTGGGGCCTGGTCATCAAGCGGCTGTTTCTGATTCTGCTTGTCGCTGTGGTTGGTACCTTCGGCTATTTCATGGATAAGTCCCGTACGACAATCAACAAAATGAGTAAGACAACCAAGGTCAATGATGACGGTACGACTACCATTACCACAAACCTGTACCTGATTGCATCAAAAAACAGCGGTATTAAGAGTGAAGCCGAGCTTGCAAACAAGATCATCGGATTTCAGAACGGAAGTGATGCAGATAACCTTTCCTTTGCCAAGACCTCAGTTTCCAAGGACATCAGCTCCTATACTGCCAAAGAGGAAATGGATTATACGACACTCTACGATCAGATGGAGCAGGGAAATGTGTCCGCAATGGCGATCTCTGAAACCTTCTACAATATGTCTAAAGCAAACATCAAGGATTTTGAGAAAAATGTACAGATTCTGAAAACCTATTCCAAAACCGATACCATTAAGACCAAGGAACAGAAGGACATTACCAAGCAGACCTTTACTGTTTACCTGAGCGGTCTGGACAGTACCGGTTCTCCGGATCAGCAGACACGTACCGACACCAATCTGCTGCTGATTGTCAACCCGGTCGCAAATCATATCGATATGGTTTCTATACCAAGGGATGCGCTGGTACCCAATACGGCACTGAGCAATGCCAATGACAAGCTGACGCATACCGGTATTTATGGAATCGATACGAGTGTGGACACCATATCCCAGTTCTTCGGTATTCCGGTTGACTACTATGCCCGTGTCAGCTTCAATTCCATGATTGAAATCGTTGATACGATCGGCGGTATTGACGTGGATGTGGAACTTGATTTCTGTGAGCAGGATGAAAACCGAAGCTTTAAAAAGGATGATCTGATCTGCCTGAAAAAGGGAGAGCAGCATCTGAATGGAAAGCAGGCGCTCGCATATTCCCGTCACCGTAAAACCGAGGGCTATGACAATGCCGGAAGAGAACGTGCACAGCAGCGAATCATCAAGGCAATCATCAACAAGCTGATTTCCCCGTCTGCACTTGGCTATGTCAACGATCTGCTGGATGTCGCTCCCAATTATGTGATAACCGATATGCCGGCAAATCAGATTACAAAATTTGTTTCCAGTGAGCTGGACAATATGAAGCCCTGGACAATTTCCAGTGTGATTTCCGATACCGGTGTCTATGATTCACAGCAGGTCGCAAGCCTGAATCCGCTGGAGGGACCATATGATGTATATCTCTTCAACAAGGATGAGGTACATGCTGTCGTCAATGCCTATGACGGCGCAAGCAACCAGCTGCAGATGGAGAGCTTTCATTTCAACATGGATGATCTCTACAAGGATACTCCGCCAATCAATGATGATCCCAATATCATCTGGGATACCATGGCAAGCACGCCGCATTAACAGAAAAGCACCTGTTCATACAAGGTGCTTTTTTTATGGACACATAAGTGGATATGCAGGACAGTACTTGCTTTGAATCGTAAAAAGAGCTGCAGGATTGCATACTTACTACAGATAGAGTGAGGGAAAGGTAAGCTGCTGTCTGCATACCTTACAGGAACGGAAAGAAAACGCTCTTTAAAGGATGCCGCTGCTTCCTTTAAAAAGCGTGATTATCATATTCAGCTGTGCAGCTCATCGCTGATGGTAACGCGATGCTTGATTCCCTGACACCATTCCTTCATCATAGCAACATCCTGTTCATCGCGTACAATGCACTCCAGAAACAGGGTGTCCTTTTCACAATTCGCTTGTACGACCACCGTGTAATACTCATCCAGATTCTCCACGATTCCCTTACAGACCACCGTTTCCTTTTCAAAGCTGAAGGCGTCCATGACATCGCCCGGCTTCTCCAGCTTTTCCAGAAATGTCGGTATTTCCTTTTCAAAGGTATAGGCATTTGCCTTGATCATCCATTTCCAGGGCTCCTGTGCATCCTGATACGGAGCCATGAAATGCATCGTCTGTGTTGTTTCATCAAAGCTTTTTTCACTACAGCCATGGGCAGGGATACTCCAGCTTCCGAAATGATAGGAAACTACTCCATTTCGATAGCCCAGATGCGCTATCTTCAGCTCATCCGCATGCTGTATCAGAATGTCACGGTTGATTGCCGTACAGATGCTGCGATAGGCATCCATTGGCAGCGGCAACAGATCATCCTTATCATACGCCGCCTCCAGATAATCCAAAATACTGTTGGCAATCTTATCCGTATACTCATTCATAGAGCTGTATGCAAAGTAACATTCCTTCCACAGCAGCACCATCGCACAGTTGCGGTAATAGCGGGCTGTACGCTCCTGATCATTCCAAACAAAGAAATCATCTGCCAAATCCTCGACATCCCTGTTCTGAAAATCATCTCTGTGAATATATCCCAGCGGTGTGACGACAAAGCCCTCTCGGTAGACCGGGTGATAATACTCCTGCGGCCAGGAGATGCATAATTCCTTTTCCTCATCGATATGATCCAGAACATAGCCCTGAATATCCTTCAGCCAGCGGTAAAAATACTTGTACTTCAAATTTTCAAAATTGCGATCCGTATAATATCCAGTCGGATCATTTACCTCCAGCGGAATCTGGGAACCGCTGATAATCTCATCAAAAACAGTGCAGACAAATGCATGGAATCCGGGTCCTGCGACATTGGTCTGTGCCGCAATACTCACAAAGCGGTCTTCATAGCCGCATTCAATGTACCCCTCCGGACAAATATCGATCATGACGGTGGTATCATAATCCTCCAGCTTCAGCTTTTTCTCATCGCATACCTGCTTTAAAAAAGCACTGAATGCCTCTCTGTCCGTTTCCTTTTCCAGCTGCCCTTCCAATACAATTTCAATAGACATTGTCAAAACCCCTTTCAAAAAGGAACTGATTTCTCAGTCCCTTATTCAACTGCCAATACACGGTAAACGTTTTTCATTTCACCATCGTATACGACATCTTTCTTGTAATTCTTTGTACGGTCATATTCATAATCCTGAATTTCAATAACGCTGATCGTCATGGACTTCTTCAGACTCTCCACTTCTGTTTCTGCATAGGTCAATGTCAGCTTGACATCGTAGCCCCTGCAGGCAGAGCCATTATAGGTAAAATCCTTGGCTTCTACAGCATCCACCTTATAACCGGTTACCTCCGGCAGGCTTTTCTTCCCGTATTCGTTTACGATGGTCGGATAATTTCCATAGTAGTATGCCTGCGCAAACTCCATGAAGTTGCGGATCTTATCGCTTGGTATGAACTGCAGTCCGCCAAGATCCTGGGCATCCTCTTTATTGGATAATGTAAAGAAATCAAATGCAAAGCTGACTGCTACCATGGTAGCCTCTTCTTTTCTATCTTCACTGGTGATTGCTTCCGACAGCTTGTTATATGCTTCAATCTGAGCCTGCGTTGGATTCAGCGGCTCCACATATAATTCATTGGCAACCATTTTCACTTCCGCCTTCTCTTCGTTTTTCGCTGTTTCTTTTTTCTTACTGCTGTCGTCAGAGCTGCATCCGCTAACCATAGTTACCGATAGGATTCCGACGCAGAGAAGTAATTTCTTTGCTATTTGATTCATACAGACCTCCATAAAACGTTTATTAGTATATCATAGTTTTTCAGGAAAACCTATGCGTTTTGACAAATTTAATAATTTCTTCAGAATACATGCCGCCTCCCTGAGAAAGCTGCGCATTTCCGCCGCCCTTCAGATGATAGGCATCCGCAATTTCCTTGAATACCTTTGCGGAATCAAAATCCATATCCTTATGAGATGCTACGACAACGTGAACATTGTCATATGTCTTTGCCACGAAGATGACCGCCTTCTTGTAATTCTCTGTTACATATTTTGCGACATCCGCTTCTGATTTTACATCGATATCATCAAAGAAATGGATGATGACATCCTCCTCGCTCTGTCCAAGCTCTTTTCCAAACATCTCATAATATTTCTGCTTCCAGACAACGACATCCCGATTCAGCTGACGGGTCTCATTGATTAAACGGTTGACACCGGTATTTACATAGAGATGAGATACAGCCAGAGAACGGCTTGCTTCATCCAGCACCTTGTAGCGTCTGGTTACACAGTCAAGCAGCTGATCGCCGACCAGATATTTAATTTTATACCCCTTTGCTGTTTTTTCATACCCGCTGATGTACAGCATCTGCAGGTAGCGAAGGGATGGAACATGCATACAGCCGCACATATTGTAATCCAGTGCCCCGATGCGTACAACACGCAGATCATCGCGGTCAATATTCTTGCCCTTGGCCATCTTGCTTGCCTCTACCCGGGTCGGATACTGTATACTGACTTCAAGATCATCACGAATCAGACCGTTGCACAGTACCTGCAGCTCAAATGCCATCTTGTCAGTGAAATCCTCAAAGCTGAATTCAATATCATTTTCCTCATCCCCTACATGATGAGCCAGTGTCTCCACCTTATAAACATTGCCAAGAACCGCACTGATCAGATGCTGGGCCGTATGAATCTGACATTTGCGGAAACGCTCATGCAGGTTCACACTCATAAAGACAGTACCCTCCAGTTGGGTGTCCAGAAGGTGCCACATATGACCTTCCTCATATTTCAAATCCAGTACCATGTGCTCGTCAATCATACCGATATCACTGGCCATGCCGCCGCCTTCTTTATAAAAGATGGTATCCTTGCAGGCATGCCAGAAGAGGCCGTTATCTTCCCGGACTTCCAGAACCTTAGTGGAAAGCTCCGTTGTAAAGCAATTATCATACAGTTTGTTGATCATAAGTATCCTCCTTTTCCAGTGTATTTTCTTATATTCTACCACACTTTTGTGCCTTTTTCTCAAGAAACTCATGTAACTAACACGTTATCTCATGATATAATGGTATGCGTCAGGAGTTGATGAAATGAATCAGGTAGCGAAACATTGGAAGGATTATGAATGCATCGATGCCGGCAGCGGGGAAAAGCTGGAGCGATGGAAGGATATCATACTGCGCCGTCCCGATCCGCAGGTGATCTGGCCGATGGAGGAAAACAGTATGTGGGATTCCCCACATGCGCATTACCACCGTTCAAAAAGCGGTGGCGGAAGCTGGGAATATAAAAAGAAGTTCAAGGACAGCTGGACAATCTCATATGGTGATCTGCGCTTTAAGGTTTCACCGACCGGCTTTAAGCATACCGGGCTGTTTCCCGAGCAGGCTGCGAACTGGGACTGGATGATGGAAACGATACAAAGCAGCGGACGTGAGGATTTGCGTGTGCTGAATCTGTTCGCCTATACTGGCGGAGCAACCATGGCCTGTGCAAGTGCAGGAGCTGCTGAAGTCGTCCATGTGGATGCCAGTAAGGGGATGGTGAACTGGGCCAAGGAGAATATGGCGCTCTCCCATCTGGAGGATCATAAAATACGGTTCATCGTGGATGATGTGCTGAAGTTTGTTGCCCGTGAGAAAAGAAGAGGCAGAACCTATCATGCTATAATCATGGATCCGCCAAGCTATGGCAGAGGACCAAATGGAGAAATATGGAAGATTGAGGAACAGCTGTATCCGCTAATCTCTGCATGTATGGAAATCCTGGATGAAGATCCGTTATTTTTCCTTGTGAACTCCTATACCACCGGATTCCCGCCAACTGTTTTATACAACCTGCTGCACAGCACCATTGGTAAAAAGCACAGGGATGGTCAGATTGATGCCGGAGAGATTGGTCTTCCCATTACAGCCACAGACAGTGTGCTGCCATGCGGAATTTATGGGAAATGGGTTCACAGTAAGCGATAAAAAGCATTGTCAAAATACAGTATGTGTTACGTTTGCATGTCTATGAAGAAGGGAATTCTAAATGCTATGGAAGTATACAATAGCTTTGGATTCCCTTTTTTACTATACTCAATATCTTTCTGCCATGAACACAGGCAGGTACCCATCAGATTGTTAGCTTGAAAACGGTAAAAAAACAGATAGCACCTATATGAAGTAACCCCATAACGTTGAACAAATTATGGAGGTGCACTTCAATCTATGCCATCTGCCTGTTTATTTTATATAAGCCTTCCAGATATCCAGCTCGCGCTGAGCACTTTCATGAGAATCCGATGCATGAATCACATTGTTCACCAGGCGTACAGCTGCCGATGCCTTCTCATAGCTGTCATCGCTGTATTTCCCTCGAATCGTATCAGCTCCGGCTTCCTGCGGATTCGTTTTCCCTGCCAGTGTCCGTGTAAGCGTGATAATATCCTCACTTCCCTCATAGCTGACCTCCATCGGCATGATGGTATGCGGTCCGTCATAATAAAAGGAATTAAAAAGTTTTCCCGGGAAATTAAAATCCTTACTCATGGAGTCGATCACGCCGGCATAATGATCGATCAGCGTCTTCATAACATCCATCGTAACCGAAAGCGTACAGCTTTTCTCAATCACAAGCCCATGTGAGCGAAGCTCCTTTAGAACTGCCTGCGCATGGCCGCTTGCAAATGCATCCGGCTTCAGCATCAAAAAAGTTTTCTGTTTCATAATGACCTCCTGTTTTTCTTTAGTATACACTATTATCTCAGGATTTTGTATCCCTAGTGCTGTTTCTGTTCAAAAGGGTTACTGCTTATGAATATGCGTCATCAGATCGGCGATGACTTCCACACGATGAAACGGTGTAATCAAATAATAGCCGTCGATGTAAGGACGCATTTCATCCATGGTTTTACAGCTGATGGCTACTGCAAGCTTCTGTGCCTCCGCACGCGTTGTTCCTTCATATAAATCAATAATTTCATCATCCACTTCGATTCCGGAAATTTCATTGTTCATATACACCGCATTACGATGCGATACAATCGGAAGAACACCGCCCAGAAGATATGCCTGCAGCTCTTCTCTCGCCCTTTTCAAATTGATAAGAGCCTGTCGTGAATGTATCGGCTGTGTCAAAAAGCCTTCCATTCCCTGCGCAACCTTGCGCTTTGCTTTGGCAAGCTCAGCTTCAAAATTCACGGCATTCAGGTTCAGTGCTCCAAAAATCAAGAAGGGCTCACGAAACATCGTTTCATTCAAATCACGGATATAGCCTGCCAGAAGCTGCGAATTGAAATTGAAGACCCCCTTGATTTCCTGACGGTCCTCACTGGGAATCGGATCACCTGTAACAACCAGTACATTGCGTATTCCTTCAATCTGCAGACCGAACAGCAGTGCCTTGGTCGCATTGATATTGCGATCACGGCAGGTCATATGCGGTATGACCTCCAGCCCAAGCTCCCGATGAAGCTTACAGGCCATCAGTGAGCTGTCAACACGGGCACGGGCAATCGGACAATCCGCTATGGTTACAGCGTCCACACCCGCTTCCTTTAAAAATTCCGCATTGTTCATAAAGCGCTCAATTTCACAATTTGCCGGCGGGTCAAATTCCACTGCGATGATTTGCTGCCGCTTCTGCAGCTTTCTACGCAGGGGATTGTGATCTTCACGTACGATTTTATCCGTTTGCTGTGCCGGCTGCAGCGTCTTCTGCACAATCGTTTGCTCCTGCAGTGCTTCCTTTGTCTTTTGGATGTATACCGGAGTTGTTCCACAGCAGCCTCCCAAAAGCCTTGCACCCTTTTTCCAGATTTCCTGCATTTCCTTAGCAAAATACGTAGAGCTGTCTCTGAAATAGGTTCTATTGGCCAATATTGTCGGATATCCGGCATTTGGCATGATCAGAATCGGTTTCTTTGAGCGATCGATGGAATCCAGCAGCCGCTTCATATGCATCGGTCCGCATACGCAGTTCAGACCGCAGGCATCCACATGCTCATCCGCAAGACAATCCTGCAGAAGTTGATGCATCGCAATTCCCTGACGGCTGTATCCATCAGCGGTTACTGCAAAGGATACAATAATACACGCAGAGGGACAGCGCTGTTTAATATAGGCGCTTACCGCATGCAGCTCCCGCGTATTCAGCAGAGTTTCAAACAGGAAGCATTCTGCCCCCTCCGCAAGAAACACATCCGCGATGCGCTGATATTGCTGTGCCAGTGATACATTCTTCTGTTCCATGATCGGTCCGATATCGGCAAAGACCTTCACCCTGTCCCCGGCTGTCTCTTTCGCTATGCGATAGCCCTCCTGCAGTATCTGTTGTATCATCTCCCAGCTGCATTCCAGTTGCTGTTCATTTGCGGAGAAGGTGTTCGTCTTAATTGCATCCGCACCGGCCTCGATATACTCCCGATGTATCGCCGCAACGCGCTGTGGATGCTTCAAATTCGCCATTTCACAAGGCTCCTGCTCCTCTGCATAGCGCTGTGCATAATATGTGCCAAAGGCTCCGTCAAACAGCATATATCCCTGTGTATTCAAATATTCTTCTATCATCCCAGCACCTCCTTAGCGATGTCCGCACTTTCCTTTGCATCTCTGGCATAATAGTCCGCATGAATCTGCTTTGCATATTCTGCAGAAACGACTGCTCCTCCCACCATGATTTTACAGTCATGTCCACTATCATGCAGTGCCTGTATCGTATCCTCCATGGATTTCAGCGTCGTGGTCATCAGCGCACTGAGACCAATCAGACGCACCTGTTCCTTAATCGCAGTTTCCACCACTGCCTCGATCGGGACATCCTTTCCTAAATCAAATACCTGATAGCCGTAATTCTCCAGAACAACCTTGACGATATTTTTTCCGATGTCATGGACATCGCCCTTGACCGTTGCCAGAATGATTTTCCCTTTGGAGATGGATTCCATGCCACTGGAATTCACTGCCCGACGTATCTCTTCAAATGCGCATTGTGATGCTGTTGCGGCATTGATCAGCTGCGGCAGATAGATTTCCTTTTTTTCATAACGAACACCGACCGCATCCAGTGCCGGTATCAGATGCTCATTGACAATCTGCAGCGGTTCTTTTTCTGTCAAAAGCTTCGTGCAAAGCTGCCGTGTTTCCTCCTTCAGCCCACGCATGATACTTTCTTCAATACGCATATGAGAGGAACCGGTTTCCACGTTCACTTCCTGTTTCTGCTGTGCATATATCCGGATATACTCCTGCGAGTCAGCATCGATTCCCTGCAGCACACGATAACTGCGCACGGCAGCCATCATCGCAGGCTGATTCGGATTCATGATGGGCATACTCAGACCGGCCTGCATCGCCATCGTAAGAAAGCTCTGGTTCAGCAGGATACGGGATGGTAACCCAAAGGATATATTGGATACTCCCAGCACCGTATGCACACCAAGCTGTTGCCGAATAGCGCGCAGAGCCTTCAATGTCTCTTTCGCACCACTTTGCTGCGCAGAAACCGTCAGTGTCAGACAGTCCAGAAAAACGTTTTCCTTCGCAATACCGTACAGCTGTGCTGTTTCTACAATACGTGCTCCTATCTCCAGACGCTTCTGCGCACTCTCAGGAATACCGTCCTCATCCATCGTCAGTCCAACTACATTGGCCCCATATTTCTTTACCGCAGGCAGAATCCTTTCCATAACGGCCGCTTCTCCATTTACGGAATTCACAATAGCAACTCCGTTAACGACACGAAGAGCCGCCTGGATCACAGCCGGATCGGTTGAATCAATCTGCAAGGGAAGATCGATCACGGATTGCAGCTCCTTGATTACCTCAACCATCATTTCTTACAAGGTAATCCACGGCTGGCCGACATTGACATCCAGAATATCGGCTCCTCCTTCCACCTCTTCCATGGCGATTGCAAGGATTTCATCCAGTCGATGCTCCTGCAAGGCAGCCTTCATGCGTTTGTTTCCCGTTGGATTGATACGCTCTCCAATCACATGAACATCCTGTATACGCAAACATTTGGTTGGTGTGCAGGCATAGGAGCCGCTGCGCCGCTTCTGTTTTTCTACAGCGATTGCTTTTGGAAGTACATTCCTCAGCTCCCGTATAAACTGCGGGGTTGTCCCACAGCAGCCGCCGACATAGGCAAGGGGAAGCTTCGTATACGGCAACAGCATGCGTGCATATTCAGCTGCATCTATGCTGTAGGTATTCGTTATTGGATCCGGCAGCCCCGCATTCGCCTTGATGATCAGCGGCAGATTTGTCATCGCTGCCAGTTCCTCTGCAATCGGTAGAATCTGATCCGGCCCCAGTGAGCAGTTGATACCGATGGCATCCGCTCCCAGACCTTCCGCACATAAGGCAAAGCTGGCTGTCGTGCAGCCGGTAAAGGTTCGATGATCCGCCTCAAAGCTCATGGTCACAAAAACCGGCAGCTGCGTATGCTCCTTAGCGGCAAGCATGGCCGCCTTCACCTCATACAGATCACTCATGGTTTCAAAGATGACCAAATCTGCACCGGCCTGTTCCCCTGCAACAACCTGCTGGCGATACAGCTCATAGGCTTCCTCAAAGGGCAGATAGCCATTTGGCTCCAGCATTTCTCCGATCGGTCCGATATCCAGTGCAACACGAACGCCGGCTTTTCGTTTTGCTGCGGATTTTGCCAGCTGTACTGCTCTTGTAATAATGTCCTCCACCGTGTATTGTGATTTGCTTAGCTTTTTGGCGTTTGCGCCAAACGTATTTGTATAAATGATATCACTGCCGCTGTCAATATAGGCTGCATGCACCTCTTCTATAACCTCTCCATGCTCCATCATAAACAGCTCCGGAGAAGCCCCGGCAGGTAGTCCCTTAGCCTGCAGCTGCGTACCCATGGCACCATCCAGAAACTGGATTCTATTTTCAATTCCCACAGAATTTCCCTCTCTTTCGATATTCACACTGCTTCACCAGACGGCAATGCGCACAGCCCCGCAATACAGCGGGCTGTATCCGATCCGCAATGCCAATGATAGCCGTGACGCTTTTCATCGGAACAAGCAGACTGCTTTCATTCACATGAAGTCCAATACGCCGTTGTGCATCCAGCGCCTGTAAAAAGGATGCCTGCAGGGTGATTGGCAAATCACCATAACCGCAGGAGTAGCGGTCTGTCAGATATGGATAGCTTTGCTGCAGCTCCTTTTGCAGATTATCGCAGACAGCCTCAATAGCCGCACTGGCACAGCTGTCAAACAAAACAGCCTTCATCATATCCTGTACCTGCAGCCTTTTCATTTCCTTATCAATGCGTGGGCCAAGCGTCGCCGCCATGAATATACAGGCATGGCTTTCCTTCAACAACCGCTTGATATCACTTCCCGTAAGCTGTACCCCGCAATTCACTGGCTGAGCATCCTGCAGCTGAAATACGCGATATATGATACGTGGCTCGCTGTATTGCAGAACCAGCTGCTTCATTTCCTTTAACACGGATTGCGTCTGTTCATCCGGAATGCCTTCCCCATAGCCCAGAAAATGCAGAATTTCTTCCTCGCTGATATCCGTTAGCTCTCTACGCATTGCACCATCCTCCTTATAAACAAAAAAGCTCTCCCCCATAGGACGAAAGCTGTATTTCGTGTAACCACCTATTCTCATATCCGCGAAAGTCAGCGGATTCTTCTCAGTACGCCGGTAGCATCCGGTTATACCGCCGTGCTGTAACGGGCACTTTCCCGTCATGAACTCCGATTGCCCATGCGACTCCAAGACCATCTTCCTCAGGGATTCCCTGTTTTCTTCCACCATATCTGAAAACTCTCTGTAAGCTTCACCCTGCATACTCTTCTCTTCATTGTCTTTGATTTGTTACATTTTATCATGATAATGTTTTCACGTCAATGAAAACGAATGAAAAAAAAGCAGATTGCTCTGCCTATTTCTCCATAAATTCCCGAATCATATCCAGACGGTTTTTTGTGTCCTCATACCCGAGATCAAACCAGCGTCCCAGCAGCTCTTTATCATGCGTATAGCGTGTAACACCATAATCTGCACTCGGACGAAGAACAATCGCATTTCCCTGTTCCTCCAGCTCCTTTACGATCTGCCACTGCTTTTGATAATTGATATGACGAATTTTCAAATTCTCACGAATTTTTTTATTTCCGGGATACATAAGCTTTGCCAACTGAATCTGCCATCCAGGTGCCGGCTTACGCACATAATTTTCTTCCTTTGTGGAAATGAAAACATGCTTCGTATTTCCCTGTCGAATGCTCTGCTCAATCGGTATCATATCAACCAGTCCGGCATCCATATACGTATGTCCCCGGAATTTATATGGTCTTGTAAGCAGAAACAGAGCACAGCTCGCCTGCATCAGAATCTGTTCCTCTGGGTCAAAGTATTCCTTTGGAAAATATTCCACCTCATTGGTATCCATATTATATACACCAATATCCAGCAATGTTTTATTGTTCATAAAAGCTTCATAGTCAAGGGGTGCATGCTTCTCAATGAATTTGCAAACATAACCGATTCCAAACACACCCTTTTCATGAATCAGGGGAGACATACCGATTGCGCCTGCTTCACAAGCCGCATCCACTCCCGTGACACGTAGACGATCCTTCTGTTTTGCGACAAACGGCAGCAGAACCTCTGCACCGGCACTGATTCCAACGGTATATGGAAATTCAATATCATAGTCCAGAAAACACTGCAGGACTCCGCATGTATATGCAGCCTTTGTGCCTCCGCCTTCGCAAATTAAACCTATTTTTTCTGCCATTTTTCTACACCTCGCAGCCCTTTCATTATACTATGAGCTGACGGTAAGGTAAAGAAATAATTTACCTGTAAATGGAAAGAAGGCATTCAAAGGATTCCATCAATTCGCCATTTACATGATGAAGCAAAGGCGATGAACCAGTACACAGCTTCATCCACTGAAGATGTGCTGTGCTGTTGATAGAATTAGCTAACAATAAAACATTACATATTTCTGTTCCTGAACTGCACGAATCAGCAAAAGCTCAGCTTTACGCAGTCCCTCCGTTAGATAGCCCATTTCGTAGGCATCCTCTGTATACAGCTGCTGTGGAAACAGTTTTTTCCATGCATAGATATTTTGATCTATCTGAAGCTCTTGCAGAAGCTCTTTTATTTCCTGCCATGAACGTATAACCAGATAACGTCTTTGCAGCACTTGATCTGACAGCGTCTCAGCTATGGGAAGCTCCAGCATATCGATCAGATGGCTGTGAAAGGATTCCTCGTGTAAAACCTGATAGCTGATATATTCATCCTCCAGCTCCAGCAGCCGGTTAGCTATAACATCATCTATAATAAAAAGTGCACTTGTATTTTTCATGTTTCCTCACTTTCTCTTTCTTCATTATATATACCGGCAGTTAGTTTTTGGTTAGATACCCCGTTATAAGAAGAAAACAGCCACGTTCATGGCTGTTTTTCTAATATTTATGAGTGAGCGGTTTCTGTATTGGTTTCGTTCTCATCCAGTTCTTTCCACTTTCTGCCAAACAGAACGAAGATTACCTGTACGATTAGGAAAGCTGCCATAAGCAGTGTCCATTTGTCAATCAGAACCATTGGAAGTGTGATATCTTCCGTAAGGAAGAATGCTATTACAGAGACAACTGCTGTTATCGTGCTTGCTACACGCAGCCATTTTCTTCTCTTATAGCGTTTTGACTGTTCGTCATCATTTCTCATTGCGGAAGTTTTTTCGTCTTCCTCTTCTTCCTCCTTCTTCAGCTTGGAAAGCAGAAGGAATAGTCCAAGTAGTACCGTACCGCCGGCACAGATCAGATTGATCAATGCCCATTCATTCTGTGATCCGCCACCTTTTGGAGTAGGGTTTTCCTGAACCTCTGTGCTTTCTCCACCCTGCGGCTGATCAGGATCATCTTCATTCACGATTGGTCCTGGATTCGGTGTTGGTGTTGGAGTCGGTGTCGGTATTACCGGTACAACAACCGGAGGAATTACCGGAGCTACCGGAGTCACAGGAGCTGCAGGAGCCGCTGGTACCGGAGTACCCGGAGTTGGCGGTGTTACTGCAGGAGGTGTCGGTGTTACCGGTGTTGGAAGTATTGGAGAAACAACCTCTGCAAAGCCTGCAGTAAATACGGTGTCCTCTGTGAAATAGGTGTTTCTCATAGCGTCTGTATTCACATAAACGTTGCCATTTGCTGTCCAGCTCATAAAGCTGTACCCATCATTTGCGATAGCATCAACCAACGCCTGTGGTCTTACTGCCGCTGTTGTATTGTTACCCGGGCGGGTTACATATTCGACAGTTGTGCCTGTAACAGAACCATTGGTATCTGCTACATATTCAAAACGTACCTGATATTTATCCGGTGTACCATCCGGTGTTGTATCCGGATCCGGCGTACCGCCTTTTGTATCGGCAGAATAATATACGTTGACGATTACATGGTCGCTTTCAACAATCTTTGTATCTGCAACTGTAAATACATATCCTGGAATGCTGATTCTGTGTGCTTCACCATACAGATAGGTTCCATGTTCAATATTGTTTATTGTTACAGCTGGAGCAAGTTCTTCGCCTGTGTCTTCGTTGAGGAAACGAACAGCTGCTGCGTAGGTATTGATCGCATGGTTCGCTGTAAATGCAGCTCCTTTGTTTGTAATTTCCATATCCTGCTTCGGAGTTTCCGGAGTCCAGTTTACAAAGTGATATCCGCTATTCGGTGTAGCTGCTGCAATCTGATTCTGTGCAAGCTTACCAGTTCCATCTTCTGCGTAATTTCCCTGTGCATCATAGAGGGTGACATACGTCTTATCGAAGCTGACGGTTCCGTTTACTGCTGCGAATGTGACTACTGCCTGATACTCATCCGGAATCTTATCGCCGTTTTCATCTGTACCGAAGTTTGCTGTGTATTCACCAGCTACAT
>OGFC01001282.1_pt1 | contig 15179 bp, 14 predicted proteins | sample 1570841 | NCBI WGS metagenome assembly OGFC01 (sample SAMEA2582137, study PRJEB24529) | metagenome | biome: Human gut stool | place: China | collected 2011 | reverse complement strand
TTAAGATAGGCCTCGAAGGAAGTAAGAGGCTTCCGATCCGGGGAGAGGTTGTAGCATGCCGGGAAATCCCGGGCGATGGGGTAGTGAGTGAATATGTCGTGGTTAGTGCCTTTCAAGCCTGCCCATTGATAGTTCCGTTTTTCCTCCGGGATATATACCTTAGTATTATAAAGTTCACTTAATTGTTTTGTGAACTTCTCCATATCAACCTGTACCTGAGAACATCCGCAATAAATATCTACCTTCAAATCGTCTTTCTTGCGGGGTATTTTAAGACTATATCCTCCGGAGAAATTGGTCAGTGGCTCGTTGTTCTTCATCAGATAGCAGACGCTGAACGATTTGATGCCCTTCACCTGCCAGAGTTTATTATACAGTTCATATTCGGTATTCTGCTGCCGGGGGATTACAACACGTACGGTATCGTCTGAACCCTCCAGCCATTCTTCGAGCGGCATGCCGGAGATTTCCTGTTCTTCCGGGGTGGAGATACTCACTGCACCGGATAAATAACGCAGGATGATCTGATAGATTTCTACCAACATGAGGGTGGCATCCTGTCCCGGCTCGATTTCGAATCTCGCATGAAACTCCAGTTCTTCGGGTTTCACGACAATGATCTGGTTAAGATATTCGCACAGGTTACGGTGTTCGTTGTAGACCATCTGAACCCTCTCCACCAAGGCCTCACTTTTTACTTCTTTATTAAAAGGAGGAAGAACGATCTTGACGGTGTAACCACCGGTAGCCGGGTCACACTCTACCCATACATTCTCCAGTTCGGGGATATGGGAGAAGAACAACCTGCGGTAATCTTCTGTCGTGACGGGAGCCGTGGTATAGACTTCGCCGGGAGGGAAGAGGCCGAAACGCTTCGGGTTGAAGTTTTCACCTTCCCCTGTCAGGTAGTCTGCCAAATCGAAGCCCAGCTTGTAGCTTGTTTCCGTCAATGCATAGTTGGCTATGTCTGCCAACGTCACACCGGGATCATGAACGTTGAAGTCCGTCCATACTTTTCCCGACAGGCGCTGCACTTCTTCCAACGTCTTTTTTTGCAGGCGTGAGTACAGGTTCTCACCTTCTTCCTGTTGTCTGATATATGGTTCTTTGCCATCCATCTTCGTATCTTCTCGTTAGTTACAACGTATTATCCTTTGTACATTTCTACAATCCGGCAATGAACTTCTCCGGAGGGCAACCGTTTCTTGCTGCGCATTTGCAGGCAGGGTTTGCCGTTGCGTTCCTGCCAACGAAAACGGATGCTGCCCGACCAGCCCCACCAGTGCTTTTCCGGTGACTCTATCCGCTGCTCCATGAAGTTCAGCCAAATGGCGGTGACACGTGTCAACCGGCAAAGCTCCGTGCCCGGTTCGCGGAAAGAAGCGTAGATGCGGTAGACACGGCAGCCGAAGCCTTCGCGGGAAACGTCGAGCGGCAGGTCGTGCCACTTTTTGTCGGCAGGGACGGTCAGGTAATCCTCACCGGGGGGTACTCCACCTCCGCCTTTCGTTTTGTAAGCCGATGCGGTGACGGTCTCTTCCACCATCAAGTTGCCATGCAGGAGAAACGATTTATCCTGTGCTGCTTCCATCACCACTTCGGTTTGTCCATTCTTTATGACCAGTTTCTTCTCGGGTGTGACGGAGAGTGACCATACAGGCAGTTTCGTTCCGGTAGCGGACTTTTCCGTATAAAAGCCGATATCCAGGTTACCGTCCTGTTTCGGATAGAATGCCCAGCCTGTATCGGTTCTTATCACTTGCTCGTCTTCCACCAGATTCAGTGTGGAGTCGATCAGTTCGGCGAACTGTTCCTCGGTAGGGATATCGCCTTTTTTGAAGTATCCCTTCAAGGTGTTCCTGTTTTTACGGTTGTTCGGGTTCATAAGCTATCTTATTATGAAGTTACCCCCAATTTCGGCATTTTCGATGCCGCCGTAGGGAGATAGTAATTCTATTGTTATTTTCGGATGTAGCACGCTCCACGGGTGTTCGCCTTTGAAGGCCGGATGCTTTTCGTCGATGATTACAAACGGCGTGCGCTCCAATTTGACGTTAAGTGCAATCAGTCTCATCAAATCTTCGTGGTTTGCCATGCGGGCATGCAGTTCATTGTAGGAAAAATGTTGCCGGAGAGCCGGTATTTCTCCTTTCCGATACCACGGTGCGAGGTAATTCTGCGCCAGCACCACCAATTGGCGGATGGTTTTGCCTTCATCCTGCACTTTGTCCCATAAAATAGCTTTGCAGTGAACCTTCACCTGTTCATAAACAGGGTTGATAACGCGCAGGGAAACAAACGAAGGCGTATATTGACGGATCACCCGCCGTATCTCCGCCAACTTCCAGGCCGGAGAAAGAAAATAACGGTTGTCTTCCGTACGGCTGAAAACGACGAGGTCGATTTCCGATATCTTTTTCTTCCTCGGTATGGAAAGGCATTGTACCTTGTCCACTTCGGGGAAGTTTTCCAGAACAAGACGTTCGTAATCTTTTATCGTGATAGCCCGATGACGGTTACTGATGCGTGAACTCTGGTGTATGGCTACATCGTTATTCGTTTCGGCAGGCCTGCCGCCGAAGCCGGGTAGGGGTTGTGCGATGCTTTCTATCCGTTCGTCAGGGGCGATTGTGCCTTGTATTGTTTCTGCAGGTAGTGGAGAACCGTCTCCGTTCTGCGCTGTAAGCCGGATATAGTTCGTCCGGATATGGCGTATGGCAAGGCTGGACGACAAGTCACCTGTTACGGTGGCGCGAAGCCATGCACGACCTTGCTTATCTGTATGACTGTCTTTTATCTTTTCCGGCAGCCTGATTTCTATGAAACCGCTTTGTGTCAGCCCCAGGGTTTCTTCGACACGGATAGCGTCGGTGGCGATGGGAGACCATACGTTCCCGTTCCAGAATTCCCAGGTTAGTTTGGTGGCTTTGCCCGGCTGCGGACTGTTGAACGATTTGTTTTCTTTTGGCAAGACCATGTCGAGGTACATCCGCACGGTTTGTTCTCCTTTTGCACGGAGGAAGGCGAAGTACAGTTGGTTGTCTGCTGCAAATGCCGGCAGGAAGGGTTGTTCTTTTACGTCGTTTACGGGGAAAACCTCTTGTTCAGACAATGCCGTGATGCGGCTCAACCGGATGGATGAATTCGCCATACCAGCCAGTGTCGTTTCTTCCGAAGCGATGTACGAAAGTTCCACATCTGCCAACTGGGGGACAACGGGTTCGGGAGGTAATTCCTTAAGATCCTCCTTTTTGCATCGGCTGTTATGGATCATCGTTTCGGTAAAGAGGGTGCGGTAGGCATCCATACCGAAGCCGATAGAGGGAGCCTGCAGGGTGGCACGGAAGAAACCGTCACGGTCGCGGTGGTATTCGTAAGGGACAGATTCACTACGTGTCAGTAGCTTCTTCTCTGTTAAATCAAAGATTACCAGGGCATCATTGAGCGAACGGTCTGCTTTTTCCCCGGATGTATCGATGGAATCGGGGGTGAACAAATGTTGCCTGATACCCTGGCAGGATTTCCATTTTCCGCCTTGTTGCCATTCGGTGGAGATGGTGAATGAGTTTATGTCGATTACTTGTCCGGCGGCAGCAGTATAACTTTTGTATAGTTTGTTGAACTCTGCTTCTGTTTCGGGCAGTTTCTTCCACTTGCCTTTCAAGCGGACTTCCTTCAACGGTTTGAGCCCCATTTCTTCGTTGCCGAAAAGGAACCAGGCTCCTTTTTCCGATTGCAGGCCGAAAGGCTGGAAGGGTTGCGAGGTGTCGACTTGCCCCAGCTCGTTGTAGAAGGTGAAGTTATGGATGGCAGATACGTTCGTCTCTATCTTTACGGCATCGAATTTTAGCTTGGTTGCCCAATCGTAAGGGCACGGGGTTTTGCTTGCCAGTATCCGAAGGGAGGGATGTTCGGTTGTCACGCCATGTGTTTCTTCAGTGCAGGGAGCGGGGAGGATACCATCACCTGGAATTGTGATTTCGAAACATAACCAGTGATGGTTGTCTTCCATTTTGATCTTACAGGTGCACGATTGCTCTGTCCAGCCTTCTGCATTGCTGAATTGCAGGGTGAAACTTTTATCCGGTATATTGGGGAGCAGATCGGAGACTGTATCGGTAGTAATCCGGAAGTTGACGTTGACTTTCCTTTCGCCTTCGCCCAGGACGAACATAGGAGATTCTACTATCCAGCCCAGAGGTAATGTTTTACTACATTTATCGGAGAAGAGTGCTTCTGCTGTCGATATATCCGGGTTATAGATTGCTTGTTTGCGGATGGCTATTGCCTTTCCGTTTTTCCGTTCGACATAGACGGCATTCGCCTCGGCGCATTGCATAGGGGTGATGTATTCGTTGCGCACGGTTTGATAAAACAGGTCTTCGCCGACGGTATTCTGTCCGGCCGGGAATGCCTGTTGGGCAGGTAGCGTGAAGCCGGCTGTGTTTTCTGCCGGGGTGACGATGATGTAGGTGTTGTCTTGCACCGTTCCTAGCGGGATAGCGTGCAGGATGTCGCGGAGGTAGAGTTCCGGCAATGTGGCGAAGCGGCGGTTGAATGTTTGGGCGATGCCTCCGTAATTACGCAGGTAGGTGAGCAGGAGGGACAGTGCCCCGTCCATATTGCCGTCGTTTTCCATCTGTGCCAGGTAGTAATCAAAATGTTCCTGTATGGAGCGGATGGTGTGAAGCGTCCGGGACTTCTCCAAAAGGTCTTTCAGTTGCCGGGCGACCTGGATAGAGGAAGAAGCATTGTTAATGGTTTTCCAATTCCTGTCGATATAGCGGTTAAGTCGGGCTATCCATTTCTTAACCTCGTCTAGCAGGCTTTGGGTATCGGTCGATGGTTGTTGTCGGGCAATGTCCACCAATACGGTCAACACATGGTCGGCCCACAGGCTAATGAGCATGCCCTCCTTGCCGTCGTCGTTACGATAACGGATGCCGTTGCTTGCTTCTGCCAATCGGGGAAGCAGTTCGCGCCAGTCGCTCTCCAATGCCGGGAAGTTGTCGAGGCAGGGAGAGGAGGTTTCGTAGGTGGGACGGAGGAGGCCGTTGCGGATACTGAGTATTGTCATTATCTATTTATTTCCTGTGAAGTATATTTAGAGAGTAACACTTATCGATCAAGGGTGGATCCTAAATTATTAGATACAAGCAACTACTAACCTTTTACTTTCCATTTGTTACTCTTTCTATTTGCAAGCTCCCATTTGTCTATTTCCGGTACTCGTTGCGTCTTAATACTATAAATATTTTGTGCTGCAGCCAACCCTTTTAGCAAGATTGTTGTATTAGCCGGATTATTTATACCTGCCACATTAAGCTGTACCATATTATCTACTGCGATATAATCATTTTTATTTCCGGTTATCTTTAACAATGGAGTATCAAGGTCATCCATATTTAGTGGATCATCGGTACGGTTAGATGGCCCAGGAACAATATTACCTGCTGTCCATTGGAGAGCTGAAGATAATTCTTGAAAATTGTTTGCATTTGCCGGATTAATGCCATTAGCAATTACAGTTTCTTTAGTTACACCTAGTGGCAAAGCAAGTCTCGTAATTTTAGTTGTATCTGCCTTTTTCCCTATAAATCCCTGACTAAAATGGCTTTTAACAGCTGCAGATATCCAATTATTCATCATATCAGTTTTACCTTGGGCGTGCATATTATCGACAAAATTTCGTATTTTTGATCTGGCCACTACATGATGACGTTTCATAGGTCCCCATGCTGCTACTCCAACAGGGGGGGCTATTGCTCTTCCTGCAGTGTCATCAATCAGGGCACATTGAACAGGTTTATCAAGAAACATAGGAACTATATTTTTTCGCTGTTTGAATGAATATCCTTGTATAGAATAGTTTGTTGTATGCAATCCTGCAAACGAACGATTATCCACTAAATGAACAGCCGGATTACTTCTTTGAGTAAAAGTTCGGCTTATAGATTTATGTTTTTTACTATATTTTCTTAGAGTTTCCATATTATTTAATACTGAAATTGATATAATATATAGATTTTTTTCTCTCGAATTTAAACTATCCTCCCCATTTTTGAATTTATTTATTCTATAAATCCATAAGTACTGTACCCTCCACCGCCATTCTTCTGGCAGCGGAGAGCACAAATTATAGTTCAAATTTCCCTTTACTCAATCACTGGTCTATCATCCTCGCCACCTGGTTCCGGTTCCGGATCTTGTTCTTCGGTGCCAGCAGGAAGTTCGATCCATTCCAGCTGGTCGGTGTCGACCAGAGCACGAGAGTATGTACCACCAGCCAAGCGAGTGCGTTCAGGTATAAACTCTACGTGAACGGCTTTTACCTGCTTGCTAAAGTTGAAATCCTTAAGATCTTTTACTCCTACCGTGTCGAGTGCGTAGCGAAAATAACCGATCCCTTTGAGATGGACGCTCTTACCTTGCGCCATGCGGGTGTGTATCACCGGAGCGATATCGCCCAGAACGGCCTGAACATCCGAATTACTTACTGTGGAGATTCTCGACAAATCTTTGGCGATGGCCTCCGTTTCTACAGGTTTGCCCTGCACAACTGCACGGGGATAATGTACCCCTTGATGCTTGTTATACGATTTTTTGTAGAAAGGCATAATTTTCTATTTTTAAGTTTGTAAATATGTTAGTTTCTCAATACGCCGAATCGAGGTGGTCAATATGCCGTATTGCGCTCCTCAATACGGCATATTGAGAAAGGCTGTTCAGCCTTATAGCTTATCGTCCGTTTACTTGGTCATATCACAATATCTGCCACCTATCATGGATAAGATGTCGCGGCGCTGTCCTTTCTTTGGATCCGGATGTTTGTACCCGACATGCATCCAGTTTGGAACCCCACTCTTGTTTTCTTTTTCGGAGATCAACTGGTCGAACGAACATTCGGTATAGTTGCTGAGAAAGTCACGACAGAAATGTTTGAATTCTACCATCTTCCCGTTTGCCGGAACCAGATCGAAGGCATAACCATAGCAATGAGCCGATGTCTTTACACCGTGAACGGCAGTATTAAGAGCCGGGCTACGGTAACCGGACGAAATATTAATACCTACTATGCCCAGCTTATTTTTACGACAATGGTTTCCCCATGCCTCGCGCAGCGGAACGACTAGTGTTTCTATACTTTCCACAATATGCGCTTTATGTTCGGCACTCGGCGTGTTGTTGATACCTTCGGCTTCTGCTGTGGCAGAATATGTACATTCCTTAAGAGTGAAATATTTCATAACTTAAATCTATTAGTGAATATTATAACACGTCATGTATTCGTCCCTTCATTCAGATAAAACGGATACACCATATTATTGCGGCTATTCGTACGGATGATGGTATAGGTGATCAGAATCAACAGCAATCCTTCATCCGCATGCTCCTCGAACGACACCTCTTCCAACGTGATACGCGGTTCAAAGAGCGTGATAGCACGGGAGATATCCCCCCGCATCCGTATAGCAGTCTGCGTATCGAGCGGCTCGAAAGTATAGCGACGCAGCGGGCAGCCATAGTCGTAACGGTTTACCCGCTCGCCGGGCGAGGTGCTGAACAGGACGCGCAGGCTTTCTTCAATATCCTTTTCGTAGGATGACATCGCCACACCATCCTCTGTCAGCACAGGAGGAAACTTCCAACCTCTACCCAGAAAGGCATTGTTGTTTAATAAAGTCTCCAGTTTGTCCATTTTCTATCCTCCAATCATTACCGTGGGACATCCGGCGACAATCGTTCCGCCATGTGCGGTGCTGTCACCCATCCGGGCTGCCGGTCTTCCGCCTATCATGACGGTAGACGAGCCTTTCACGATCGTGTCCGGTGGCCCTACGCAGACACACATGTCGCCCACGACGGCTGCCGGCATTTTCCCTATCAGTACATTCGGCACACACGGGCCTACAACGGGGCCACCCACATGCGGTATCGGCGAGGGAAACGCCGGGGTTTGCATCGAGCAGGTGTGCATATCAGTTATTCTTGCTGCTGCGGGCATATTGTTCTCCTTTCTTTATTAGTTTATCATTACCATAGCACCCTTGACGGTGGTCTGCCCACTAGCGGAGAGCTCTGCCGTGGCGTTACCTTTCACCGAGGCACCTACCTTAGCCTGTACTTTCACATTCAGCCCTTCCAGCGTGACATCCTGCTTGGCATTGCCACTGAGTTTCATCGTGGCATCCAGCATGATGTTGCCTTTCGCTTTCAGCTTGATGTCTTTGGATGACGAGAGGGAGATACCATCGCTGTCCATCACGATCTCGTTCTTGTGCTGATCGGTCAGTTTGATGGACTTCTTGTCATCATTGATTTCTATATTGTTTTTACCGGGGGTGGAAACAGTTATGATTTTCTTCTCCTCGTTAAACTCTATCCGCATGTTCTCACGGGTGACGATGGCTTTCGTATTGTTTTTGGCCTCATATACGTAAGGAGGTTGGTGCTTCCTACCATACAGGCTTCCCAGTATCACGGGATGGCCGGGATCTTCGTTCATGAAACCTATCACCACCTCGTCTCCCGGTTCGGGCAGGAAGAAACTGGCTGAATTATTGGTAGCATACTGGGTCGACAGCCTTCCCCAAAGCAACCGGTTCTTTCCGTCCAGCCACGGCAATTCTATCTGTATACGGTATTCTTTCAACGGATCACCGTCCAGCTTCTTTACCACCGCTGCATGAATACCTTGCAGGCCGGGCAGGAAGCCGGAAGCGGAGGGAGAAACCACATCTGCTTCATCAGTGATATTTACGGGCGAAATACCTGCACCTGCTTTGGTGATCCATTCATTGTCCTCGATAGTATGCGTTACTGATCCGACAAACATATTGCCGTTGAAGCGTTTACCCAGGCCTTTCAATTCGATCAGGCAACCCGGCACTACTTTGGCGGAACCGTAGAAACTGCATGAACCCTGGTAGCGTGCCAGTCCGGCTTTCAACGCCATGCCGTCCGCCCATTGCTTCAGGGCACTCTCTTCAGTTGGTGCATCGGTTTGCAACAGCAGATTGTCGCCCGTAGCGATATTCTTCGGTTGCAAATCGCCCTGGCGGTTGAGTGAAGGGAGGGAAGCGGTTGTTTTCACCGTCTTTTGTGTATTGGGATCCCATGATACGGCTTCATATTGCGTGAACTGGTCGTCGGCGGACAGTTCGAGGTCGAAAGCAGTCAGGTCGTTGCCATAGGTCACGGTCAACACAGGCGATGCACTGACGTTGGGCTTCTTCACCTGTATCTTTTTCCCGGCGGTGTAGATGAACAGGCCGTTGGCATCGGCACGAGAGAGAGCGAAGTCCCAGTCCGAGCAGTAATACTGCACGAGGGTAAGATGCATGTAATGAGTAACATCTATATCGACACTGCCGTAATCGGCAAGCACTTCCTTAATTATATCACTGTCTGTCTTTTTCTCTAAGATGCGGTTTTTACGTCCCTGCGTAGCGGAGTAAGCATTGTCGCGGCATTCCACCAGCATGTAGGAACGATGATCCTTACCTGTGGTGATGCGTATTCCGATGATGATGCCGTCAAACAGCGTTTCCTCTTTGTCCATCCTGCCGGCATCCAGACGGATCGGGATACCGGGTTTGAAGAAGTCGGAATCACTCTCGTCGAACGTTTGCTTATCCATGTTGCCGGCATTGAACTTTAATGTTGCCTTGCCGATACGGTTCAGTTCCAGATGTACCGAGGCGGATACCAATGAAAAGGTATCTTTTAACTTGCTGCCGTTGCAATAGACGGAACAAGCCAGTACACGGTCTTTGTTTACAGAAGGTGATTCTGCCATAATTTTATTCTTTTTTTAACATCGGCAGCAGGATATTCGTACCGGCAGGGACGTCCCTGTAGCCGTTGAGATTATTAAACCGGGCGACTTAAACCACCAGGAGCGGGTCTCCGTATACTTCGTTGCAAAGGGCGGACAGAGTCTGTCCTTCCTTCAATGTAATCAATCGCGACACATCGGGCGAGCGTTTGGAGAAGCGTTTCTTCTCCTCTTTCTGGCTACAATAACCCATCAGTGTCACTTTCAGTTCGGCACGGAGCGGGATACTGTCGAGGTCGAACAGGGTGTATTCTGTTTCGAGTGTCTTAAGTTGTCCGAAGAAGGTGATGTCGCCATACTGTACCTTGACGAACGAGGGACGGTGGCCTTCGCTATTGTAAAAGTACAGGCGTTCTTCGAGGTCATTCACCACGTCGCGCACGGGTTTCTTTTCGTCGTCATCTTCCATCGCGGCGGTCTGATCCAGCAGACATTCGAATGAAAAGGTTTCCGGTTGGTAACGCACATATACGTTCGACCCGTTCAGGCTGCCCAGTTGCTTGTCTTCCGCATAACGGATTCCTTTGTTGAGCTTCACCTTGCTCGGGTTGATGGGTAGATCCAGCGCAGATTTGTATTCGCTGCTGAAACTATCGTCCGTATAGGCTGTAATGGTCATTTTCCCCATTTCGCTTTTGTCTTTTTGTACGTTATTACCGTTCGTTCTTTTTCCGCTGCCACCGTTGTGCGGCCAAGTGTCCGCTTTCTCCGGCAGACAACCTGTCCAGTACACGGTCTTCTATCTTTCGGATGATTTCTTCCGAAATTTCAGCATCCGTGACGATCCGTTTTTCTATCACGGTACGAATGCGCATTTCTTTGATGATGACAGGCATAAGGTTTCTATTTATAGTATACGATCTATCCGGTTGCAGGTCAGGACTACCGTTTCTGTTGCCAATCCGCTCTTTTCCGCATCCAGTCCGCCGGGTGTCCATTGTATAGGATATGCGTATGCACATTTCCAACCGATCAATGGATTCCCTTTTTCGTCCAGTAATTTGATTATTACGTCATACGGTATAATACGCTTGTCTTTATCCGTTTTGAGACATTTATTAACCCACTTAAGGAATGTATCATTATTCAGGGGAGTCGCAGGACGTTTGAGCGTAATGTTTCCGTATGTGACTTTAGCCGGCATTTTTATCCATATACCTGTATCATTCGGTTTTTCGTGCGTTTCAAGCCGTATATCCAAACCGGAAACCTCTGTGAATGAAGTCTGGAAATGATCCAGCTTACTTTGAAAATCCACCAGAAAATGGAAACTTACAGGAGGTGTCCAGTTTGTTACAGCGTTGTCCGGCATATTACATTATTTAACCGTTACTCCTTCGTGTGCCAATATCAATGTCTCCATCGCCGGTGAATTAGCGTCTGATTTGAAGCCTTCCACCGTTATCTTTTTGGGCCATGCATTTGCCACTTCCCAGGTCTTTACAGGACTGCCGCTTTCATCCAGCAGGCTGATGGTTACTGTTTCACGTTGGATGATGTTCATATTGACTTTGTTAATCCAATCCCACATGGCTTTGTCATCTTTGAAAACACCTTTCTTCAAAGTCACGTCACCGGCTTTCTTCAGTCCGGGCATTTTCATCTTCGTAAATATTTTACTGTCGCCTGCGCGATAAGTCAACTCTTCATATTCCGCTTCAAGACCGGAAACTTCACTGCACGACATATCTCCTACATTGGAGATAGATACTTTGAAATAAAAACTGGGTAACGGCCACATTTGCGTGCTCGAACTCTGTGCTGAACCATTATCGTCTGCCATAATATTAAACTTATTAAATTGTTAACTTTTGATTTAATTCTTAATTCTCATTTTTAGTTAGCTTTTCTGCATTTGCTGCTGGAAGGTGATTTCGATAAATTCTGCCGGATGCGAAATAGCTACCAGTACTGTGATGCGCATAATTCCTTCGAGGATATCCTCAGGAGTCATGGTATCGCCTAAACCTACGTGTACGCTATAAGCATCTTCCGGTGTAGCACCTGCCAGTCCACCGCGTTTCCAGACGCTACGCAGGAAGCTCTCTATCATACATTTCATGTTGATCCACGTGTTGGCGTCGTTCGGTTCGAACACATAAGCACGGGCAGCATTCTTTACCGACTGCTCCAGAAAAGTCATCGTACGGCGTACATTAATATAACGCCAGTCCTGTGAATTACCATCAAGCGTGCGTGCTCCCCATACTTTGATACCTTCGCCGGGGAAGGAGCGGATCGCATTAATTGCTTTTCCACTCATCGGCATGTTCAGCTCTTCCTGGTCTGCATTCGTGATAGGGATTGCAGGTTTATTCACGTAGTTGACAGATACATTAGCCGGAGCTTTCCATACACCGCGCGTATTATCGACCATCGTATAGACACCGGCCATAGCAGCCGAAGGAGGGAGGAGATTCAGATGGTCTTTCACTTTCTTTACCATCAGACTGTATTCCGGCCAGTTTTGCAACAAGGCGTTATGGAGTTCTTTATCGATTTCTTTAACTGCATTGTCGTTTTTCAACTCTTTTTTCCGGGTTAAAAGTCCGGATACATATTTATCTAATGGGAACACATCCCCTTCTTTAGGGGGTGTCCAGTTGAAGAAAGGCGATAATAATGTCGGAGGTTCCTTCCATTTGATATTATCCTGGGTAATGTCATTATCCGATAAAACAGAGGTTTCCAGCCAAGGATAATAAGCGGCTGCAAACTGAAGGTTATTCGAACCTATTTTGTTGCGGAAACAAGTTGCCGGATCTTTCTCTTCTTCGTCTCCTTTCATGGGTACATCCAGCAATACGAAGTATTTCTTGCTGTCGCACAATCCCAAAAGGTTAGTGTAGATGTCTTTCCAATCTGTTACCTGTAAGGCTTCGGGAACAACCAACATTGTGATATCCTGTACTTTTTTCAGTTCAGGGAAGACGCTATCCTTAATAATACTTTTGTCAAGAGACCCTGTCTTATAATCTCCTATCGAAACCACATAGCATGTTCCGCCGCCATTGGCAAAGAACAGCACCATGTGATAATACAAAGTGTAAATTGCGTCTGGAGACTTTACCTTCAAAGCCTTTTCCTTTTTTTTGTCAGGTAAACAAATCAGATAGTTACTCTCATCATCTCCTTTTATTTCTTCAATAGAAAGTGTAAACTTCGGTGTCGGTGCACCACCAAAATAATTGTTGAACTCCGTCATTGATGAAATCCGCATCGGCTTATTCAGCAGAGACGTTGTGCCGTCCTGTGCTTTCTCTGTAAGACCGATAAAAACAGGGATGGCTGTTTCGACTTCCACAACGGAATTGCCGAAAGCGTTCTTCTCTTTTATGTAAACGCCGGGGGTCTTGTATTCTCCCATGATTCTTATTGTTTTAAGTTTAACAACGGGTTATTAACTCTTTTGCATTTGCTGCTGGAAAGTTATCTCGATAAATTCGGCCGGATGCGTGACGGCTACCAATACCGTAACGCGCATAATGCCTTCCAAAATATCTTCAGCAGTCATGGTGTCTCCCAGTCCGATATGCACTTCATAGGCATCTTCAGGAGTAGCTCCTGCCAGTCCGCCGCGTTTCCATACGCTTCGCAGGAAGCTTTCTATCATGCATTTCATGTTGATCCACGTACCGGCATCGTTTGGTTCGAACACATAAGCACGGGCAGCATTCTTCACGGACTCTTCGAGGAAGAGCAGCGTGCGACGTACATTAATATATCGCCAATCGAGGGAGTTGCCGTCAAGGGTGCGTGCTCCCCATACTTTTATACCTTCACCACGGAAAGGACGGATTACATTGATGGCTTTTCCGTTCATCGGTGCATTCAACCCGGCCTGTTGCTCGTCATCGATATCCTCTGCCACGCTGTCTACATAGCTCAACGTTACATTGGCAGGGGCTTTCCATACGCCACGACTTCTATCTACCATCGTATAGATACCGGCCATAGCTGCGGAAGGAGGGAGGAGGTTCAAGCTTTTCAGTAGACCTTTAATCATCTGCTTGTAAACAAAAGAACTGTTAAGCAACGCCAGATGGAAGGTTTGTTTGTCTTCGATATCGATAAATGAAGGTTTCCAAATTACTTTTATCTTTTTGGCTACAACTTTTTCTTCATTGTCCTTTATATCTTCTATTTTTTCAATTTTACCAATGGCCTTTTCTGTTTCACCTTCAGTTGGATAAATATCATCGCCTTCATTATTTTTATTAACCTCATCGAACTTAAATTCATGCTTCCTTACCGTCTTTGTTTCACCTACTTTCAACTCAAATTCATCACCATAATATGCATTTATAATATTGGAAAAGCCGGGATCGATATTGGAGAACTTACACCAATAAATATAACCTTTGTCACCCCATGTGAACATGTTGCCGTCCAAATCGCGCTCACCTAATACAGAAGTATTCAGCCAAGGGAAATAAGCAGCACCGTACGACAGGAAGCTTGAACCGATGTTCTCCCAGAAAACATTCACCTGACTGTCGATACGTGTATTTTCATCCGCTTTCGGATAAATATCAAGCAGGGCGAAACGGTTTTTCATATCATATCCACAATGAGAAAGCATTTGTTGCTGTACATCTTTGAAGTTATTTTTATTCGATAATTTTACGGCCTCCGGTATTACTACCATTGTAATTTCCTGTTCCAGCTTTAATGTATCCAATGCCTTAATCATGGCATCTTTGTTTAATGTATCTTTGTAGTTGCCCACCGAAACGATATAGCAAGCACCACCACCGTTGGCAAAGAATAACTGTATATTATAATATAATGTATATGCATGAGTCCCGTCAATGCAAAATGCATAGTTCACTTGAAACGAAGTTTTCTTTTTCTCCTGACCAATCTCAAAATCATCTTTTTCTTCTGTTTCAATATCAAATTGGAACAAGGATGATGATGGTTTTAGTGTGGCTTTATCAGGTATAACGCTAGCCCCATCCATCTTTGCATCTGGATGATACTTTACAATATCCACATCGAACTTTAGTTCCGGTGCCCCACCAAAATACTGTATAAACTCCGTCATCGACGAAATTTTCCAGGGAACATTTTTCAGGTCGTCATTGCCGTTTCGGGCCTTTTCGGTATAACCGATGAAAGCGGGAATAGCTGTTTCGGCTTCCACTACCGAGTTGCCGAAAGCGTTTTTCTCTTTGATATAAACGCCAGGTGTTTTGTATTCGCTCATAAATTAGATTTTTTAGATTAGTAATTATAGTTTCTATAAATAAATTATCTCCCTAAGAATATCCGAACGATCGGCAACAAACTTATTGAGTCGTGGAGAAGTAATAAACCTGCTTATTATTTTTCGCCCATT